>ERZ1034952.1494-NODE-1494-length-18849-cov-19.167926_pt1 | contig 18849 bp, 13 predicted proteins | sample MGYA00520625_ERZ1034952 | MGnify/ENA primary metagenome ERZ1034952 (study PRJEB33766, sample SAMN09781773) | gut metagenome | biome: gut microbiome | host: Homo sapiens | place: Madagascar | study: EMG produced TPA metagenomics assembly of the PRJNA485056 data... | reverse complement strand
CATATAAACATCCTTTCTCTATGACAATGGTGGTAGATTATAAAGAAAGAGTTTAACTTAATGGTGGAAATATGATGAAATTACTCTTTAATAAAGGATGCTAAAATATGAAAGCTCAATATAAATATACCCTCCTTCCCTCTGCCGGAAGGAGGGTTTTCTTTTCTTATGGGAGAAGCAATCATCGCACGTGGAGAAACCGTAGATCCTAAATTGATACCTAGATATGAAGAAACTTTGAAAACGGAATTAATAACAGTCGATACATATTGGGAAGTACCAAAAAAGGCTTTAGTAGAAAAGGGTATATCAGTTAGAATTTTCGGCTGTGGAGCTTCAGTCAGTAGTTATGGAACTTATGGAGGAGGTGGTGGCTGGATGAATAATGCTATATTTAACAATTTACAAAGAGGTCAGACAATCAAAATTACTATAGGAATGAATGATGGAGCATCTACATTTTTTGGAAGCTATCTTAGTGCTAATGGCGGATCTGGTACTAGTGGCGGTAGTGGTGGTGGAGGAACAGCATCACTTAGTCCGGATATGAGCCAATGGCTAACAACTCCAGGCGGAAAAGGATATCAATTTGGTGGAGGCGGAGAAGCTGCAAATTATAGTTTTCATTCAGGTGGTGGAGATGGAGGATTATGGGGTGGAGGTGGAGGTGGTGGAGGACATGGTGGTAAATTTGGAGGAAATGCTGGAAAAAATGGAACCAATATTTCTGGAATAATAGATAAATTAGAAGATGGAACTGTATTAGTTACTTCTGGATTAGCTGGAAGTAGTAAATGGGGTGCAGGTGGAGGAGGTTATGGAGGTTGTGGTGGTAATGGATTAGATATCTCATGGTCTTCAGGAGGAGGTGGTGGAGGATTTGGAGCTAATGGTGGAAATGCTGGTTGGAGAAGTGAATTTAATACTGGAGGTGGAGGTGGAGGATATGGTGGAAAAGGTGCAGATGGAGGAAGTAGTGGAGGAGGTGGTGGAGGATATGGAATTTCTAATTATGGAGCAGGTGGAGGAGGAACTGCTATTAATGGGCAAAATGGAAAACAGGGTATCTGCATAATTCAGTACTATGCTAAAGAATTAGTCTAGCTATTAAACACTTTCCCAGAGTAGGTTTGTCCTACTCTGGGTTTTTCGTTATTAAATTATATTTCAATTATATACTATTATTATGAATCAATAAATAGTAGTGCGGTATTATTCATTCCTATAGATATAGCTTTAGTAGTACAGAACTAAAGCAAGGTATCGCAAGGACAGTAATACTGATTCTGTATCATTACTTTTTGATTCCTTTCATCAATATAGGCTTCATAGTTTGGTGAATAGTATTAAGGATGATGAAGCTAATGCAGGTGGTGATAAAGGCCGGCCATTCAGTGTCGACTTGCGATGTTTTAATTTGCTTATAATTGTACGGATGATGGTACTTTAAGCAGACTTCGCGAGTCAGGGGAACATTGAATTGGCTGGCCTACCTGCATAAACCGTTAAACTTTTTTATTTCTCTTATATAATATAGGGGAGAAAGAGATACAGTATAGAAAAATCATCAATAAATTTTATACTTTAAAAAAAGAAAGAGAGAAAGTTAAAGATGATTATTACTTATGATGAAGTAGCTAAGTCTACCAATATCTCATTGACATATGAAGAAAGATATGATAAGACTACAGAACTACTTGAAGGGTTGGGTTTAAACAAATTCAGTTTTGGCTTTAAGTATATTAGGACCTGCATATTATTAATCTTAGATGAGCCTTATAAGATTTGTGCTATAAAGTACATTATCTATCCTAAGGCTGCCTCAATGAATAATACTACTATAAAAGTATTAGAGGAGAAAATGTCTGAGACTCTTAATAGAGCAGAGCCTAGTAGACTTAGAGATATACTAATCGGAAAGGAAAGGAGTGTACCTACAGAAGCTTTTATAGATTACGTGGCCTCTTATCTTTACCGGTTTAAATAATAAATGGAGGGGGTAACACCCCCTCTTATTTTTTAATTATTAGAGCTCATCAATAGCATCAAGGAACATTCATATAATTGACTATATTGAAAAGGAGAAATTGATATGGATCTTTATCTTCCTACTACACCATTTATTGTGGTGGTAGTATATTTCATCACTTATGCCCTTCGTAAGTATGTCATCAAGACTGATGAACAGCGTAAAAGTCTTCCCCCCATTGCTGCTGCTATCGGCTGCCTTATCGCTCTCGTCTTCTATTTCTTTGCTCCTAGCGAGATCGAGTTTACGAATCTTGTTGATGCTGTTACATCTGGTATGTGTTCTGGTTTGGCTGCAGTTGGTTGCAACCAGGTCTATAAGCAGTTCAAGAGATTTGCAAGTGCTAATTATAACGATGGTTATTATGATCCTATTGCGGAGACCGATACCAAACCTATCAAGGTGACTACGGCTCCTAAGACTGAATCTGATACCACTACGACAGAGAGTCCTAATCCTGTCAATATGGAAGATTATATTGATCACGAAGATGTTAATAAGTGCTAAAATTCATTGTAGAGAGGCCGTTTAGGTCTCTCTACTCTATTTTAGCCACCTAGAACATAGTAATAAGTCTAGCTATAAAGGAGGTTAATCTAATATGGCTGGTAAATTACCTACCGTAACTGCCTATATTCGTAATGTAGGTAAGTCGGTTGCTTACAAAATGGGAGATGAAGTCAGAGACATCTCTCCTAATATTTCTACATTCTTAGAGACTAATGATGATATGTTTAAAACTGTCTATAGTGCTACTAAGAATTATAAGCAGACTATCAAGAAGATTGATAGGGACTTTAGAAGGTCTAATACCTATAAGACCGCTAAAGAAATCTTAGCTAATGCTAAGGAAGATCTCAGGACTGGTAATTTTGTCAATCGTGAGAGAGAAGAAAAGATGCAGATGGAGGCCATGGGCCTTGACTTTGATTTCGATATGGATGATATCGATTTCGAATCTTCTGATGATTCTTCTAACAGCAATCATTCTGTCAATAGTGACTATCTTCAGGCTAAGAGTACCACAATTCTTAGTGCCGCTATTAGTGATGGCGCTAGAAGTCAGAATCAAGCCATTATGGATCAGAATGAACTCATTGTCAATACTAGTATTGCATCTACTAAGGCAATGAATGTTCAGGCTGAGCGTATCTTCACCGGTATGCTTAAGGGATTCAATGGTGTTAATGCTGGTATTGGTTTAATTGCCAGTGTTATGACTGGTCCTATTACCACTTATCTTGAAGAGTCTACGAAGTTTATGACTGATACTTCGAATAAACTCGAAGAGATTCGTGGATATCTTAAAGAGACTACAGAGATGCAGCGTAATCTCTATAAAGTTCAGCAGGAAGAGTATAAGTCTAATAGATATGATGATGTCACTGCTGGTGGCGGAGTTGATCTCAATGCTTATGCTAAGAATATTCTAAAGAATTACAAAGAGCTTAATCCTCTTGCTGGAATGGTCAGTGATAAGGGTGCAGCTAATGCAATGAAGATGTTCTTTGCTAATCCTCTTGCTGGTCTTCCTGGATTAGTAGCTAAGGTATTAGTACCTAGTGCTATTACTCAGGCTTTTAAATCCTTTGATGAGAACCTTGCTGGAGTCTTTCCTACTTTCATTGCTAAGATGAATCAGTGGGCTGAAGATGACAGTGGGGGTTTATTTAATATTAAGGGTATTATTGGTAGCCTACTTGGTATCAAGATTGATAAGAAAACTCGAGTAGACCCAAGCAAATACCAACGAGGACCAATCCCATTTGATGGTGAAACCAAGAAAGCTATTGTAGACGTTATTCCTGCTTACCTAGCAAGAATTGAATCAGCTATCTCAGGTGGGCCAGAGCGAATATTTGATGGTCGTACAGGTAAATTCACAACTCTGAATGCTGTACGACAAGAATATGATAGCATCAAAGATAGAGCTGCACGAAACAGTGTGTCTGGAATTGCAGGAAGCTTCAATGAGTGGCAGATGGATTGGATCAATAGTAAAGATCTCTCAGCTGCTGAAAAGAAGCAAATGTATAAAGATCTTCAAAAGAAGTTCACTGCTCTAGGTAAGCAAATCTATGATGATGGCGGACAATTTGAGCCTTATGCAGGATTCGGCAAGAGTAAGAAGCAGAACAAGTATGTCAGAAAGACTAATAGCAAGGGTGAAGTAATTAATCCTTCCGGATTTAATGAAGATGAATGGCTTTCTTTTATGCAGTATCTGAATCAGCATAATAAGAAAGGTGTTTATAACCTTGCTGGAGATACAATGGAGCAGATGATCTATGCAACTAAGATGATGCAGGGTCGTGAAGGCGGTTTTGCTAATCCTTTTGCTGCTATGTATGATGATCGCTTCCAGGGTGTTAATAAGAAAGGTCAGCGAGGAGGATTTGATCCTGCTACTGATAAGCTTATTAAGAACAGATCTGCTATTGATTATCTTAGAGATATCTTGGCCGAAGTCCGGTATATCAGAGTCTATGGCGGCTCTGGTGGTAAGGGTAAGAAGAAAGGCTCTAGATCGTCAGCTAACTTTGATCAGTTCTATAACTCTCAGTTCTCTGATGAGGATATCCAGAATGCAGCATATGAATACGTTCCTGATTTCCAAGATGGAAAGAAAGAACAAACTCAGGCTGAAAAGTATGGTATCACTAAAGAGAATCTGAAGAAATGGGCTGATGCAAAGGGTATTGGAGAAAAGAGAAAAGTCATTAAGGGATACTTTGATGAACTCTTTGCTGCTCCTGCCAAGTTTGCTGAAACTATTATTCGTAAGGCTGACCAGAGAGTTTATGAAACTCTTTTCGGATCTCCTGATGATAAGAAATATAGAGATAAGAATGGTAAAGAATATACTGGTTTTATGCAGTACTTAGTTGGTAGAGCCAGCGATATGTTTGATGAGCTTAAGAAGAAGCTTCAATCTACATTTAAATCTCTATGGGATAGATTCTCTCAGACTAAAGTCGGTGGATGGATTACCAAGAAAGGTAAAGATTTCGCTGGTGCAGTTGGGCAGAATCTTAGAAATAAAGGCAGATGGCTTAAGAACAGAGGTCAGGATGCCTTAGATAGAACTTATGGTAGACTTTATCAGTCTCTCAATGCTGGTCATATTGTGGATGCTTCTTATGCTTCTACTATGCGAAGAGCACGTCAATTTGGAGCTGGAGAAGCTGGTTCTGGAATGACTGCTGGAGAAGAAGGTCCTATCGATCTCGACCAGATGACTGGACTTTATAGAAGTCTCAATGGTGGTTATGAACCTGAACAGCCTACATATGATGACTTTATTGGTAATGCTGCATTTGGCGGTGTTGTTGATAGATATGGTTTAGCAATGCTTTCTCCTGGTGAGATTGTTATCCCTAATCCTAAGATGTCTACTCGTAGAAAAAATCTTGCTGGTGAGAAGAGAGAAAAGGCTAGAATCTTTAAAGCTCTTAAGGGTGGTAAGGTTGCTCACCATGCTTATGGCTTAGGAAGAAATGATGAGGAACAGCCTAAAGTAGTTAAAGCTATCAAGACTGTTATGAGACAGGTTGATGGCCAAGGTGCTGATATTGCTGCTGATGCTCTTATTGGTAGCGGTGTTTCTCTTATCACTGGACTCTTCGGTGGTCCATTGCTCGGAGCCGCTGCAGGCGCAGGTATTGGGTTAGTTAAGCACTCCGAACTTCTCCAAAACGTTCTATTTGGAAAAGTGGGTAAGGATGGTCAGAGAGATGGTAAGGGACTTATTCCTAAGTCTGTAACTGACTTCTTTAAGAAACATTCTGAAGGAATGATTGACTTTGGAATGGCTGGTGCTGTTGCCGGACTTTTCACTCCTCTTGGTTTAGTTGGTGGTGCACTTGCTGGTGCTACACTTGGCTATGCTAAGGATACCAAAACCTTCAAAGACTTCATGTTTGGTAATGAAGAGGAAGGTAAAGAAGGTCTTATTCCTAAAGACTTCTTGAATAAGTTTAAGGATAAGATGCCTAAGATTGGTCTTGGAGCTCTTGGTGGATTAATTGCTGGTCCTTTTGGATTAGTCGGCAATATTATGGTCGGCTCTGCTATTGGATATGCAAGTACTACCGATAAATTCCAGGATGCAATTCTTGGTAAGAAGAATGATAAGGGTGAACGTGAAGGTGGAGTTGTTGGTGCTCTTAAGGCTGGTTTAGTTGAGCCTCTTAAGAAGACTGCAATTTCTATTAGAGATAACGTTCTCAACTGGTTTAAGAAAGATGTCTTAAATCCTGCTGGTCATCTTGCTAAGTCTGTTGGTGGACTTATGAAAGATGCTGTTGTTGATATCGGATATAGAATCTCTGATGGTATCAATGGTATCTTTAAGAAGCATTTTGGGATTCCTCTTGAAACTTTCTTAAGGGAGAAAGTCTTTAAGAGAATCTCTGATATTGTCGGCGGAGTTGCTAAGGGAGCACTCTGGTTGGCTAAGGCTCCTATTAGTCTTCTCTTTGGAGGAGCTGATAGATTAGCAACTAGAATCGATAATAAACGTATTGCTAGAGGTACCTATGGTGGTGTTTCTAGAGATCGTAATGCTGCTCGTGATAAGTTTGGACCTATTGCCAGACTGAAGGATAGAACTAAGCAACTCGACTATTCTATGGCTAATGCCAGCGCAGAACAGCTCGAGAGTCAGCTTAATCTTACCAATACTCTTATTGATAATACCGGTGTAAAGAATAAAGCTTTCCATGCTCAACTTAGTAAGGGTGGAAATGCTGTCTCTAAAGTATTTGATAAGCATGATCTGTGGAATAAGATCGGTCATTGGTGGGGCTTTGGCTCTGTCAATAAGACTGCTGTTAAAGTTTATCAGCAGATTATGAAACTTGCCGAGAAAGGTGACTTTGATAAATTAGCTAAATATCTCAGTGATCCTAAGAATGGTGTTGCTGAGTATGCTAATGAAATCATTGAAGCCCTCGACAAGGATAAACTTCTTAAAGCTAAAGCCGATAAGGATGAAGAGCAGCTCCAAGCTGAAGTATTCAGAAATGAGCTTGCTAGAATCACTGGCAATAGTGCTTTTAAGAAGAAAGGCCATAAGGGGCTTATGGCTCTGAGAAACTATAATAAGAATCTCAGAAATGAGCTTGCTGATCGTAAGAAGAATGGTCAACCTACCGAGACTGGCTATGAAGACTCTGATAAAGCCAGAGATAAGATTCTGACTGATAATACTACTAATATCATTGATATTCTTGATATTATCAACAAGAACCTTTTAGCTATCGGTACAGGTGATAAGAATAGGCTCGTTAGCATTGAAAATGCTAGAGCTAAGAGAGATGGCAAAGCTGCTAAGAGGATCAAGTCTAAACCTGCTAAAGAGAAGACTGATGAGCAGGAGACTGTTGATGTTCCTGCTGGTGATGGACTTCTCATGAGAGTATACAAGGCAACTGGTAAGGCCGTTAGTGGTCTGAAACAGAATGCTCATGTCCAGAAAATCATCGATAAAAAGAATGCTCTTCAAGAGAAGATGTCTAATGGCATTGAAAAGATGAATGGATTCTTCTCTGGTATCTTTGGTAAGAAAGATGATGATGGGAAAAAGAAGCCTAATCTTCTCCAGAGACTTCTTGGAGGTCTTGGTGGAGGAGTTAGTAAGATCTTAGGTGTTGCCGGTAAGGGACTTAAGGCTGGGGGTCTTATCCTTGGAGGCATTATCGGAGTTGCTCTGCTTGGATATGGTTCTGAATTTTTAAAGACCAAAGTTTGGCCTTGGATGAAGGAAAAGATTGGACCTGTTGTCCATAGTGCAGTTGAAGCTTTCCAAAAAACTGCCCTTTATGGTAAGATTGTTGATTTTGTTGAGAGTATCAGAAATGGCTCTCTGTTCAATATGATGGCTAGCAAAATCTCTCAAGGTGTTGGCCTTGCACTTAAGAATATTGCAGCCCCTCTTGCATATGGTATTGTAAGAGCTATTCCTGAATTCATCAAAGGAGCTGTTAAGGGAATTGGTTCTTTCTTCTTTAAGCATGATGAATCGGTTAGCTTTAGTGGCAATAAATATATGAGTGATGCTGCTAAATCTATGCCAGTAGGTAATGATGAAGCAGAAATTGCTAGTCTCTCAAACTATAAAACAGTTGTTACTCCTGTTTCTGATAATGGTACTATTAAATTTGAAGGTGCCGATAAATCCGTAACATCTGAAACTGATGAGAATGGAGATACCAAGTACTATTCTAAGGATGGTAAATATCTTGCTACTATAGACCAGGATGGTAATTATAAACATGGTACCAAAGCAGTTGAAGGTGCTGGAGCTAATGTTCTTCATGCTACTAAACGTGGTATCATGAATGGACTCGCTACTGGTAAGGTATCTAAAGTCGCCAAGCTTTCTGGAGCTCTTGGTAAGAAGTTCTTTAATGCTCAGTCTATTGGTAAATCCTTTGGTAAGATGATTGCTGGTCCTGGTATTGTGGGTAGAGCTCTTGGTGGAGCTGGCTTCCTGATCAAATCTGCTGGAGCTGGTATTACTCGTGGAGCAGAACTTGGCGCTAATCTCGGTGCCAATGTTGCTAATGGTACTCTTAAGAGTGCTGCAGCTAATAAGATTGCTGAAGTTACTGCTAGTATGTCTGAGAAAACTCCTGGTATCCTTAAGAAGGTAATGAAGAAGATTGTTAAATTCGGTACTGAATTAGCAGAATCTGAGTTTGTTACTAAGACTCTTGCTAAATTCATGGGAAATGGTACTACTGGTGGTGCTTTGGCTGAATTTATTAAGAAATTCTTCGGTGCTATTTCTAAGAAACTTGGTACTATTGGTGCTAATATCGGTGCTAAGATGGCTAAGATCACTGCAAAATGTGCTCTTGGTGTATCTCCTCTTACTATTGCATTCTGGACTGCTTCGTTTATTGAAGGTGCTATTACTAGAACCGAAACTATTATTGGAGTTAGTAAAGATGCTGGTCTTGACCTTACAGTTGGTGGACGTGCTGCTATCGGTCTTATTCATGCCATCAATGAAAACCTTCTTCTTGGACTTATTCCTACATCTACTCTTATTGATCTTCTTCTTGAGATTGATAAGGATGGTAATTTGTTTGGTTTCAATAAAGAAGACTATAAATCTGCAAAGACTCTGACTGATCAGCTTGTTGCTAAGGCTGGTTTGGAAAGTGGAGACACTGTCACTCTTGCTGAAGCCAATGGTCAAAAGGGATTCTTTAGCAGTCTCTGGAATAAAATCAGAGGAACCAATAAATCTAATAAATCTAATAATAAAGATAAATCTGGTTCTAAGAGAAATAATATGTCTAGTAGAGCCAGAAACAAGATCAATAGAGTAATGAGTGATCTTGGTAGTACCTCTAGCAGTTATAACTTCTATGCAAGAGGTCGTAGAGGCGGCTCTCAGGGTGGTATCTATGCCAATATGCCTTATGGTAATTCTACCATTGGAGCATCTGGTTGCGGTCCTGTTGCTGCTGCTAATCTCTTAGGATCTGGTATTCCTGATGCTGCTAGATTCGCTCAAAGAACTGGTCATGTTAGACCTGATGGTTCGACTGATATCGGATTCTTTAATGATTATCTCTCTACCAAGGGAGTTCCTAATGCAACTACTACTAAGAAGAGTGATGTCTCTAAGGCATTGAGAAATGGCCAAAGCATGGTTCTTCTTGGTCAGAATGCAAATGACAATCCCTATTCGACTTACTCTAACAATCCCCATTATATTACTGCACGTGGTAATAGAAATGGCACTGTTGATGTAAATGACCCTGAGCTTGGTTATCGCAGACTGAATACTGGTGATGTCCTTAATGGTATGAAAGCTTCTGTCATTACTGGTAGAAGTAGATACTATGGAGGAACTAGAGCAGCCGCTGAAGCCAATATGGCAAGTAGAAATAATGCTCAGGAAGTTATTAAACAAGCTAGAAGTCAGTTGAATTATCATTCTTCTGGATATAGCAAGTTTAATGAAGCTTATGGTATGGCTGGTGCCTGGTGTGTTATGTTTGTCTGGTGGTGCTTCCATCAAGCAGGAGCAGATTCTTTGTTCTATGGGGGTAATAAGACTGCTTCCTCTGGTGAACTTATGAGATACTATGAGAAGCATGGCCAGCTTGTCAATGATGCTCCTAAGGCTGGTGATATTGTCTTCTTCCACTTCCCGAGTAGTTCTCATAATCCTTGTCATACTGCACTTTGTGTCAAGGATGGTTATACCAATGGACAGATTACTACTATTGATGGTAATACTTCTAAGAAGGGAAGCCAGGATAATGGCGGATGGGTTAATGAGCGCACTCGTGACAAGAGTAATGTTACTGCTATTGCTCGTCCTCTCTATGCTGGAGTTACTATCAAGCCTAGTCAGGTTACTGATGTCATTAATAGTAGCTACTCTTCTGGATCTAGCAGTTCTGGTAGTACTGTTAGTGGATACGATATTGGTACTGATGGTGTCACTGAGAACCTGAATAGCGATGTTGGCACACTCTTTGATAAGATCACTGCTATCGGTAAGACTATGGTTAAGCAGATCTTTGGATCTAAGCTCTATGACTTCGTCTTTGGCAGTGATAGTGGTGAGAGTGATGGTACTGACATGAGTGGAATGACTTCTGGTCTGACTGCTTCTATGTATGGTACTACATCTGGATCTACTTCCAACTCTTCGAGTGTTCCCACAACCACGTCTTCTGGTGCATCTAAGCCTGCTGCAAATACAGGAAAGACGATGACAGACATTAAGAATGCTCCTACCAAGGTTACTACTGCAGCAAAAGGTAGAGGTGGTTATGCTAGAAATGTCAATACCAAGTATTCTAACTACGTTGGATCTGGTTATGATCTTGATAGCATTGCCAATAAGGTTATGAATGTCTCTACTAATACCAATACTTCTTCCTCTATGAGTACTGAACAATTCTTTGAGACTATTGTGAATATTCTTATGAGTATTAGTAGTAATACTGAGGCTCTTAATAAGATTCTTCAGATTCTCTCGAGTGAGTTTAATATCAGTGCTTCTACTGAAGAGGTACAGAATGCTACTACTAGTAGCAGAGAACAGGCACAGAAGGCTCTTAAGAGTCTTATGTCTGACAGGTCTAGTGCAAATCAGACTGCAAATCTTCTCCAGAAGAAGAATACCAATTATCTGATTGAAGCTATGACTAATATTGCACGCGAGTAATTAAAAATTTAAGCTGAGCGGGTCATTTAAGGCCCGCTCAACTATATAATAAATTGCAAAATTAATGGAGGTGCTTTCGATATGGCATCTTATCGAGTAACTGCCAGTGCAGGTTTACGAGTAAGAAGTAAACCTAGTACTGGAAGTGATTCTAAAGTTATCGGAAATCTTATGGTGGGTACTGTCATTGAAGGCACTCCCACTAATGGATGGTTAAAGCATACATATGGTGGTCAGACTGGCTATTCGAGTATGCTTTATCTTTCTCCTGTACAGAATTATACTGTAAATACTACTACCACAAATTCTGGTGGTGTTTCGGCTAGTGATACTAAGCAAAATAATGTAAACTCTGGTAAAGATACCTATGAAGATGCTAACTATACTCAGGATGAAATCAATGATATTATTGCATCTGGACAGAGTGATGTAAACTACATTAGCAATTTTGCTTCTATGAAGAATGTCTTAGGATGCTTTGGTCTTCCTTATCAATTCTTAGCATCTGCTGATACTAGATTATCTGGTACTGGTAGTATTAGAGCTAATGATACTGGTATTGGAGCTACATATGGTGAGAAGATCGCTGCTAAGATCCCTATGATCTTTTTAACTCCTGGCCGTCCTACATTCATGCCTAAATTCTCTAAGAGTGATAGAGAAAATATTATCTCCGGACTTATTAGAAATGGTACTGGTATGAGTAGCCAGACTCAGAGTCTTGATGACCTTCTTAGTAAAGATGGTCGTTATTATACATTTAGTGCTTCTCCTACAGAATATTATCAGTTCGTGAATCCTATGTGCAGAATTGCGGCTAAGTATCTTGGTCTTGACAATGTAAGACTTGATGGTTGTCCACTTGATATGATGGACTGGAAGAGCTATACGCTAAATAATATCTTTGCTGGTGGCAATGCTGCTACACAGTACGGTGCTGTTCCTTTCTATCTTGACAGTGATAATTCTGTCAATGAAGGATTTGGTAACAGCGTTACTGAGTCTAGCTTAGCCTCTGCAGTTAATGGTATTAGTGATCTTGGTCGTGAATTGAACTTCTTAACTGGTTATACCAGTAGAGCTCTTGATCAGGATTGGTTTAATGATCATGCTGATACTTTGACATATATTGAGAACCTCAATAGTGAGATTGAAGGAGCTCTTGGTAGTGGAAATCTCCTGAGTTCCTTGTCTAAACATCTTGCTACTGTTGCATCTGGTGGTAAACTTATCTTCCCCCAGATCTGGGCTAGTAGTGATATGACTAGATCTTATAATGTGAAGTTTAAGTTTGTTTCCCCTGATGCTAATGCATTATCTGTCTACTTGAATGTCTTGGTTCCTCTTTTCCATCTTATTGGATTAGTAGCTCCTCAGACTATTCCTAGCAATCCTAATGGTTATACAAGCCCCTTCTTAGTAAGAGCTATCTATAAGAGCTTTTTCAATGTAGATATGGGTATTATTACCAGTATGGATATCACTAGAGGTGGAGATTGCCTCTGGACTGTTGATGGTCTTCCTACTTCTATTGAAGTGGATTTAACTATTAAAGATCTCTACGACGTTATGTCTATTACTTATACTAGTAGCACTAACTGGAAGTATGATACTATGAATAATACTGCTCAGATGGATTATATCGCCAATCTGTGTGGTATCAATATGTATAAGGCAGAGATTGGTAGACAGCTTGATATGTGGGTTACCAATAATACAGTAGGTAGAGCTGCAGATGCTGGTAGGGATATCTGGAGCAGATTTAATACTAGTATCTCTAATGGACTTCTTAGAATTTGGAGAAGAAATTAACCTAAATACTAAGATTTAACAATACCTAAAACTTATAAATAAAGGTGCAGGGATGCTCCTGCACCTTTTATTACCTATTATGAGGTATATATAATGAAAAGAAAGACACGTAAGGTCAAGGAGGAGGAATATGAGAAGAAGTATTCTCATATTCCTATCGATTTTAATGAGAGACTCTCTTGGCTCTATGATGAATTAAAAATAACTGATACTCAAGCTTATGAGATTCTCCATCAAAGAGATCTCATGCTAAGTTCTTTAAGCTATTATGATGCTATGATAGTATTTTATGAAGTTCCAGAAGGTACTCCTCGTCCTAGATTCAGAATAGTGAATAGAAAGAATCTTTCTAATATGGCTATGGCTAATTCAGAATTTGTTCATGTCTATTCACTTACCGGTCATGAAGATCAAGTATTTATGAAACGTCTTATGACTGAAGAAGAGTTTAAAGGATTAGACAATATGATCTGCACTCCATGTGTAGTTGATATTTGTACTTACTTTAAAACTCCTTCTTACTTTAATAAGACTCAGACCATTCTAGCAGAGATAGGATTAGAAAGACCAATCACTAAACCAGACTGGGACAACCTCGAAAAGCGCTATTCGGATATGTTTAATGCTAATATTTGGCTAGATGATACGCTAGTTGTTGATGGCAGCATTCATCGCTTTTATTCGGTGTTGCCCAGAGTAGAAATAAGACTAAGATACTTAAATATGCTATATAATAATCATCAGTATAGGAGTATAACTAACCGTACTGATTATGATGAATCATATGCTGTAGATTACTTTAAAGGATGATTAAGAAGCTATGTATATTAATTCTATTTCTTACATGGTCGATCTCATGATGAGACAACAGTTTAAACAGGCCATGCGAAATACAATCTATCCTAAGTATCTTGGAGAGATTGGAAGTCTTATCAATGGTAAGGTGGATTGCTTAGATGTAGTATGTCAGCAGTGCCCGCCTTCTATTTATGAAATTCGTATTACTATTAAGAAGACTACAATGAGACGCTGTAAAGGATATAGTGCGGATAGTCTATATTATTACAATCTTATGAATGAAGTCTTCGATGAATTCTTTACCAATAATCCCGAAGCAGCAAGAAGTATCGCTGCTATTCATGGATTATCTGTAGATTGGTTATATCATAATTTCACAGGTCTTTGCGATGTATATTGTATCGGTGATAAGTTGGTTACAATTAGACTTTAATAAAGTTCTGTGATTTTCATGACTGCTAGGCTGGTGCATGGCCTAGCAGTTACATCGTTATTTAAAGCTAATTTATTTATATACTATATATAAAGAATATACTTAAGGAGGAAAATAAATAATGAATTTTTGGATCAAAGAAAACCTATATATTGTGATTGCAGCGGCTTTATTTAGCCCTGTAGCACCTTGGATCCTTAGAACTCTGTTTAAAGAGCCCAGAACAGAGCTTCAGAAGCATCTCATCAATGATAGCGTGATTATTGTATGGGCTATTGCAGTAATTGGCATTGTATTCAATATTACTGTAATGATGAAGTAAGGAGATAAATCAATGGATTTATTAACTTATCTAGGCGCTTTGCTAGGATTAGCAGTTGGAGTAGGAGCAGTAATTGGAGTTGAGCTTCTTTATAAAGAGCTTAAACATGTCTACAATAATCTGATCATCAGCATTGTTCTCAGAGTAGCAGAAATCATTACAGTATTGCTTAGTGCAAGTATGCTATATGGAATTATATGGGGGTAAAATATGGAAGTCCATATTTATAATAGTCCTGACTTTGTGGTATCCAAGTTCTCATTTGAAGGTCAGCCTGAAGTCTTAAATGCAAAGGACTTCATGGATGCTCTTCAGTGGTCTAAGGCATTTGATAGTTCTATCAAGTGTTTCTTGTACGAAGATACTGATAAATTTGAGGATAAAGATATTAGAATTCCTAATATCGATGAGTGCAAGGGAGCTCGTATGCCTGTTCTCATGTTCTTCAGCGCTGATCAGCATAGGTCTTCTTGTGATTGCTTCGATATCACTCAGGCGGCAAATGTCAATAGAGAGATATATAAAGATCAATTCAGCGATGTAGGTAGTATGCTTGAAGTCTTTGAGAAGGCCAAAAATAAGTATGGTGATCTTAGCAAGTATATTGCTGATTGCCGTGTTAGACTTTGGCTTGTTATCAATGGTAGCAATGCCTATTTCATCATTAAAACCAAACAAAAGGAGAATTAAAAATGAAAATTATCAGAAATTTGCACGAGCTCAAAGTCGAGCTCTGCAGGATGATTCACATTGCTGATGGCAATACAGCGGTCATTTATACTGAGGAGGTTCTGTTTAATATGGAATCTCCCACTGAGCCTGCACCTATCTATCTTTCATGTAAGCCAACCAATTCTGGCTGTTCCAGCGCTTTCTATCCATGGGGTGGAGGTAATGGCGGTGAAGGATGCGTACCTTTGAATGCTAATCAAAACAACTCTAAGGATATAAAATATCCTGGAATCATCATTAAGAGCACAAATTCTCTTAATGATAATGATCGTGAAGAGAAGACTTTCGATATTGATTATATCGAGCCTGATAAGATGGATCATCCTATGACTATCAAATGTCTTCTGAATCAGATCGCTACAGTTGATCATCCTGAAGATTATGAGACTCGTATTGTCAATAACAATAATAAGCCTTGTGATCTTTATTGCGCTCTTTGGTTCTGTAATAATACTTGGACTTGCTTCTTGATCGCCACAGATAAATTGGCTGATCCTGATTTTGACTATAAGGCTCATTATTATCCTAAAACCGAAGGCGTTGAGGATGATTACTATTCTAAAACTGAAGAGATGGAGGATGAATAAAATGAGTACGAGAACTTATTACAATGGAAAGGTTACAAACCTCGAAGAACTTGAGAAGGCCTTGGCATTAATGGAAGAAACAGGTCGTAATGTCTATGGATATAATCCTGAAAATATTGAGGTTGTCCTCAAAAAGACATGGACTAATCCGAGGCATAAGGATGCCTTTGAGAATGATCCATTCTGCAGATATGCATCTCTGACTTATTCATGTACCATGGAAGAGAATAAAGATGTGGATGTATGGTTTACATTTGGCACTCGTGTTAAAAATAAAACCTGCACCTATCTGAACAGCCTGGATAATTTGAAGTTTAATATTCGTAATTTCCAGAACAGTATTCCTAAGAATCTTATTACGCCTGATAAGAGCAAAATCAGGTATCAGAATACAAGAATCTTCTTTGGAGATGACGCTCGTGAGCCTATGCAGGTTGAGCTTCAGATCTATCTTACCAATGAAGAAACTGGTCTTCAGTGCGTAATTGATGAAGTAGAAGTTGGTTACTTTACTGAGGAATAGGCTTAAATAAAGATAAAAGAGAGGGATATTTATCCCTCTCTTTATTTTTTAGAAAGTGTAGAAATAAAACAATTAGCAAAAATCCAGAGAGGTGATGAACCTCTCTGGACAAATTAGCTATAATTCTCAATTATATAGATAATTATTCCATTACCATTTCATAATATTGAACAATACAAATCCCATCTTTACCACTAGAGCCATTAATAGCAGTTCCTCCACCACCGGCTCCATAATTAGAAGGTCCATATCCGCCACCTCCACCACCTTGATCATTGATAGCATCAGCACCGTTGCCTCCATAACCACCACCTCCTCCGCCTCCGCTTCCTTTAAGCATATAAACATACGTCTGACTCATTCTACTATTATTTGATAACGCACCATTGCCTCCATTACTTCCATATCCTCCACCTCCTCCACCTCCACTTAACGTTATACATCTATAATCATTATAGTCCGACCCTCCACTTCCTCTCATATTATAATGAAGGCAAAAACTAGTAATATTTGCACTTCCACCTCTTCCTCCATACCCTCCACCTCCGCCACTTCCAAATTTATTTCTCGATAATCCTTTAGAAGGATTATTATAAAGATTTATATCTTGAATTATTTGAGATTCTGATATGAATTTCCCATCTATACCATCAGATCCATATTCTCCTCCATTTCCTCCATATTTTCCACCTTTTCCACCATTACCTATGCAAAATTCAATAGCACCATTAGTATAAGTGGATGCATAATAAAATCCTCCGCCACCTCCACCGCCATAAATACCACCATTTCCTCCATCAGCACCATTATTTAATGAATTGGCATGATTATAGTTAGATTCACTATAGTTTGCTGTCCATTTTTTCGTTGTTACTCTATTTATATTTATATTATAATTAGCTAAGGATGCAGGATGAGCTCCAGCACCACCGCCTCCAAATTGTTCTCCATCTCCACCTTTAGAATAATCACAAGATCCATAACCACCGCCTCCTCCAGATCCTCCATTTCCTCCAACAGATATCAATTTATGAGTATCGCTAGTAATCCTGCAATATCTTACACTTCCAGGGGATCCTCCATTTGCTGATACATAACTTCCAAAAAATGTAGATCCACCAACTCCGCCACCATTCCTACCATATGCATCTGATGGGGCTGCGCCGACTCCAATATTTACATTTATAGCTACTTGAGAAGGAATATTATTTAGAATTTGCTGATTCATATATCCTCCGCCACCACCAGCATTAGAAAACCATCCAGTTCCCCAAGCATCATGAGTTCCAACAGAACTTCCGCCACCACCAAAGCATAATACTCGTAATTCATTATTTACTATATTTCCAGGAACAACAAATGTTCCATTACTAGTAAATATACGAGTTTGTAATTTCTTTTTAATACCAGGAAGAACTCCACTTCTTCCTACACTAGCCATAATAGCTTCACCCATAAATCTAGTCACTCTCCTTTCAAGAGTTTTCTAATCGTATCTGTATAATTCAGTACTATAATTCCACCACTGATGATTATTCCTCCATTAATTTCACTCCACTTAAAAAGAAAGATCCTCCTTCCACCCTAGAGGAGGAAGGAGGAAATATTGAGATACTTATATGGTATTTTATTACTTGATAAAGCTCTATATTTAAGATGAAAGGAAGAGCTTTAAAAGACTGAAAGAAAATAGATATAAGTCTCTCACCCTCCCTCCTCCCCCATTAAAATTTTCTATCATTGGGGGGGGGGGAGAAGAGAGATAAGTGATGATGAAGTATATCTATCTTCTCAAAGGATGCTTCAAATTAATGAAGATCATTTTACTAAATGGTTATTAATATTAAAATCCAGAGAGTAATGAACTCTTTGGATAAATATAAATTACATATCAAATTCTACTCGACCGCATCCTCCATTACCTCCTCCATAACCATTACTGCTAGTGCCAGAACTCGGGGACCAATACCCAGATGATCCGCCTCCACCTCCGCCTCCAGATCCATCGTTTCCTGGTCTGCCATAAAAAACGTAGTATCCTTGACTGTTGTAAACATATCCATTACCACCCCCATTTTTTCCTCCATAAGAAGCCATAGTATATTGTAATCCTTGGTCCCAACCACATCCTCCACCACCTCCTGCTCCATTAATTCCATCCTTTCCATTATAGCTTAATGAATTGGAACCATTGCCTCCATTATATTTTCCAATACCACCAGATCCTGCTTTTGTATATATAGCGCCTCCACCCCCACCATTTGCACTTAAACCAAAAGCATAAGAAGTAGATCCACTACTTCCATTATTTAATGCGGCGGCTCCATTGCCTCCATTTCCAATATTAATATTATAAATTTGACCTTTTACAATACTAATTAATGATGAATAATTTTTAGCACCACCTCCACCTC
>ERZ1034952.1491-NODE-1491-length-18871-cov-27.276414_pt1 | contig 18871 bp, 19 predicted proteins | sample MGYA00520625_ERZ1034952 | MGnify/ENA primary metagenome ERZ1034952 (study PRJEB33766, sample SAMN09781773) | gut metagenome | biome: gut microbiome | host: Homo sapiens | place: Madagascar | study: EMG produced TPA metagenomics assembly of the PRJNA485056 data... | reverse complement strand
TAAAATAATTTTATTTTTACCAAGGCGTTTTTGTTGCCTTTGCTAAATATTCATCACAATGAAAAGGAGATAGATTATGCCAAAGAATTACATTTCACCTATTTCTATGGATGCCCTTTCTAATTTATGCTCTCAGCTTGATAAAAATAACTGGATTAAGCCCAATGATTATCAAAAATATCATGTTAAAAGAGGGCTTAGAAATGAGGATGGCACCGGCGTTATGGCCGGCCTTACCCGTATTTGCTCGGTTGAGGGTTATTATATACTTGACGGAGAGCGTATTCCTAAGGACGGTAAGCTTTCATATCGTGGATATGACATTAACGATATTGTAAACGGTTGCATCAATGAGGGCAGGTTTGGCTTTGAAGAGGTTGTATGGCTTCTTCTTTTTGGCGATTTACCTACGGAAAATCAGCTTGAAGGTCTTAGAGAGGTGATTGGCGAGTGCCGTGAGCTTCCTGACGAATTTGTTGAAGATATGATTATGAAGCACGCATCTAAAGATATTATGAATAAAATGGCGAGATGCGTTATTGTTCTCTATTCTTTTGACGAAAATCCTGATGATATTTCTGTTGCAAACGTTCTTCGTCAGTCGCTTCAGCTTATTTCTCAAATGCCGACAATTATGAACGGCGCATACCAAATTAAGCGTAGAACATTTTACAATAAAACAATGTTTCTTCACCCGATTAAAAAGGAACAGTCAACTGCTGAGTATATTCTCAACCAAATAAGAGCTGATAAAAAGTTTACTATAGAAGAAGCAAGACTTCTTGATATTTGCCTTATGCTCCATGCCGATCACGGCGGAGGTAACAATTCTACTTTTTCAACAAGGGTTCTTACCTCAAGCGGTACGGATACTTATTCCGCAATCACAGCAGGCTTTGGCTCTCTTAAAGGCCCTCGACACGGCGGTGCAAATCTTCGTGTTGCCGAGCAAATGCGTGAAATTATGACTAATGTTGCCGATCCTACGGACCCTAATCAGGTTCAGGATTACCTTGTAAAAATTATAAACAAGGAGGCAGGCGACGGCTCCGGTCTTATCTACGGTATGGGCCACGCTGTATATACTAAGAGCGACCCGAGAGCGGTAATTCTTAAGGAAAACGCAAGAAAGCTTGCTTATGAAAAAGGTTTTGAAAAAGAATTTAAAACTCTTGAAAATATTGAACTTCTCACTCCGCAGGTATTTTCGGAAGTCAAAGGAATTGACAAGGCCATGTGCGCTAATGTTGACCTTTATTCGGGGCTTGTATATAAGGTTTTGGGAATTCCGGAGGATTTATATACTCCTATTTTTGCCGTTGCAAGAACAGCAGGTTGGTGCGCTCACAGGCTTGAGGAACTCACCTCCGGCGGCAAAATTATCCGTCCGGCATATAAGAGCGTAAGCAAACCTCGTACATTTAAACCGATTATTGAGAGATAAAAGCTGATATAAGGGAGATAAATTGAAAAATAAACCTATGTATTTTTCATTCCTTGCCGTAAGTATCACTGCGCTTGCGGCTTGCTTTCTTCGCTTTTTTCAATTAATCAGATTTACTGACAGTAAGACAGGCTTTGTTATCGGAAATGAGTCGCTTACATATATTCTTTACGGAGTGCTCATTTTGTCAGTCATATTTGCCGTGATTTATTCTTTAATTGCAAGAAATAAAATAAGAAAAATAAGTTTTATCGGCAATAAAGGCATTTACATATCGCTTATAGCTTTGTGTATTGCATACTTTTTTGATTTTGTTCATCAAGTAAATAATTGTTATAGCTATATTCAAACGGCATCAAGACAGTCGTATGTTGAATATAATTACTTGTTGCCTATGGGATTTCAGGCAATTTTTGCACTTCTAAGTTGTTATTATTTAATTGTTTGTGCCAAGTCTGTCAGAGAAACGAAAATCGATTTTAAAAATTTCAAGCTGTTTCACCTTGTCCCTCTTGCTTGGGGATTTTGCAGATTGCTTGTCATTATGACGGAAATTTTTGATGTTGAAAGCGTAGAAAGCTTTTTGGAATTTATATTTATAATATTTTATTGCGGTTTCACCTTGTGCTGTGCTTCGAGCATTGATAATGAAAAGAAGCTTATCAAACCGTCGTTTAGCTTTTTTGCCCTCGGTCTTTTTTCTTTAAGCTTTTCATTTTCATTTGCAAGAATTTTAATGATTATATCCGGCGAGTATGAAAAGCTGAGCAAGGTTTCGTTCTCAGCTGTTACTTATTTATTTATCGGAATTTTTGCTTTAATTAGTGAACTTTCAGTTTATATAATAAAAAATAAAGATGATAATTAATAAAATGTTTTCTGTGTCTAAAGTGTTAATTTTGTTTTAATAGATATCTCTTTAAGTTGAAAATTGTGGGATAATATTATATAATGTAATACTGATAGGAATAATTGATATTACAAATAGGAATATTGCTATTTTCGTTACATATAATATTATTTGAATACTATTTTTGAAAGGTGATTATATAATGAAACTTGTAATTGTAATTGTGTCTAATAAAGACTTGACAAATGTGTTATCATCTACTGTAGAAGAAGGATATTTTTCAACCAAGATTTCAACTCAGGGAATGTTTCTTGAAAACGGACAGACAACTGTTCTTTTCGGCGTAAAAGATGAGGAAGTAGAAAAATTATTTGATATTATTGAAAAAAATGTAACCAAGCGAGTTGTCCGCCATATCGGTGTTGACAGCACTCTTCAAGGCTCACTTCTTAAGAAGCCGGTTGACGTTGAGGAATACGGCGCTGTTGCATTTGTTATTGATGTTGACCAATTCAGAAAGTTATAATTTATGAAACTGACTAATTTTATCGGAAATGAAAAGGTAATAGACAGGCTTTCAAAACTTATTGAAAGCGGCAGATTTCCTCATGCCCTCATTATTGAGGGGGAAGAGGGGATAGGCAAAAAAACGCTTGCAAAAGACATTGCTTGCGCCTTGGTTTGCAGGGGCAATGATAAACCGTGCGGCGAATGCACTCAATGCAAAAAGGCTATTGGCGCAATTCACCCTGATATAAGCGAGTATATTCCTGCCGGAACTGCCAATTCGTTTCACGTTGATACAGTCAGAAATATTATTAACGATGCTTACGTTCAGCCAAACGAGGCTGATTATAAGATATACATATTGGCTAATGCGCATTGTATGAATCAAAATGCGCAAAATGCACTGTTGAAAATTCTTGAAGAGCCGCCTAAATATGTTGTCTTTATTTTGACAACTAATTCTAAAAGCGCCCTTCTTTCAACCGTTTTGTCACGCAGCGTTTGCGTAAGCCTTGAGGGCGTTGATATTGAACGTGCGGCAAATTATATTACTTCTCACTGCGAAAATGTTGATTATAATACCGCTAAAAAAACGGTTGAAACTTTTAACGGCAATATAGGCAAGGCAATTGATAGTTTGCAGGACAGTAAAACGAGTGAGCTTGTTGACGTCTGTAATAAAATTTGCAAGGCTCTTGCTACCTCGAATGAATATGAAATGATGACACTTTGCTCCGTTTTTCAAAAGGACAGGCAGGGTGTTGTTTTTGCGTGCGATTTGCTTAAGAGTATTTTTCGTGATGCTCTTTTTGCAGGGGAGAGCAGTGAGCATATATCAGGGCAGGAAGAAAGTGCCGCCCTGCTTAAATCAAGTTTGTCAAGGCAAAGCTTAATTAAACTTATAAATACTTGTGACGAACTTAAATCAACGGCATTGAGTAATGCCAATAATGCTTTATTAATTACAAAATTCTGCTATTCGCTCAATAGAGCAATCGGCAGATAACGGAGGAAATATATGACTAAGGTTGTTGGTGTTCGTTTCAGCGACACAGGCAAAACATATTATTTTGACCCTAAGGGTCTCGATATAAAAAACGGAGATGAAATTATCGTTGAAACTGCAAACGGTCTTGAATTCGGCAAGGCATCTTGCGGTGCGAAAGAGGTTGAGGATGATGAAGTTGTCAGCCCATTGAAGCCTGTTATACGTATTGCAAATGATAATGACCGTGAAAAAGTTAATGAAAATAAAATTAAAGAGAAAGAAGCTTTTGAGATTTGTTCTAAAAAAATAGAAAAGCATAAGCTTGAAATGAATTTGACCAATGCCGAATATTCGTTTGACTGTTCAAAGGTTATTTTCTATTTTACTGCCGATGGTAGAATAGATTTCAGAGAACTTGTTAAGGATTTAGCGGCAACGCTTCATACAAGAATTGAGCTTCGCCAAATCGGTGTCAGAGACGAAAGCAAAATGCTTGGCGGTCTCGGTATTTGCGGCAGACCTTTTTGCTGCTCAACCTTTCTTGACGGTTTCCATTCCGTTACTATTAAAATGGCTAAGGACCAGGGGCTTTCATTGGCTCCCGGCAAAATCAGCGGCACTTGCGGCAGGCTTATGTGTTGCTTAAAGTATGAGCAAAATTCTTATGAATATTTACACAAGATTACTCCTAAAATCGGTACGTTAGTCGATTGCAGGCACGGAAGAGGTACGGTCGTTGATACTGCAATTTTAACCGGTCAGCTTAAGGTTAGGCTTGATGATACTCCTGACGGATTACCTGTTACGGTCAGCCGTGACGAGGTGAGAATAGTTAGAGAAAACAAACCAAAAATGAACAAAAATTAATAAATGAATTGTTCAATTTTACTTGATTTTTCATACATTTACTGATATATTAAGTATAAAGTATGGTGTAGGAGGTGTTATGATGGCATACGCTATTTCAGATGATTGTATTTCATGCGGCGCTTGTGCTGCAGAATGCCCGGTTGGTGCTATTTCAGAGGGAGACGGCAAGTTCGTTATTGATGCAGATACTTGTATCGAATGCGGCGCTTGTGAGGCTACCTGTCCTGTAGGAGCTCCTGCTCAGGCATAATTTAATACATACTTAAAATAAAAGCACGGCAGTTAGATGATTTCTAACCACCGTGCTTTTGTTTTTTACCGTAAGGGCGACCGTTGGTCGCCCGGATTATTTAACCTCAAACTCACTGAAGTGCGCAACACCGTTTTTATCAAATTCAATATTAAAGCCACGCTTAATAATTGAACCGTCCTTATACTCAACGCTTGCAATGATTGTATCGTTTAAATCGCTGAAATCAATTTTATCAGTTTCATTGATATATGAACTTAAATTCGATAAATCCCAAGTGAAGCTGTTGCCGAAATTGATTTCTTTTTTAAATCTGCCGTTTGAAAAAGAGCATACTTTGCTGTCATACGATTTCTTTAGCTTGTCGCCGCTTATTTCAATTTTTTTTGCGCATATATTCCAATCTGTTGAATCATCATTATATACCATAACGGAAAGCTCGGCATATTTGTTTTGATTTTCAAGAGTTAATTTTTTTACATTATCAATATCACCTGTATTGACCGTGAAATTTCCACTTGATAATGTATAAAAATCATAGTCTTTATTGCCGTTCGTCGCAATACTTGAGCCTGACCTTATCGATGCAGAATAATTATCATCGCCTAATTTTTCAGCCTCGTTCATCAGTTTTTGCCTGTCTTTTTGCCATTTGCTCATAATTTCTTGCTTGTCTGCGTCATCGGCAATATAAGCTTTATAAGTGAAATTTTGACTGCCGGCATTTTTTATACTTGCAACTTCATCAGCACTTGCAACATATATTCCAACGCTTTTTTTATCGCTTATTGAATAATTTATACCGAATCCGCCGCCGATAACTAAGATAAATGCCGTTGCAGTGGCGATAATCTTTTTTGCAACATTATTTGTCCTTCTTTGCTTCTTTGTTGCAATGTCGTATAAATTATCAATTGCTCTATCGGAAACTTCTATCTGATTAAATGCATTTTTATATCTGTTATTACTCATAATCGTCATCTCCCAATTTAGCTTTAAGCTTTTGTCTTGCACGTGAAAGGCGTGCTTTAACAGTTGATTCCTTAATGCCTAAGAGTTTTGCTATTTCATTTATTTGTAAATCTTCAAAATAAAACAAATGAATAACAGCTCTTTGATTTTTCGGCAATGACATAACGGCTTTAATTAAATCTATATCTTGTGTGTTATCAATGCACGAGAGATTTATCGCTTCCTCAAGCGGCACACTCCTTTTTCTGAAATGCAGCCTTAATAAGTCTTTACTCTCATTAATGCATACCTTTGTAAGCCATTTTGCTATATGCTCGTCCGATTCAAATTCTTTTTTGCAGTTGAAAAGTTTTAAATATACATTTTGCAGTATATCTTCAGCATCTGCCTGATTTTTTGTAAAAGACAACGCAATTAAATACAATCGCTTGCTTTGCGTTCTTACACATTCGTTAAATTTGTATTCTTCCATTATGTCACCTCGCATCTTTTTTGAAAGGTCCTTTCACTATAGTAACGGCTGAGGTAGGGGAAAAGTTACATATTTTGAAAAATATTTTTATACCGATAAAAATGCAAAAAAAGAACTACACAAATAATTGTGTAGTTCTCTTGGCGCAGAGGGTGGGATTCGAACCCACGCGCCCTTTCGGACAAACGGTTTTCAAGACCGCCTCGTTATGACCACTTCGATACCTCTGCGTTTGGTGCTTATGTATATTACCATACGTGAGCCTATATGTCAAGAACTTTTTTTAAAAAGTTATTTATTTTTATAAAATAAAACAGAGCCGTAATAAAACAGCTCTGTTTATGTAGATATAATTTAGTATTAAAATTATTCTTCCTGCATTTTTGCGAAGCATTCGCTGCAATAAACAGGGCGGTCACCGCTTGGAGCAAACGGAACCTTGCATGCTTTGCCGCAAGATGCGCAAACAGCGTCGTGATATTCACGTGGAGCGTGCTTTCTTTTGTCACGGCATTCCTTGCATCTCTGCGGCTCGTTTGTAAAGCCTTTTTCCGCATAAAATTCTTGCTCGCCTGCTGTAAATACAAATTCGTTTCCGCAGTCCTTGCAAACTAATGTTTTGTCTTCGTACATTTTCTTACACCTCTTAATTATATTTGTCGGTTTTTAAGTTTACGGTCGATAATTTCTTCTTAATCCTTTGAAGCGCATTGTCTACCGATTTAGGTGTTTTGCTTAATCTTTTCGCTATTTCACTGTAGTTGCAACCGACAATATGTAACCTCAAGACTTCGTTTTCATATTCAGAAAGATTTTCTTTAAGGGTATTTGCCAACATTGAAACGCTTTCACCGGCGATATAATAATCCTCTGCACTTATAACTCCGTTTTCTTCCGGGATTTCCTCCTCGGCATATTCAATAACTGAACCTATCGGAATATCCTTTTGCCGATTGAATTTTCTAAGTGCTGTTTGAATGGAATTATTAATGCAGGTTTGGGCATAGGTTTTAAATTGAGCACCTTTGCTATTGTTAAATGTTTTAATCGCCGCCAAAAGTCCTATCATGCCCTCCTGAACAATGTCGTCATATTCAAGAGGAGAATTGATGTACTTTGCGGCAATTGCTTCAACAACATTTCGATATTGCCTAATTAAAGCCTCTGTCTGCTTATTGTCGCCTGATTGCGCACTTGAAAGAATTGTGTCATTTATAATGTTTTTGCCGGGCTCTGACATAGTTCTCTCCCACCTTAGTTAAAATAATAACAAATTATTTAAAAATAGTCAACAAAAATCACAAATAATTCTTGAAAACTTTTAAACAAAACTACTAAATATTATAAAAAATGCTCGAATTTTGCTTATTTTGACAAAAATCGAGCATTAAATATACCAAAATTATACGTTAAAACGGAAAAGAACAATATCTCCGTCCTTCATAACGTACTCCTTGCCCTCACTTCTGACAAGACCTTTTTCTTTGGCTGCCGCCATACTTCCGCAAGCCATCAAATCATCAAATGAAACAACCTCGGCTCTGATAAATCCACGTTCAAAATCGGTGTGAATTTTACCTGCCGCCTGTGGTGCTTTAGTGCCTTTTTTTATTGTCCACGCTCTAACCTCAGGCTTGCCTGCCGTAAGATATGAGATTAAGCCTAAAAGAGAGTAACTTTTTTTAATAAGTCTGTCAAGACCACTCTTTTCAAGCCCCATATCTGCAAGGAACATTGCCTTTTCTTCATCGTCAAGCTGGGCAATCTCCGCTTCCATTTCTGCACAGATAGGAAGTGTTTCGGCGCCCTCAGCTTTTGCGATTTCCTCAACAGCTTTGTAATACTTGTTATTGTCAATTCCGTCGATGAAATCATTTTCACCCATATTGCAAGCGTAAATCACCGGCTTAATCGTTAAGAGTGAAACATCTTTTAAATACTCTTGCTCTTCCTCGCTTATTTCAACGCTTCTTGCAGTCTTACCGTTTTCCATTTCACCTGCAAGTCTTTCAAGAAATTCAACCTCGCCGGCAAGCTTTTTGTCGCCTTTCATAGCTTTTTTTCTTGAATCGATTCTTCTCGTAAGAATGTCAAGGTCAGAAAGAACCAGCTCAAGATTAATTGTGTCAATATCTCTTGCGGGGTCAACGCTTCCGTCAACGTGGGTAATATCGTCATTTTCAAAGCAACGAACAACGTGAATAATTGCGTCAACTTCTCTTATGTGAGATAAAAATTTATTTCCTAAACCTTCTCCCTGCGATGCACCTTTTACAAGACCTGCAATATCAACAAATTCAATAGTTGCAGGAGTGAACTTGTCAGGGTTATACATTTCGGCAAGCTTATCAAGCCTTTCGTCTGGAACACTTACCATACCTACATTAGGCTCAATTGTGCAAAACGGATAATTAGCACTTTGAGCGCCTGCATTAGTGATTGCGTTAAATAATGTACTCTTGCCAACGTTTGGCAAACCGACAATACCGAGCTTCATATATATTCTCCTTTGTTGTCTTAAATTAATTCCTATAAAGTATATAACAAAAATATTCTTTTTACAAGTCTAAATTATATTGATTTTATTTCTTGACTTTATTAGTCAAATAATATATTATATCTTTAATATTTTTTTATATGTCTATTTTTTTGTAAAAGGAGAGAGGGAAATATGAAGCTTAACGGCTCCCAAATCGTTCTTGAAGTGTTAAAAGAGCAGGGTGTAGATACTATTTTCGGTTACCCCGGCGGAACGATTCTCAACATTTTCGATGAATTATATAAATACGGCGACACATTTAAGCATATACTTACTGCTCACGAGCAGGGTGCTTCTCATGCGGCTGACGGTTATGCAAGAGCTACGGGCAAAGTAGGTGTTTGCTTTGCAACATCAGGCCCCGGTGCAACAAATCTTGTAACAGGTATTGCAACTGCATATATGGATTCTGTTCCTGTAGTAGCTATTACCTGCAACTATGCAACCTCCGGTCTTGGCAGAGATTCATTCCAAGAGGTTGATATTTGCGGTATCACTATGCCTATTACTAAACATAATTTTCAAATTAAGAGCGTAGAAGAACTTGCAGATACTATTCGTCGTGCATTCTCTATTGCTCAAAGCGGCAGAAAAGGTCCTGTTCTTATTGATATTCCTAAAGATATTACTTCGGCTGAGTGTGAATATACACCTATGCCTAAGGTTGAAGAAGAAAAGGCAAAAGAACCTAAGAAAAGTGCTGTTGAAAGAGCAGTTGAGCTTATCAGAAATGCTAAGAAACCTCTTATTTATGTTGGCGGCGGAGCTATCCTTTCAAATGTAGGTGAGGATTTGGTTACCTTTGCTGAAAAGATTGACGCTCCTGTTGCTTCAAGCCTTATGGGTCTCGGCGCATTTCCTTATGATAACCCGCTTCATCTCGGTCTTATCGGTATGCACGGTCACTATGAATGTAACAAAGCTGCTCACGATTGCGATGTTCTTATTACATGCGGCGCTCGTTTTTCAGACCGTGTTGCCGGCAATAGAAAGAAATTTGCTCCTAATGCAGAAATTTTACATATTGATATTGACTCGGCAGAAATGGATAAAAATATTGTTTCAAATTATCATCTTCGTGGCGACCTTGCAGAGGTGCTTCCTATTCTTACAAGAGAAATTGAGCAACTTGACCACAGCGAATGGAGAAAAGAGATTGAAACATTCCGTCGCCCTTTCAAGCAACTTCAAATCGGCGATTATGTTAATCCTCAGACTCTTATTGAAAAGATTGATGCCGCAACACCGGATGACACTATTGTTGTAACAGATGTAGGTCAGCATCAGCTTTGGGCTGCGCAGTTTTATAAATTTAAGCATTCGAGAACCCTTCTTACTTCCGGAGGCCTCGGCACTATGGGTTATTCAATGGGTGCGGCAATGGGCGGTCAAATGGGCTGCCCTGACAAAACAGTTGTTATGTTTGCAGGCGACGGTGGCTTCCATATGAATCTTTCGGAACTTGCTACGATGTGCTCATATAATATTCCTGTTAAAATGTTTATTATGAACAATACCGTTTTGGGTATGGTACGTCAATGGCAAAAGCTTTTCTATGAAAATCGCTTTGCGGATACAGACCCACACAGAGCAACCGATTTTGTTAAGGTTGCAGAGGGCTTTGGCGTTAAGGCACTTCGTATCAGCACTAATGACGATATTGATGCTGTTCTTAAAGAAACGCTTGAATATAACGGACCTGTTTTGGTTGATTGCAGAATCAGCCCTGATTCCAATGTACTTCCTATGATTCCTCCGGGAGGAGCTCATACGGATATTATTGAAAAATTTAATTAAGGAGGCAGCTAACAATGAAAGAAAAATTAGTATTGTCAGTTCTTGTTGATAATGAAAGCGGCGTACTTCAAAGAGTTGCCAGCCTTTTCTCAAGAAGAAGCTATAATATTTCGTCTCTTACAGTTAGTGAAACAGAAGATGAAAAGTTTTCTCGTATGACTATTGAAACTGAAACCGAGCCTGAAAACGTAAGGCAAATTAAGGCTCAGCTTTTAAAGCTTGAAATCGTTAAAAAGGTTTCCGAGCTTAAGCCTGACAGTTCCGTTTCATCTGAACTTTTACTTGTTAAGGTGCACGCTCAGGGTATTGAACATAAGAATGCACTTCTTGCATTTAATGCTCGTTGGGGTGCTCGTGTGATTGATGTATCAATGACTACAATTACATTTGAATTTACAGGTCTCGGAAGCACTATCGATATGTTTGTTGAAGAACTTGAAAATGAATTTACTATTGTTGAGCTTGCCCGCACAGGTATTACTTCACTTGAAAGAGGCGAAGGCTCATTCACAGATGATATATAGTTTTAATTATTATATACATTTATTTGTTTGAATATATTAACGAAAAGGGTGATAGCTATGAGTATGACAATGACTCAAAAAATATTGGCTAAGCACGCAGGTCTTGACAGCGTTGTAGCAGGTCAGCTTATTGAAGCAAAGCTTGATATGGTACTTGGTAATGACGTCACTTCTCCTGTTGCAATTAACGAAATGACCAAATTCGGCAAAAATTCTGTTTTTGACAGGACTAAGATTTCTCTTGTTATGGACCATTTTACTCCTAACAAGGATATTCAATCTGCGCAAAACTGCAAGCAGGTTAGGGAATTTGCCAAAAAGTATGATATTACACATTATTATGATGTGGGAAATATGGGTATTGAGCATGCACTTTTGCCTGAGCAGGGCGTTGTTACCTGCGGCGATTGCATTATCGGTGCCGACTCTCATACTTGCACATACGGTGCCCTCGGCGCTTTTTCAACAGGCGTTGGCTCAACCGATATGGCAGCAGGTATGGTTACAGGCAAAGCTTGGTTTAAGGTTCCGTCTGCGATTAAAGTAGTAATCACAGGCAAAAAAGCACCTTGTATCAGCGGTAAAGACGTTGTTCTTCATCTTATCGGTGAAATCGGTGTTGACGGTGCTCTTTATAAGTCACTTGAATTTACAGGTGACGGCATTAAGGAACTTTCGATGGACGACCGTCTTTGCATTTCAAATATGGCTATTGAATGCGGCGCTAAAAACGGAATATTTCCTGTTGATGATATAACTCTTGAATATGTTAAGGGTAGAAGTGAGCGCCCTTATGAGGTTTATGAGGCTGACGAGGATGCAGAGTATGACAGCGTGGTTACTATTGACCTTTCAACTCTTGCTCCTACCGTTGCTTGCCCTCACCTTCCTGAAAATACTAAGACTGTTGACGAACTTTCCGATGTTAAAATCGACCAGGTTGTAATTGGCTCTTGCACTAACGGCAGAATTGAGGATATGCGTGCTGCTGCTTCTATCATTAAGGGTAAGAAGATTGCCGACGGCGTTCGCTGTATTGTTATTCCGGCAACTCAAAGCGTTTATCTTCAGTGCATAAAAGAGGGTATTGCAGAAGCTTTTGTTGAAGCAGGCGCTATTGTTTCAACTCCGACCTGCGGTCCGTGTCTTGGCGGCCATATGGGCATTTTGGCTGCAGGTGAGGTTGCTGTTTCAACTTCAAACCGTAACTTTGTCGGCAGAATGGGTCACGTTGATTCTAAAATATATCTCGCATCTCCTGCTGTAGCCGCTGCCTCTGCTATTAAAGGCTACATTGCAGACCCGAGAGAAATATAGGAGGTAGGAATATGAAAGCAAAGGGTACAGTACATAAATTTGGCGATAATGTTGATACCGATGTTATCATTCCCGCACGTTATCTTAATAAGAGTGATGAGGCGTGGCTTGCATCGCACTGTATGGAAGATATCGACGCTGATTTTGTAAATAAGGTTAAGCCGGGCGATATTATGGTTGCCGAGGCTAACTTCGGTTGCGGTTCTTCAAGAGAACATGCGCCTATCGCTATTAAGGCTTCGGGCATTTCCTGCGTAATTGCATCTACTTTTGCACGTATTTTTTACAGAAATGCAATCAATATCGGCCTTGCGATTCTTGAATGTGACGAGGCTGCTAAGGATATAAAAGCCGGTGATGAAGTTGAAGTTGACTTTGACAGCGGTTTAATAACTAACTGCACAACAGGCAAAACCTATAAGGCTCAGCCTTTTCCGCCGTTTATTCAAAATATTATTAAAAACGGCGGCTTGATGAACTCTATTGAAAAGTAGTTTTAACTGTTTTAGCATATAATATTTATATAACAGTTATAACGAGGTATTTTTGATGAAACTATTACTTGATGAAAAGACGCTTCGCTTTGTTTGGGGTGGAAGCGGTGAATATTGGTATTCAAGAGTTGATTCTCAGGTTCACTCAAGCGTCGAACTTGAATGTGACGATACAGAGGATTTAATGACTAACGGCTTTATTCCTTTCTTGACAATCTCTAATGAAGAGGTTATCAGAGCCTATATCAAATTTCTTGATAATAAAAAGGTCAGCGCTGTTTTGGAAAAACTTACAGGCAATGAATATATTGACACTTTTTGGAAATATTTTAATGCCTATTCTTCCATAAGCGAGGGCTTTGACGAATTTGAAAATAAATTCGTTCTTGAAAAGGCTGAGGAATGGTGTAAGTCTAATTCTATTGAATATTCAGTTGAAAAATAATGAAAAAATTGTTGATAATTATGGGCTCTCCCCGTCAGGACGGTATATGTCAGGAGCTTATCAATCAGGTTCGTAAATACTTTCTTGATTGCGAAATTAAGCTTTATGACAGCTACAAGCTTGCTCCGTCACCTTGCACCGATTGCAAATGGTGCGAATATCACGACGGGTGCTCTAATAAGGATTTGGATATATTTTTTGAGGATTTTGAGGATGCCGATTACATAGCATTATTTACTCCTGTGTATAATAATTATTTTCCTGCTCCGATTAAGGCGATTTTGGATAGATTTCAGCGTTACTATAACGCTCGCTATAAGCGTGGCGCTAATCCGCCTATTAAAAAGCCAAAAAGAGTTGGTGCTGTTATCGCAAGCGGCTCTAATGCAAGGCAGTCGGCAGATTATATGTATAATTCGCTTAAGCAGTCATTTGCACCTTTGGGCAGTGAGGTTTGCTCCAGGTATTATATCCCTAATACCGATATGGGAAGATATACTTTTAATATGACAGAACTTCAAAAATTTGTCCACCAATTAAAAGGTAAAACAGAATAATTGCTTCCTTGCAAATAGGAGGTGGGTGCAACTTGTTGCACTCGGAGGGATTAAAGGCAGTCGTTTGACTGCCTTTATTTTTTACGTGAATTTAATGGCGTGAACGACTTGTGTAAAAATCACTCTACACTTCGGTAACATATTGAACTTTTAATATGCGTATGATAAAATTTTTATATTGTAAAGATTTTATTAAAGAGGTACAGAGAAATGAAAAAGATTTTTAGCTTAATTCTATCCCTAACCATGTTATTAACCATAACCTCAGGATTGAATTTAACAGCGTATGCAGATTCTTCACAATACGGAAATATTTATTATGAAGAAAAGGAAGACGGAACTATTGAAATAACGGATTGTGATGATTCTGTAATTTCAATTGATATACCGTCCGCTATTGATGGTAAATCAGTTACAAGTATTGGAAATAATGCATTTTATAGTTGCAAAAATTTATTTAATGTAACAATACCTGATAGCATTACGAGCATTGGTAACAATGCGTTTGAGTATTGTGCAAGCCTAAAAAGTGTAATAATACCAGGCAGTGTAAAGAGCATTGGTAATGCTGCATTTAATAGATGCGAAAGCTTGATGAACATAGAGGTTATAAAAAATAATTCTAATTATTTTTCTCAAGACGGTGTGTTATTTGATATGAATAAAACCAAGCTTATACAATATCCTATCGGTAATAAGAGAATAGCGTATGATATACCAAATGGTGTGAAAAGTTTTGGCGATTGTGCGTTTGATAGTTGCTCAACATTAAAAAATATAACAATACCCGACAGTGTAACAAGTATCGGTTGGGGAGTATTTTCCGGTTCTACAAGTTTAACAAACATAGATGTTTCGGAAAATAATCTTAACTACTCTTCTTATGAGGGCGTTCTGTTTAATAAGAATAAAACTGAACTTATAAAATATCCTATAGGAAATGAGAGAACATCATATAATATACCGGCCGGTGTAATTAACTTTGGTGATGTTTTTTCTGATTGCAAAAATTTGTTTAACATAACAATACCCAATAGTGTAACAAATATTGGTATCGGTGCATTTTGGCAATGTGCAAATTTGGCAAGCATAACTATAACTAATAGTGTTACAAGTATAGGCAATTATGCATTCTATGACTGTAAGAATTTAAAAGATATTTATTATTACGGTACCCCAAGTGAATGGAATAATATAAGTGTAGGCTCTAATAATGAATATTTTATAAATGCAACAATACATTTTTCTTCGGCACCAACTCCGACCCCTACCCCTACCCCTTCGCCGGCACCAACTCCGACCCCTTCGCCGGCACCGACTCCCGCACCTACTCAACCAATAGCCACTCCTAATACAACTGTTAAAGCTGTATCTAAACCAAAATCAGCTAAAATTAAAAAGGTAAAAGCGGCTAAAAAGGCAGTATCTGTTGAGTGGAAAAAGGTCAGCGGTGTAAAAGGTTATCAAGTTCAGGTTGCTACAGATAAGAAATTCAAGAAGAATAAGAAAACTACAACCGTTAAAAAACAAAAAACAACGAAAGTAACTATTAAAAAACTTAAGGCTAAGAAGAAATACTATGTCCGTATGCGTACATACAAAACAGTGAACGGCAAAAAGGTATATTCCTCTTGGTCAAAGGTTAAAACAATCAAAACAAAATAATGTTGCTGAATTAAAAGGAGAAAAATAATGAAAAAAGTTATTAGTATATTTCTATCCCTTGTTATGCTTTTTAGCATTGTATCGGTAGTTGATTTTTCGGCTCTTGCCGATGTTCAAAAAGGAAAATGTGGTGATGAGGTCACCTATTCACTTGATACTTCAACAGGTGTACTTACTATTAGTGGTACAGGATATATGTATAGTTTTTCAGATGATAAGAAAATTCCGTTTTCTAGGGATTCTCGTATCAAATCGGTAATTGTTGAATCAGGTGTTAGAAGCATAGGTTATTCTGCATTTTATGAATGTTCAAATTTATCTAATATAACAATACCTGATAGTGTGACAAGCATTGACAACGACGCATTTGCCGGTTGCTCAAACTTAACAAGTATAACAATACCAGATAGTGTAACCATGTTTGGTTATAATGCATTTAGTAATTGTAGAAGTTTAGCAAGTGTAACAATAGGAAATAGTGTGACAAGCATTGAAAATTCTGCATTTTCTGGTTGCACAAGTTTAACAAGTATAACAATACCTAATAGTGTGACAAGCATTGAAGATTCTGCATTTTCTGGTTGCTCAAGCTTAACAAGTATAACAATACCTAATAGTGTGACAAGTATTGAAAATTCTGCGTTTTCTGGTTGCTCTAGCTTAACAAGTATAGCAATTCCCGATAGTGTAATAAGTATTGGTGATTCTGCATTTGCTGATTGCGAAAGTTTAGCAAGTGTTACAATACCAAGCAGCGTAACAACTATTAGTTCTACTACATTTTACAATACAGCGTATTATAATGATAAATCAAACTGGTTAAATGGTGTGTTATATCTATCAAATTGTTTAATTGATAAAAATGATGATTTTGATTCAATAACTAATTACGTTATTAAGGATGACACAAGGGTTATAGCCGGTGATGTGTTTTCTTATTGTGCAAATTTGACAAGTGTAACAATTCCCGATAGTGTAACAAGTATTGGAAGTGGTGCATTTAGTAATTGTACAAGTTTAGCAAGTATTACAATACCTAATAGCGTAACAAGTATTGGTACTTCTCCATTTTATAATACAGCGTATTATAATAATAAATCAAACTGGCTAAATGGTGTATTATATATATCAAATTATTTGATTGATAAAAATGATGATTTTGATTCAATAACTAATTACATTATTAAGGATGACACAAGGGTTATAGCCGGTAATGTGTTTTCTTATTGCGCAAATTTGACAAGCGTAACAATACCAAATAGCTTAATAAGTATTGGTGAGAAAGCATTTAAAAATTGTGCAAACTTATCAAGCATAACAATACCCGATAGTGTAACTAGCATTGGCAAGGAAGCATTTAATAATTGTGAAAGTTTAGAAAATGTAGCAATTGGAAAAAATGTTGTAAATATCGGCGTGGAAGCATTCCGAAATTGTGGTGAAATAAAAAGAGTCGATTATAGTGGAACAATTGCACAATGGCAGAGCATAAATGTTGATGCAGGCAATTACGACTTGACAAATGAAATTATTAAATGTTCTGACGGTATTATAGGAAACGGTACAACGATAACGGTTGATGACTTGAAGTATGTATTGGGCAATTATACTGCTTCTTTGGTGAGTAATTATTCCTCGTCACAGAACTTGACAATTCCTAAAAGCATTGAATATGTAGGATGTGAATTTGTAGTAACAAGCATTGGTGATAGTGTATTTTCAGGTTGTACAAGTTTAACAAGTATAACAATCCCTGATAGCGTAACAAGCATTGGTGATAGTGTATTTTCAGGTTGCACAAGTTTAACAAGTATAACAATACCTGATAGCGTAACAAGTATTGAAGAAAGTGCATTTAAATATTGCAGCGGCTTAACTAGTATAACAATACCTAATAGTGTTACAAGTATTGGCGCTAATGCATTTTATCAGTGTGAAAACTTAAAAAGTGTAACAATCGGAAATAGTGTAAAAAGTATTGGTGATAGTGCATTTTCTGGTTGCTCAAGCTTAACAAGTGTAACAATACCTGATAGTGTTACAAGTATCGAAGATTCTGCGTTTGCTTATTGCAGTAAATTAAATGAAGTTAATTATAGCGGAACAGTTGCTCAATGGAAATCTATTGCCATCGGCTCTGATAATTCATATTTAACAGATGCCAAGATTAAGTGTTCTGACGGTGATACAGTAAATGTAGTTATAGTTGACAAAATTAAATATAAAATAAATGATGATAATACCGCTAAAGTAACCGGCTATATTGGTACACCTTATAGTTTGACAATTGCTGAAACTATTTCTAATGGAAACGGTACATTTAAAGTTACAAGTATTAGTGAAGATGCATTAGCTTATTGCTCAAGTTTAGCGAATATAACAATACCAAATAGCGTAACAAGAATTGAAGATTATGCGTTTTATGGTTGCAAAAATTTAAGCGATATATATTATATTGGTTCACAAGAAGAATGGAATAAAATAAATATTGGTTCTACAGGAAATGCATGTTTGCCATTAGCAACAATGCATTATAGTTCAATTCCAACACCTACACCGGAACCAACGCCGACTCCTACACCGGAGCCAAAGCCGACACCTACACCGGCACCAAGTCCAACTCCAAGTCCGGCTCCAACTCCAACTCCTACTCAGCCTACTACAACTGCACCTACTACAACCACCCCTACAACTGCGCCTAAACCTGTTTTAAAGCCAAAATCAGCTAAATTTAAAAAGGTAAAAGCGGCTAAAAAGGCAGTATCAGTTGAATGGAAAAAGGTCAGCGGTGTGAAGGGTTATCAAGTTCAAGTTGCGTCAGATAAGAAATTCAAGAAGAATAAGAAAACCGCAACCGTTAAAAAACAAAAAACAACGAAAGTAACTATTAAAAAACTTAAGGCTAAAAAGAAATACTATGTCCGTATCCGCACATATAAAACAGTGAACGGTAAGAAAGTTTATTCCTCTTGGTCAAAGGTTAAAACAATCAAAACAAAATAATAGCCTCCCTTAACAAGGGAGGTGGGTGCAACTTGTTGCACTCGGAGGGATTAAAGGCAGTCGTTTGACTGCCTTTATTTTTTACGTGAATTTAATGGCGTGAACGACTTGTGTAAAAATCACTCTACACTTCGGTAACATATTGAACTTTTAATATGCGTATGATAAAATTTTTAT
>ERZ1034952.1490-NODE-1490-length-18874-cov-6.554440_pt1 | contig 18874 bp, 7 predicted proteins | sample MGYA00520625_ERZ1034952 | MGnify/ENA primary metagenome ERZ1034952 (study PRJEB33766, sample SAMN09781773) | gut metagenome | biome: gut microbiome | host: Homo sapiens | place: Madagascar | study: EMG produced TPA metagenomics assembly of the PRJNA485056 data... | reverse complement strand
TTAGTCCGGCAGACAAGCTGTTTTGTATTATTACCCCCATATTCTTTTTAATATGCTGTATTATTGCATACAGCTTTGACGGTTACGCAACGGATATGAGCTGCTGGTCCGCATGGGGAGAGCGCATGTTTACACTTGGCGCAGGCAGTTTTTATTCTCCTGATTATTTCTGTGATTATCCGCCGGGATATATATATATTCTCGGCCTTATATCGGGACTTTCAAAAACTTTCGGTATTTCTGCAAGCGGATCCGCATTTTTATATAAACTGCCTGCCTTAATTGCGGACGTTGCAATATTTTCCGCACTATACAAGCTCGGCAAACGCTTTCTTAGTGATGTTACGGCATTATCCGCTGCAGCTCTTTTTTTGGTTTCCCCGGTATTCAGACTTGATTCCGCAGTCTGGGGACAGGTTGAATCCGTACTGATTGTACTGCTTTTATATTCGGCAATAAAATTGTATGACAAAAAGTATACTTCCTCTGTTTTGTTGTATGTTCTTGCTGTGCTTGTCAAGCCGCAGGCTTTAATCGCTGCGCCCGTATATCTGTTTGCATTGATTGAAACACGTGATGCAAAACAAATTGTTATCTCTGCTGTTTCCGGCTTGGCACTTTTTATTGCGCTTATTATGCCGTTTTCGCCGGCATGGAATGCATCAAGCGGTTTTTTTGCCTTCATAAACGCACTAAATCCTGTTTGGGTAATAGAGAAATATACCGGAACAATAGCGTCATATCCGTACTTCAGCGTAAATGCCTTTAATCTGTACGGTCTGCTTGGTCTGAATTGGGTTTCGTTTGACTCTGCCGCAGGGAAAGCATTTCTGTCATTTATAAATGCTGCCGTTATAACCATGGCATGCGCGGGCTCTGCATATATATTTTATAAAGTCAAAAACCGCGGCTCTAAAATAGCTTTAAGCTGTTACTTTTTATTCGGCTTTCTTTTTACGTTTGCATTTAAAATGCATGAGAGATATATAATTCTCCCCACAGCTTTTCTGCTTTTGGACTTCTTCTTTTCCAAAAACAAAAAAATGCCGCTTCTGTTTGTGCTTTTCAGTACGATAGGATACCTCAACCTGTTTTATATCCTGCAGCTTGCACAGACAACAGGAGCCATGCCCGAATATTATATCACCGCAATTATATCTGCTGCAGAGGTTATTGTATTTCTGAGCAGCCTTTGGATAATATATAAGGACTATCTCTCGGAGGCAAATACTTTAATAAACAAAAAAAACATACAAAAAAAGCAGCCTGCCGCCTATAGCGAGTCACATACGCTTGTACGGCTTGACTACATTCTGCTTGCGGTAATCGTCCTTGTATATTCCGTCATCGCATTTACAAACCTCGGCGATACAAAAGCTCCGCAAAGCTATTATAAACCTGAATCTGTCAATGACAGCTTTGTAATAGAACTTGAAACTCCCGAAACAATAACCGCGATAGATTATTATTGCGGAATAGGCGATGTAGACTCAAATCCCGGACTTAAACTTGAATATTCCGATAACGGCACCGACTGGAGCGAGTCCTCTCAGACAGTATGCAGACTTAACGCTGTGTTCCGCTGGGAAACCGATGAGATCACTCCGTTTACGGCAAAATATTTGCGTCTTACACCTCAAAGCGAGGATTATATGCTGTTTGAAGCTGGCTTCAGGCTTTCAAACGGTTCGCTTGCAGTTATTAAATCCGTAAACGGAAACGGTGTGTCCGATTACTGCGCCGCATTTGATGAACAATTTCTTATTCCGGACGCCTCATCATACAAGAACAGCACCTACTTTGACGAAATATATCATCCGCGGACAGCCTATGAGCATCTGCATCTTATGGAGTATTACGAAACCACCCATCCTCCGCTCGGCAAGCTGATAATGTCAATAGGAATAGCTGTATTCGGAATGACACCCTTCGGCTGGAGATGCATGGGGGTATTGTTCGGCATACTTATGCTGCCTATGCTTTACATTCTGCTTAAAAGACTTTTCGGCAGGACACGCTATTGTGTGATAGGTACGCTTTTATTTGCCTTTGACTTTATGCATTATTCTCTTACACGGTTAGGAACTATAGACTCATATCCGGTATTTTTTACAATATGCATGTACATGTTTATGTATGACTTCGGCAAACGCGCTTTATCTCTTGCCGGCGGTAATGATGAAAGCTTTAAGGATATGCTTAAAAGCCTGTTTTTATCCGGACTTTCTATGGGACTTGGCTGTGCTTCAAAATGGACTGCTGTATATGCTTCCGTCGGCCTTGCGATTGAATTTATCGTAATAATGTATTTTGTATACAAAAAAACAAAAGACAGCAAATCTGCTGACTTTAAAGGCTTTGCACTGAAAATATGTGCTTGGTGCATACTTTTCTTTGTTATTATTCCGGGAGGAATATACATTCTTTCGTATCTTCCTATAGCCATGACCGGCAAATACGGAAATATCTTTCAGGCTATGTGGAACAATCAGCAATATATGCTTAAGTATCATTCCGGACTGCAGGGAACTCACCCCTATTCGTCAAGCTGGTACACATGGCCGTTTGTCTATAAACCAATGTGGGCATATCAGGCTCCGGATGCAGCGCTTGCAAACGGACAAATCGGCTGTATATCCATATTTCAGAATCCCTTGCTCAGCTGGCTCGGGACGGCGGCTTTCTTCTATTCGCTGTATATTGGATTTAAGAAGAAAGATAAACGCGTACTGTTTTTGCTGATAGGGCTTTTGGCACAATATCTGCCATGGGTATTTGTATCACGATATACACTGCAATACCACTTCTTTGGCACAATGCCTTTCCTTGTATGCTTTGCCGTTTATGCCGCACAGGAACTTGAAAGCAAAAATCCGCGTTTCAGGCTTGTGACAAACTTGACAGTCGCTGCGTGTATAATAATGTTTGTAATGTTCTATCCCTTGCTTACAGGAATCCCTATCTCTAAGGCTTGGGTACAAACCATTCTTGTGTGGTTTAAGACATGGGTATTCTTTATATAGCGCATTAAAACTCCGACGCAGGAATTTGAGTTAACGTTGTTTTTGGAAAAGCAAAGGCTGTTAAAAAGTCAAATGACTTTTTAACAGCCCTCTATCAAAATTTAAAGCTCTTATTTATATATACAAAAACCGTTGCCCGATACCGCCTTTGTATCAACAAAAACTATAAACGCAGCCCTATCAATCTCATTTATGCTTTCTTTAAGTCTGTCAAGCTGGTTTCCGCTGATTGCACAAAGCAGCACATTTTTATCGTTATGTGTAAAGCCTCCGCTGCCGTTTAATATCGTTACGCCTCTGCCGAAGCTGTTTAAAATCATTTCTGTAAGTTCATTTCCTGTATCGGATATAATGAATGCAAGCTTTGAATTGTTAAATGCACTGACAACCTTATCTATTGTCATATTTGAAACAATCAGCGCCAAAACTCCAAGCAGCATAAGGTTTACATCATTAAAAGTTTTAAAGGAAATCAGAATTATTATACCGTTAATAATCATAAGCAAACCGCCTATAGATACATGCGGAAGCTTATACTGAACTATTCTTCCCAATATATCTGTTCCGCCGGTATTATATCCGCTTATAAACACAAGTCCCGATCCAATGCCATAAAACAAGGCTCCGAATATCGCCGATAAAGCCGCACTGTCTGTTATTGCGCCAAAGTGTGCGGTCAGTTCTGTCATAACCGATATTAACACTGTCCCTATTATTGATTTTATAACAAACTCTTTGCCGAGTATCTTTAAACCAAACAGCAAAAATATCATACTAAAACCAAATATCGAAACTCCGGCAGGGATTTTAAATAAATAATACAGCAGCGTTGCCAAGCCGCCGGCACCGCCCGTCACTACCTTTCCGGGCAAATAAAAATTACTGATTCCCACCGCAGCCAAAAAACAGCCTGCTGTAAGGAATGTTATATCTCTGAATTTTGTCATTTTTAAACCAGACAGTCCGTCTGTCCTCCGTATGTTAAATCTCTTTATATAATTCCGGACGGCGCTCGTTCATATAAATATTATTCGGCACCGAATATGCCGCAGGAATCGAAAGCCAATACATCTGCTTTTTATCATTAAGGTCTATCTCTGCTATTGCAGCATCGCCAACCTCATCCGTTTGTGCCAGAATTTCTCCGTCAGGTGCAATTATCTTTGACGGTTTTACTCTGCAATCATTTAAGTTGTGATACTGCGAGCCGGACACCGCCACATATACGCCGTTTTCCATCGCGCGGCTTACATGTCTGAAAGCCGGATCACCAACAGTTGACACAAGCAAAAGTTCCGCTCCTTTAAGTGTCATAATCCTTGCCGTTTCAGGGAAATACATATCCCAGCATATAAGCATGCCCACACGTCCGAAATCCGTTTCAAAAACAGGCAGTTCCTCTCCCGGAGTAATTCCTTTTTCCCATTCGCCGAATGATATGTGCGTCTTTCTGTACTTACCTGCAATTTCACCGTTTCTGTCAATTAAAAGCGAGGTATTGTATATCCCGTTTTCATCCTTTTCATGGAAGTTCATAACTATATATGTATTATATTGCCGTGCTTTTGCTTTCATAAGGGTGCAATACTCTCCCCCGGTTGTCTGCGCTGTTTCAGTCACAGGAAGTCCGCAACCCAAATCATTTATAATCTCGCTCATTATAATGACATCAACATTTTGCTTTCCGGCTTTGTCAACAACCGCCTCAATATTCTTCAACGCTTCTGCGGTAGTTTTCGCTCCCGCAAGCCTTGTTGAGGCAACTCTGACAATTCGTTTTTCTGACGTTTCTGTTTCTTCAAGTTCAGGCTTGCTCCATCTTACATATCCGCTGCCTTTTAAGCCAAGCTCAATGCCGATTTTTACACAGTCTTCGGGAACTTTGAATGTACACTCTTTTACCCCGTGCAAATCGGTCTTGTCTGCATATTTTCTTGCGATACTGCTTCCGTCCTCTTTGTATAACGATACCATAGCATATGCCGCGTTTATATCCTTGCACGCTTCCGACTCACATTTAACCGAAAACTTGTATGTTTTCCCCGGTTCTGCAATACTTTCACAATATTTTAGCCGTGCAAGAGGTATTTTTGTCTTTTTTATCTCCGCATACTCCGCGGTAATATTAAAACTTCCCTCGCCCTCATTCTTCCATTTAGACGTATCGAATCCGTTTAGCATTTCTCTGCCTCCTAATCAAATTTTATCAGCGTCAGATACGGTATTCCGGGATTGATATTACCCGACGCATCATTACAAAGTTCAACCGTTTCGCCTGCCTTATAACTGCGTGTATACATATTTTTAAATGTTCCCACAACAGGATCCATTCCCTCAGCAATACGCTGTGCTTTATAAGCCTCAAAGCTCAGACGCGTATATACCCATTTATCTTCGTTTTCGCAAAACTTAGGCTTAGTACCGGAAAGTATTATTACATTGCAATCGCGGTTCACCTTAAAACTGAACCACGGCACACTTGTCTTGCTGCCTAAATCGTGTGTGACTCGGTCTTCGCCCTCGCCCTCCTGTACCTTTGCCCCGGTAAAAGCTGAAACTATCCATGGCGCCGAACTTAATGTCTGATAAAATGATGCCGCAGGGCCGATAAAATAACAATTCTCTATTCCGGTTCTTTTATCTATGCTTAGTATTTTTCTTTGTGAATTTTCACCGCACAGATTACCGCCTTTGGTAAAGCTGAACAGCTTATATGTTTTGGGGATTTTCGCTTTTGAGTCATATCCCTCCAAAGGCTCTGCTCCTATGTATTCACAATATTGACTGTATGTCATTCCCCCGACAATCTGCTTAAAATCACTTACAGGAGGAATTATCTGCTCATTCTCTGAATGAAATCTTATTGTATATGTCTTTACCGCACCGCCTGCCGATTCAGATGTGACAACCGCCGTGCTTTCGGCATCATCATATCTGACAGTCACATAAGCCGAGCCATCCTCAGGAACTCCTTTAACAACAGGAATTTCTCCGCTTTCATCCAAAGCTGCATCATATTCCGATACTTCGGGATCAAATCCGTCTATTATCCTGCCATCCAGCAAAATTGCCGATAAACCGGCATTATTGGTTTTCTCAGACGCGGCTATCAGCGGAGTTATATCTCCTCCGTTTATTACAAACGCCTTATAGCTGTTTGACGATGCTGTGACAAGCTGCGGAGTAGAAATCGTTTCAAATCCGCCGTTATTCAAATATGTATCGGCAGTATTTATTAACCTTCCCCATCTGTTATACTCCGCCAGAACCAGTTTTGCATTACTGCCTGCCCCGTTATAGCAGCCGATGCTTGCATACACACTGCCCTCATTTGCCGCTTTTTCTATTTCCAAACCGTTTTTGTCTTTATAAACAATATTTATATTTGACAAAGACAGCTTTGCATAAGGATAAATATAAACAGGCTCGCTCAAACCGCTTGTCAAGTTCCCTGCGGTCACCCTTACAGAAGCGCTTATCATCGAATCCTTATCTGCGTTGAAGATATATGGCGAGCTTACATTTTTATACTCTGTCCCGTTAATAATCAAATCATAGCTTTGATTTGGTTTTTCTGTCCAGCTTATCTCCGCTGTTGATTCATTCTTACGCTTTCCGGTCAAATCTGTCGGTATCAGCTGTTCTGTGTTTATTACAGAATCATAATCCGTCAGAAGCATATAATGTCCTTTTTGCGCCTTCAGTCTTATGCTTCCGCCGCCGCTGATAAACCCTTCAATACCAATTTTATCCGAAAGGCTGCGCCCCTTGTCATCCCTCAGTTTTCCTGCCGACAGATTCTTTGTATACGCCGTTCCGCCGCCGACTTCTATATTCATATCATCATCAGACGATATACTCAGCTGCCCTTTACCTACAACAGCAGAAATTGCCCTGTCTGCTTTAAATATACTTTTTCCGCCAAAGCTTAACTCCGTTCCGTTTACAAGCATAATGCTTTTTGTATTATAAATAACCGCCTCTCCCTTAAAGCTTATCCCTCCGGCAGTAATTCCGGAGTTTCCGCCTGTATTTACTATTGCGTGTGTTCCGTCATCGGTGCTTAAAGCAATATATCCGTTTTGGTATTCAACATCGACATTTTTTGCGTCATCATCAGTTTTATGCACCTGTATCAAAGCAGCAATTTTGGTTTCCTCAGTCCTTTCTGTTTTAAAATACACCCTGTCCTGCGGCAGCGCACCGTTATATCTGTATGCCGGATTATGTTCAATCCCCGATAAATCCTCAAAATTCCGCATTATTCCGGTATTTGTTATGCTTTGCGGATAAAGGATTTCCAAATCCAGCTTGGCAGAATTGTTTACAACACTTGCTTTATTGATGCCGTCTAAGCTCAGTGTATTGTACGGAGCGTTAAACCCCCATTCAAAGGATGACTGTGTTCCGCTTTTCGCTTTTAAGTTGTCTGTTATTATATATATATCCGGTCTTAAATATATTATATTCCGCTCTGCATTATCAAGACCGAATTGCTCTCCGTTTTTAGTATAGTTATAGGCGCGTGTCGCATCACCCGTAACCGTATCAAAATCATGGTGAGTCACAAACAGCTTTGTGTTTCCGTTTGCATTCATATTATCGTCCTGCTGTCCCTTGCCGCCGTCATAGGTGATTGAATTATGTGCAAGGGTTGTCCGTGTAAATCCGCTGTCATGCGCTGAATGATATGAATCATAATATCCGCTCTTTATTGCAAGGCGTTCTCCGTATGCCTCTATAAAAAAGCTGTTTTGATCGGCATGCATATGATTATATGAGCCGTACTTGCCCGAACGAAAATAGAGTGAGATTCTTTCATCATTTGTTAAAGATGAGTGCATTGCCGTCATTCCCTGGTCAACAAACACGTGGGAGTTAGGCAGCGCTGTTGGTTTTTCGCCTTTTTCGTCCAATACATCCGCAAACAGAATTAAATCAAACAAGCCTCTTTCCGGGTTATCAAGTGTCCCTGCCTTATTTCTTGCCCAATATGCCGATTTGTTTCCGGTAAACTTGCCAAGCTTTGTAAGCCCCATCTTATAAGAAGATCCCGGCTTGGTTTGGTTTGACTCGTCCCCGAACGAGCCGTATGAATCCGACGGCATCATATACATTGCCCAATACGCTTCATTCTGCGCCCATGCTTTTTTATAGCAATCGGCATAGCCGCCGATTTTTAAAATATCCATAAACCACTTATCGCGTGTAAAGGCATATGTCCAGTATGCTGTTCCCTTTGACCATCCGCCGTCCTCAAACGACATAGGCGGAAGGCTTGGCAAATACAGTTCAAGCATCTGCTCAAAATAACTGTCTATCCCGTCAACATCATACAAAAGCGCCATACACGCCGTACCGTAGTAACCGAAATAGCTCCATATGTGCGAATTATAAGGCTCTTTTCTGAGGGTATCAATATCCGCCTGCAGCCTTACTGAAAACCTTTTGACAAGTGTATCCTTTACCGTTGTCCGCTGCGCCGATGTCATATAATTATACATCCAGTCATACGACATCGAAAGGCGCAAGAGTATCTCATAATACGCCTGATCATGACCTGTAAATGAAGTGGTTGAGGGATTGCTCTTATCCTCCGACGTTCCCCATCCGCAAAGTTCAAGCATGGTCTTTACCGCATAGTCCGCATAATCGGTGTTATCTGTCAGTATATAGCACAGCGCACCAAGCTGACACTGATACCCTTTTTTTGTTGCCGCATTTACCGCAGCAGAAGTCGTCAATGGTTCAGCTACAGGCTCCTGTTTTATGTATTCATTGCAAAGTCCGAGCATATCGCCTAAAACCTGAACGTTGCTACCTCTCCCTGCAAAGTTTCTAAAATCTCCAATCGTTTCCTGTGTCATCCAGATTCTCGGATGCGTTTTCGGAACACGGCCTGTTATATCCGACATATTCTCCGGCACAACAAACTCAGACGCATCCGGATCAAGACGAAAGCGCCGCGAAACAGACCACACGCTCGGCGTTGCATTGTTCGGCAGATAATATCTGACCGCCCAGTAATACGTACCTGCCTCAAAGCTTTGTCTGAAGTTATAATAATGATATTTCAGACCGTACGCACTGTATTTAATATTCTTCAAAGCCTCGTCACTGCAGACAATCAAATCATACTTCTCTGCATTTTTAATTGCAGGCCATGTAAAATCCGGCGGATTCTGCATACTTGCATACTTATGAGCCGGCTTAAACGGTGCCTGTGTGCCGACCTGAGCATTTACATCCGTGAAATACGCAGGCAGCGGCGGAACTGTATCCGCCGCTGCCTTTGTGCAAGGCAGTAAAGTCAAAACCATGATTACGCCAATAAGTCTTTTTAATGTCTTCATATTTCTTTAACCTGCCTTGTAAATCAAATTATTCTGTTTTAATAAACGCAAACCAGTCTACATTCCAGTATGTGTTTGTTTCAGCCGAGCCCATAACGGTAAACTTATGCTTTCCGGCTTCAAGATATGTGTGCGACTTAATTCTTACAACGTCAAAGTCACTTTCGCCGTTTCCGGCATAGCCGCCTGTGTCTGTACAGGTAAATCTGTAAATCGTACCGTTGATTTCTATAAATCTTGTCGGCCACGGCTCCTGCCATGCGGCATATCTTACGCCGAGGTCATAATAACCGCTCTCCGGAATATCAACAGTGTATTCAGCTGTATCTTCAGCCTTATTCATCTGCGAAATACCCGTCATAAACGTTACTCCCTGCGTAAGTCTTGAAGTTCCGGTCAGCTTATCGTAATTCTCTGCCTCCACAACTACCGCTGCCGAATCCTTCATACCCTGATAGTCCTCTGAATATTCAACCTCCGGCGCCTCCTGCTTAGCAGATTTAAGCTCGACATAATCGCCGTCATTTGCATATGTAATCGTTATCTCGCCACCGAGCGCATATCCACTGACATTTACATCATCCGATTTTGATACAAGATAATAATATCCGGCATCCATTTTTGCTTTTATCTCAGCACTAAGATTATAATCAGGGTTGAGCGTTGCCTCTGTCTTATATTCAGTCTTTTGACCGTCTATAATCAGATTCAGACCAAACATTTTTCCGCTCTTTTGTCCGGGTAAGGGCTTGCCGTTGGCAAGCAGCGAATAATGTCCCTTTTGCGCTTTTATGTTAAGGCTGTTTTCAGGTAATGCATTGCTTTCCGCCTCCTCGGCTTCGCCGCCCTCTGCACTTGCGCCACTTTCTTTCGGTTTGTTAAACGCTGCCAAAGCAGTATTGTCATCTACGCTTTCTATTCCGATAAGAGGTGACAGCTCTCTGCCGTTTCTGTCTGTAATCGACTTAATCTCTGATATATACCTGTTGCCTGTGCCTAAGGATATTGTATAATCGTCATTTGACGATACATTTATCATATCCTCGCCTGCGGCAACAGTCACCTGTCTGTCTGACAGAATAAGCTGTTTGTCATCTGCTTTAAGGCTTGTTCCGCCGACCAGCATTATTGAATTATTCTTCTTTACTGCCGCAGTGCCGATAAACTCAAGTTCGTCTGCCTTGATTACCGCGTTTTCATCCGTTGTTGTGCTTACATATGCGGTTGTACCGTCCTCAAACTCAAGGCGGATATAGTTATCGCCGTTTGTGCTCTTTACATACGCTCCGCCTTCATTTGCGGAATGTACATTCATGGTGGTTACCATCTTGGTATCCTTTACACGCTCGGTTTCAAACCATATTCTCTGCTGAGGAGCACGTTTTGCATAGTTTCCGCCCGGTTCAATATTTATAAGATTCGGTCCGGAATAGATATTGCTGTAATATCCCGTTACCTTTTCGGGATACTGTACGCGCACGTCCAGCTTTGACTTTCCGGTATCTCCCGTTACCGCACCGCCTTTTCCGTCATCATGCATTGAAACATTGCTTACACCGTTAAGCCACCACTCAAAGTTAGAGCCGTCATTTGTTGCTGCCTCAAGGTCGTCAACAACTATATAGCTGTCCGGACGCACATAGATTATACTGCGTACAAACTTATTAAGCGCGCCATCATACGCCTTTGTTGCATCACCCACAACCGCATCAAAATCCTTGTAGGTTACAAACATATCGGTATTGCCGTTTGCGTCTATATCATCATCCTTCTGTCCGATTCCGCCGTCAAAGGTTATTGAATTATGTGCAACCGTTGTCCGTGTAAATCCGCTGTCATGCGTCGAATGATATGAATCATACCATCCCGATTTTGCCGCAAGCCTTTCGCCGTGCGACTCTATAAAGAATGAATTTTGATCAGCATGCATATGGTTGTACGAGCCATACGCGCCGGAGCGGAAGTACAATGATGTTCTGTTTTTGTCCATCAAGTCCGAATGCATTGCCGTCATTCCTTGGTCTATAAACACATGTGCCCTCGGATAATCTACAGGTGCCTTCTCCTCCATATTATCCGCATCCACATACAAAATACCCGTATCATACTCGGCTGCGTTTCTGGCTATTGTTCCCACCTGACGCATTGCCCAGATTGCCACAGGGTTATTGGTATATATTCCGCGCGCTCCCATTCCTCCTACATAAGAATTTCCCGGCGGTGTAATATTTGATTCATCACCAAACGAACCGTACGAGCCTGCCGGCATCATATACATTGCAAACAGATATTCATTCTGGAACCACGGCTTCTGATACATGTCAAGATAGCCGCCCTCTCTCAATACTTCAGCAAGTGCCTCGTCACGGCAAAGCGAATAAGTCCAGTACGCCGTTCCCTTTGACCAGCCGCCGTCCTCTTTTGACATTGACACAAAGTTTGCCACATACAGCGGCAAAAACTGCTTGTAATATTCCTCTGCCTCCGGCACCTCATGCATCAGCGCTATACAAGTTATTCCATAGTTTGGCATGTATGACCATGTATGCGAATCATATGGCGAGTTGCGTATTACTTTCAGAGATGAATCTTTAATCACATCAAAACGCTGCACCAGCATATTCCTTACCTTTTCGCGCTGAGGCTCGGTCATATAGTTATACATCCAGTCGTATACCATTGATGCGCGCTTTATTATCTCAAAAAACGCCTGATCCTGTATTTCAAATGATGTTGGCCCTTTTACTCCGTCCCATTCTGACACCGCGAGCAAACACTCTACCGCATAGTCGGCATAGCGCGTGTCATCCGTAAAGATATAGCTCAGCGCTGCCTGACTTGCCCTCTGGCAAATCTCACGTCCACGGGCTACAAATGATTGTGTTTCAGCTCTGTCATTTGGATCATCTGAACTAAATGTGCTTTTTGACGGTACCGGCTCTGCAATCTGCTCCTTTGTCATATTTGACTCGGTATTTTTTATCCATAAATCTATGATTACCTTGCCTGCCTCGGTATTGTACTTTTCTTTAAACTTGCCTATCGTATCCTGTGTAAACCAGATTCTGGGGTGCGACTGCGGAATTGAATCCGCAAGCTCGTTTAAATCCGGAACGGTAAACTCATATGCGTCCGGATCAAGACGGAAGCGTCTTGCCGTTGACCACGGACTTACCTCCTTGCCCTTGTGATAGCGTATTGCCCAGTAGTATGTTCCCGGCTCAAAGGTATAGGGAAAGTTGTAATAATGCCATTCCAGTCCGTATTTGGAATACTTTACATCCGTCAGCTCCTCATCAGAGCATACAATAAGGTCATAGCTTTCCGCTCCGCTTATCATCGGCCATGTAAAGTCCGGTGAATTTTGCATTGAGCCGTACTTATGCACCGGCTTGAACGGTGTCTGTGTGCCTATCGGTGTTCCGATTTCCACAAACGCCTTCGGCAGCTCCAATGTCGGCTTTGCCTTCTCCTCTGCCGCATACGCTGCCGGCAGAATGGTAATCAGCATAAGCATTGCAAGTATAAAGCTTATTAGTCTTTTTGTCATACTATTGCACACCTCCTGTTATATAGAGAGTGTTCTCCCCTGCATTCCATTCAGCAGTATATCCAAGCACCGCAGCCAAAGCGTTAAGCGATACCATATTCTGTCCGTTTTGGTCGGTCACTGCTTTTGAAAGCGTCTTTTTCTCGTTTCCTATGCTTACCTCGGCGCTTCCGGCTGTCAGCGTTATCTGTGCATCACCGAGCGCTGCGCTCATACCGCCGCTGCCGACTATCGGTATCATATTAAAGCTTCTGAATGCGCTTTCGGCCGTAACCATCAAATCCTCGCCGTCAAAGCTTGGTTTTACCGCATAGTACATATACTCGCCGTTTACATTTACATTGATTGTCTTAGGCACCGCACGCATCTGCGGAGTATCGCTTATCGGCGGTTCAATCAAGGTGTCAGGATGCTTAAACGGCGGTCTTACAAAGCCGAGATCTATATCCTTTCCGGCGTCCATACGCAGATAATCAAAATACCACTGTCCTGTATAGAAACGGCTGCTTATTACAATATTGTCTATTTTATAACCGGAGCCGCCTGCAAGCGGATCAAGATTGCTGTATTTTACATATCCGGTTCTAAGCTGATCGGATTCATATAAAATTTCTGCCTTGCTTGAATCTACATCGTATATCATACGGATTCTGTACCACTTGCCGGGAACCATTTTTGAATTCATCCAGCCGCCCGGAACATATCCCAGCTGACCGGTATTGCCGTCAACATAGATACGCAGAATCATCGTGCCACCTTGATTAAAGGCAATCTGCAAACCGGCAAAATCCTTTTCTCCGGCTTCTTCAAATTTAAACTTCATATCAAAGCCGATTTTACCGCTTGATACTCCATCAAAGCTGCGGCTAAAGGCCGGACCGCTGTAATCCTGTCCCGGCACCTTATCGTCAATCATCAGCGCGCTCTGCTTGCTGCCGTTCGGTCCTTCGGTTTCTGCCAGACTTATCTTTGAATCTCCATATGGCAGGAATGTAATCTCATTGGTTTCTCCCTTTGAAAAATCATAGCAGAAAATATCATTTGCAGTGGAAATATTACGCGCGGAACCGCCCTTTGCGCGGTTATCGACACGCTCTCTGTATGCATATACGCTGCCGCAGCCGGCTATCATAATTCCGGCAAGCGCCGCGGCAATACACCTGTTTAAAACTCTCAATACAGTCACCTCCTATTTTACTATTACAATAACGCGCGGCGTACCTATGTCTGTCTGAATTATCAGTCTTGTGCAGTCAAGCACCGTATCCTTATAACCCATAATATCATCATATCCGCCTGCCGAAACCTTTTCCTTGTCATCCTTCCATTTACTGTCATAGATTACATAGTGGCAATAGGCGTAGTTTGGTATAATATCGCACATTGAATCCGTTACCGCTGCCATATCGTCCTTGCTCAGCGTTTTGTAAAGCGAGAATCCGTCGGAATACTTCCTCAGCGGATAACCCATCATCAGTGAGAAGCTGCTGTTAAATGCGTCGCTTACAGCGGTAACCTTCATATTATCCGCAATTCTGTAATACAAAACCATTGCGGTCGCATAGCCCTTTTGATTTACGTTATAGCGGATTATATCACCGGCCTTTAAATCGGTCGGTTTTAAGGTCGTCGGCAGCTTCTTTGCCTCCTCGCTTGCCGCTGTTCCTCTGGCAAAGGTGAAGTCCTCCTTGCACAAAATTGAGGCCTCGCCGTTTCTGCCCACTACAACAAGCTTTGTATAATTTGTGCCGTCCTCCCAGTATTTTTCAATCTGCTTTACCACGCTGATATATACAGTATCTTCTATTGTTGCCGAGCCGCTGTTGTCATAAACAACATAATCCGCTGCCAGAGCATTGTCGGTTATATAATACGGTCTTGCGGTATAGTACGTACCGCTGGAAAAGCTGTTAAGCTTTACATAATTGTAGTTTTCCGCATCCATATAATCAACCTTGCCGCCCGGTACAGGACAGCCCAGAAATACTGTGGAATTTTTTGCTATAAACTTTCCGCCGAAGATATAACCGCCCTCACGATAACGATAGTTGTCGCTCTCACCTGCATAAAGTGCGTCATCGCTCTCTATAGTGTCGGCAGTCGCCCTTACTCCGTCCTTTGTATAGATTGAATCTATATATGACAGCTCGCCCTTAGCGTTTAAGCGATAGCGTATCGGCTGAGCCGTACAGCTTGCGTCACCTGTCGGATAAATAATGTGTGATGACTTGATAAGACTGTTTAAAACCTTTATATCGCCGTTGTCATAAGTATTGTTGTCAAGTCCGATTCTGTCTGCCGCGGTCAGCTCTGCAAGCTCGCCATCCGCGTTATAAATTCTGAATCTGTACCAGTCATCAAGACTTTTCTCAAGCTTTGTGGCTATCAGATAGCCAAAGCTCAGACCGTCCCCGGATTTAATATCAGCAGCATAGCCATAATAATCAAGTCTTAGTATAACGCTGCTTCCGGCTGTAATTTTGCTTTCGCAGTTCTTTTCGCAGTCGTCCGTCAGCTTGTACTCAGTACCGTTTACGGTAATTCTCTGTGCACCGTCCTTTTTGACTATCTTCTCAATCGTGCCGCTTACGGTATCGTTTGAAACATAAATCTTCATATATCCCTGGTCTGCATCCGACTGATAATCAAATACGGACAGGATACTGCCGGACGCTATATCCGCAATCGTTATCTCCTTACCCTCTTTATCATAAATAACGGTATACGGATAATTTGCCGTTGTGTCTACATCAATGTACTTCTTGTTATCATATGCATCATATACACGCTTATTGTTTGCGCTTGATGCGCTTACGACAAAATCGGTGTACGCGTCAACAAAGATAACATCAACCGTATTATCGCCGTCATTGTCAAGCAGGCGTATCTTACCCTGCTTATCCTTTATCAGCGACTTGTCAAACGCAGCTCCCGTTGCCGTGCCGTTATAGATAACAGGTGACAGCGTGCTATAGCTCTTTGACTTGGTTTTATAGTTCTCGTCATAATACTCAAATGTTCCGTTGCCTATGCTCTTTACATCATCTATTGCCGCCTCTGTGATATAATTGTCGGCTGACTTCTTTATCCATATAAGCGAATTTCTTGCCGCGCCCTTGTCATACTTATAAAAAGCGTCAACAGAGAATCCGAGATAATCTATAGTTTCAATATCGTTTACATAAACAGATATACCGTCTATTGTCATATAATACGGATTGGTAGTATTTTTACCCTTTAAGGCAGACAGGTCTACCGCCTCAACCACGCCTTTTTGATGAACAATTCCAAAAACGTCAAAGGCAAGCGTATAGCCCTCCTCTTTTTTATACTCACCGTCGTCGCCGTACTTTATCTGACGCATCATATCGGTATCAAGAGCATTGGCGCAAAGCTGTGCTGCCGCACCGATGCTTACGCTCTCGTCTGTGTTCCCGGTGTTGTCAAAAAGGTTAAGATTTCCTGCCGCAAGCATATATCCTGTCGGAAAGCCTCCCTTTTCCTCTGCAAGGTACTGATATCCCAAAACGCGGACAAGCATTGCCGCCGCCTCCTGCTTGGTAATACTTCTGTCAGGCTCAAACCAGTTTCCGCCCTTGCTGACGATTCCGACATTTGCAAGGGTGTGTATATATCCGGAATAATCCTCTGCCGAGGAATCCTCAGGCGGCTCAACATCCAAAAACATTCCGCTGCCGCCCTCTGCCGGAGTATATCCGCCGATAAGGCATATCAGCTTTGCAAAATCCTTTCTGGCAATCGGCGCGGTCAAATCCGCCCCGTCAAGCCAGTCTGCCCCAAGAGCAGTAAGATATTCTGCCGCATCTGCGCCGATTACCTCCGCACCTTTGTTATCTGCGGCAGCCTCTGCAGCTTCTGTATTTTCCTCCGCTGCCGCAGCCGGCATTACTGCCGCCGAAGTAATCATTGCAAACGCTAAAAACAAATACAATAATTTTCGCATCGTCACTACTCCTTATTAAGCATAAATTCGTATATCATCTTTGCCGCCTCTGCGCGGGTGCAGGTGTTTGACGGATCAAAGGTATTATCGTCCCTGCCGTTTATGATTCCTGCCGATTTTAAGGCATAAACCGCATCCTTTGCATAATCGGCTATGTCACTGTCATCCGCAAACACTTCGCCGCGGCTTACGACCGGATTGCCTGCAAGACGATAAAGTATTGCTGCCGCATCCTGGCGCGTTACCGCCTCGCCTGTGCCGAACATAGTATCGGAAACACCGTTGATAATACCGCCCTTGACTGCTGCCGCTATATATTTGCTGTACCACGCCTCCGCCTCAACGTCTTCAAATGCGGTTTCTGTGCCGTCTATCTCCAGTCCTGCGGCAAGCACTGCCATTTTGGCAAACTGCTCGCGCGTTACGTTTCCGTCCGGATCAAACATGTTTCTGCCTATACCGTTTACAATCTCTTTCTTTACCAAAGCCTTGATACTTTCAACCGCCCACGGAACACTGTCCAAATCGGAAAATGAACCGTCTGTTGTCTGCGGTGCCTCTGTCTTTGTATCTCCGCTTATTGTGCCGCCCCCGACACTCGTTCCTGTACTTGTACCGCCTTTATAGCCACCGCTGCCTATTCCGCCGGTGCCGCCGGTTGTTCCGCCGCCCTTGCTGCCGCCCGAAAGTGAGGTTATAGCGGCATTAACCGCCTTTTTAAACTCGTCAATCGTGTTATATCCGGCAGAAAGACTGTCCGTCACCTTATCCGGGTTGCTTAAAGCGTTATAGCTTGTCATATTTATGCCCATATATGCGCCGTGCTTGCTTATCAGCTTTGTATAATCGCCCCAGCTGCCCGGATTTTGTATAACCGCAAGGCATACGATGTCCTTAAAAAGCTTTTGCAGCTGCTCGTCTGTATATATACTGCTGCCGATAATCAGCTTTGCAAATGCACTCTTTTGCGTATCGGACAGGGCATCTTTATATGTCGCGATAAAGTCGGCGTCAAGATTAAACTCCTCTGCGTAGTCTATCGGATTTAAAACACCCTCGCTGAAGGCTGTCAGCTTTGCGGCATATTCAAGCTTTGCCACAAAGTCGGACGGCTGCATATCAGCAAGTTCTTTGGTATTCTTTAATACCTCGTACACTGTTTTGTCAAATCCGTCCGCGCTTACCTTAAATATAACGCTGTCCGCCTTTATTGCCAAAAGTCTTGCATTTTTGCTGTCGGCAGCTTTGATGTCCAGTATCTCTGCCAGGCCTGCGGTTGTCGCGTCCTTACCGCTTAAATATTCCGCCGCTGCTTTTATAAGGTCGGTTTTGTTTTCAAGGCTTGCATAATAAAAGCTTTGTACCGACGGATTTTTCGCATCGGCGGAGGTCGTTATGATTATTGTATAATCTCCCGGCTGATTGTCCGACATACTGATTTCCGCTTTGTATGCGCCGTCTGAGGCGGTAAGCGCCGGCATATATGCCGCAAGCATATCGGCGTCGATTATCTCTGTTATGCTTTTTGCACTGTAATCCGTATCGTCACCCTCAGGATTCGGCTTTATAACGGTTATGCTTACAGCCGCGCCATAGGCAGCACCCTCTGCCGTGCCGGAAATCGTCATTATTCCGGAATTGTCATCCACGCTGATGTCAGCCGCCTCTGCAAAGGAGCTTACCGAGAGCATAGCGCATACAATCAGCATAGCGATTATAAATTTTATTTTTGTCATAGTATTCTCCTCAACCTCATGAGGAGGTAAAATAAACAATTTTACCTCCTCATAAATTCTAAACTATTTAAAACGTACAACCGTCATGTAAGGAAGGTATTCTTTTGACACACTCTCATTACCCGCATTATACAGGTTTGCAGTTTCGCCTGCTTTAAACTCTTTTACATACGCACTTAGATAATTAACGTATTCAAAACCTGAACCTCCGTAATAAGTTCCTCTTATTGCAGTGAAAGGAGTTATAT
>ERZ1034952.1486-NODE-1486-length-18905-cov-21.070186_pt1 | contig 18905 bp, 9 predicted proteins | sample MGYA00520625_ERZ1034952 | MGnify/ENA primary metagenome ERZ1034952 (study PRJEB33766, sample SAMN09781773) | gut metagenome | biome: gut microbiome | host: Homo sapiens | place: Madagascar | study: EMG produced TPA metagenomics assembly of the PRJNA485056 data... | reverse complement strand
TTATACAAACTTCAGAGCCTTTTTTATTCCAAAATTACGTTAAATCACGCTTGTGAATTTTCACTTGCGAAACTTTAGTAAAATATTGCCGTTACCACCATGATAGTGAAGCAGGAATCTATCATATCTTGAGTTGTGTACCAACTCCATTCAACGATGTGAGCCGCATTCACACCAAAGAAATAAAAGAATGGTATTCTGTATCTCCAACATAGGAAGAAGAACCTGCTTGCTAATATCAAAACCATTGGCAGAATATAAATCATGAAGTAGATGAATAAATAGCAGGGAAAATTCTCATTGTTTGTTATGAACATTTCCCTTGGATTCTGCGAGAAATCCCACATTCCGTAAGCGTGAAAAAGCATGAGGCTTATAGGAACGTACTTACAGAACCAGCGAAAGAATTTCAAGATTCTTCTGGAATATCGGTTACCATACTTCATGAGCATCCCCATCAGCTCCGTCACATCAATGTCCTTTATCGACCGTTGGACGTTACCATGCTTCATGAGCATCCTCATCAGCTCCGTCACATCAATGTCCTTTATCAACCGTTGGACTTCGGCTTCTTGTTCTAGTGTCATATAACCTCCTTTTTTGTTAGTTGTTGATGCAATTATAGTTCTTAAAAGAAAGAATTTGCCACAAAATTACAGCTTTTTGCACAATTCCGTTCATTTTGCGCAATATTTTATAGTTAAATTTTATAAAAAGTAACAATCTGAAAGTAATAAGTCACAAAAATAGCGTTAGAACGGCTTTCTTGCCAAATTCTAACGCTATACGTACATTCTACTCACTTTCCGCTGTCATCATACCAATGACAGTCTTCGCTCTCGCCTTGCAATCCTCTCTGTAAGCCTGGAATGCCAGCCATTCATTTTTATGTTCCTCGGTAACTTCGGCAGCAAGAACGTTGCATACGATAGCTTCCACCTCGTCCTCAGAATACTTCGACCTTACCATTGCGTTGACCAACGCTCCTTTATAGACAGAGTAATCTGTTATAGCATCTCTTTTTGCTACGTATTTCAGTACCGATACGAGCGTTTCGTCTCCCAGCTCATGTATAGGCAACTCGGAAAGAATTGCGCGCACAGACAACGACGCATCTACACTTACTACCGATAATGAGCTTTCTTCACTATCCGCAGCCGCATTAATAGCAGGTGCAGCTACATTCAAGTACTTTCGGCTCTTTCCTACTGAGACCGAAAAATAAGGATTTAACGTTTTCTTTTCCATAATCTAAATGAATAATTAATTAATGATATATTTAGGTCTAATGCGAATACTTTCATAATGACCTCTTACATAGAAATACTTCCAGAAGTTATCGCCTAGACCAAAAATACACTCCTTGCGTATCATGTACGATTTGTGATGTACGCAGAAGCCGAGATAAGAATTGATTACCTGCTCGATTCTTTCTAGGTCGTAATACACAAGGTGTTTATTTCCGTCAAGCTGCTTCCTAAATCCGAAAATTCTTTCTTTGAACCTTCCTATTGTTCTTGAACTGACGTATGTGCGCCGTGGTTTGACGTAACCGCCAACAAACAAAACTCCGTGACTGACTGGCTGTAGATACCTTTTATTCTTGTGTATGTGGAGACCATAATGCGAAGCTATCATAACAAGTTTTGGAACAACTTCGAGTATCTTGCCTTTATCATCACATATAATAAGGAAATCATCGACGAATCGGATAACTCTGAAATTAGAACCTCTCATCAGGAACTGCATCCAAATATCGAAAAGGATGGCAAGATAATAATTGGCAAACTGCTGAGTGGTATGGTTACCGATTGGACCACCAAGATTTCTGTCTATCGTGAACATCGACTTGTTTTTCGGGAGATTACGCCACTCGGCAGGGTCTCCGTTGATAATACAATCATCCTCTGGGTGGTGATACACCACTACCTTCACGATTCTGAGCAGAACTTCCTTATCTCCTCCATCATAATGCCTTCTAATAAGGCGTTCCAGCAAATACCAAAGCAAATCCCTTCTAATGGACATAAAGAAACTTACGAGGTCACCTTTGAACACCCAAGCCTGCTTTGTGTAGTTCTCCGATACCTCTCTCATTCCCTTTTCCGCCGCCTTTACCGCTGCCAGAGTTCCGAATCCCTTGCGGCAGTTGAATGAGATATTACCCATCTCCTGGAATCTCTTTTCAAACAAGGGTTCGAGTCGGATAATAATCCAATGATGCACGATTCTATCACGGAAGTCTGCTGCAAAAACCTCTCTTAATTTCGGAAATTTGACAAGAAAACAGATAGATACTGTCGGTTTGTATATCGCTGTATATATCTCATAAGCAAGTCTAGGTAAATCATCTACTGCAATCTCTATATATGCGATAGTGTGAGGAGAAGACATCTTGCCTCTCTTGCAATCTAAATAAGCCTCGCAAACAGCCTTGATAGCCTCCTTGAACCCACCGTATGCCACTGCTGCCCTCACTGTTAAACTGTTATACTTGTTGTTACCGTTCGTGTTACCATCGTTGGAGTTCACGTTCCAAGCGTTGTTACGACTGTTCTCCGTGCTTGCCCAATAGTTCGCAGATTGCTGCGGCATTGCATCTTCGTAACTTACGGAAATAATTGATTTATTCTCGCAAGTATGCCGCCCATTCAGTAGAGTTCGACCTAGCACTCTTCTGCTCACGCTTCACCTCCTTTCGAGGCTGGCGACAAAGCAGAACCCTCGCCAACTGGTAACGAACCACGCCACGCTAGTAATTGGTTCAGAATACCTTTAATGTGACTTTGCGCCTTCTGTAGAAGGTCTTTCTGTATAATTTCATTCTTATGCAGTATAACAAAATCCTGTCTGAGGTTGTTCACTAACACGATTGCCGTACTCAGATACCAACGCCTATCACTGTATGATGTGCTCATGTCCGCATAACCTATTGTTGTCGCAAGGTCATCAGCTTTCTCTTGCAGTGAATCAGTGAATCGACGAAGGCTTCGTGGAGCATTCTTAGTAATGCCAACAATGACATATTTCAGATTGCCCACGGCTCTGTAAACTGGCAACTGCGCCAAGGTCTGTTTGCGTTTGGCTTTTTTATGTAAAGAGTTTTCAATCGCATCCTGCGATATCAAGTCTCCATCATCTTCAAAACTATTCATTTGAATTTAATTTTTACAAAAGTAATAAAACTGTATTTAACCGCCAAGCGTTTTAACCTTTTTAACGCTATTTTCCGAGATATTTCTCTCTTCCAAGCGGTCAGCGAACCCTGTAAGCTTACGCTTGCAAGGCTCGCTTTATTATTCTTCCTTGTGCGGCGTTTTTAAAAACGCCGAGTCAAGGTTAAAGGTTAAAGGTGTATGCCACTGCTGCCCTCACTGCCAAACTGTAATACTTGTCGCCACCGAACGTGTTACCATCGCCGGAGTTCACGTTCCAAGCGTGGTTACGCCTGACCTCCGTGCTTGCCCAATAGTTCGCAGATTGCGACATCATAGCGACAGGGCAAACGGCAGACTTATCCTTTGCACGCTTTAGCAGATTCGCAAAAATTGGCGTTGTTGCCTCATTCTCGGGGCGTTCATTGGCATAGTCGATAGATGCAGCGGTATTGCTCTGCCAACCACGGCTATTACCAAAGAAGTTATAAACCCTAGCCAACTCGCCTACCGAAGGCAGATACCAGTTACCTTTCTTATACTGCTCATCCAATGTAGCAGCGCCACTAATCGATGGTTCGTAAAGATAACATCCGTATGCGGCTGGATAATAGAGCTGTCTCCAGTTGTTCGGGTAAGTATCGCCCTCATCCGTCTTCTTCTTGACGAGTGCCGCCATACGATTAGACAACTCCTGAATGGTCTTCGGATAAGACTCATCGAGATAAAGGCTGATAACATTGTTCGCCCATCTCACGATTGCATCGGTATTGCTCTGTCCGTCAAACTCGTTCAGTCTGGATTTCGGGCCAAGCACCTTATAACCATCATCCGTCGTAGCATCCTGATAGGATTCTACCGTAATCTTACCGTCTTCTTTCATCTCGCCATTCTTGTCTGTATTGTAGAGCTCTCGAGTATTTCCATTCAGCAAGTCTGCAATATCGCAAATATCACCAACACCCACAGCCGTACCTATCTCATCAAGCACATTCTGTCCGACCGTGTATTGAAGATAATCATTGCCATCTGTATTATTGGTTACTACAGGATAAATACCCCACGGAATACCCGACGAATTGATGGTTTTATCATCTGATGCGTAAAAGACATTTTCGGCAGAATATACTCTAAGCTGAATCTGATTATCCGATAGCTTTTCTGACTTGAATACCACACCTACGCACGTCTTAGACGTATCAAGCTCATCATCGAAACTTCCATCTGAGTAGGCGAAATCTCCAATTTTAGGAATGCGGTTGTAGAATCCAACACCTTTGATGTAGCTTAACTCCGTTCCGTCCGTAAGACCAACACGAACCTCAATCTGAAACCTTAAATCCTGCGATGCTTCCGATAGCTTCTTAACGTTAAGAACTCCCTTGACATCATCAATGAACTCAGCATACTGACTAGCTTGCTCCGCATTGTCTCCGACAAATCTGTAGTTTACAGCAGGACGATTGTTCTTCACGGCGATATTGTTGCCCGACGAAGGCAATACCGTGAGATTCCATCCTGTCCACACGCCAGTCTGCTTGATATACTTATCTCCGCTCACATTCACCTTATTAATAGTACGCTTCGGGTACGAGAGATACAGAGAGTTATTGATACTCTGAATATCTCCGTATTTCTCAATGAGATTGAACACATCTGAGAAAGTAAGTAGTCCTGCCGCTCCGTCAACTAATGCAATCTTACCGCCGATTGTGCTGCTCTTGACAGCGTTCAGATACCTAAACACATCGGCTCGCATCGAGCGGTAGTTTACTCCTGATAACTTCATAGTTGCCAATTCTACAGCATTACCCTCCTGTTTGTACTCATAGATGGAAGTCAGAATATTCTCCGTACTGATGCCGAGTGTAGCATCATCGCACTCGATAGATATAAGCTGACTCGCTCCTTGCAAAGAAACAGTCTTCAAAACTGGCAGCTCTACGAGTGATAACTTCGATAGGTTAGCAGGGAATGCTATGCTTGTCAGTACCTTACTCTTAGGGAGTCTCACATCATATATAGCAGTATCAGATACGTTGATAGTGTGAAGACGTACCAAGTTTGTAACGTTCAGCGAACCTCCGATACCCACGCATCCCTTCAGCGATAATTTCTGTACTTGAAGTGCTGAAACAATGATGTTGTTCGGACGGAATGCAGGAACTTTCTTGCCAGTCTCCGTATCTGTATAAAGCATTGTCGGCTCTGCTATAATCTCCGTAAGTCGCTTGCCGTTGATTGTGACGGAAAGATTAGGAGATGTTGACAAGTCGCCGATGTTACCTATAGAACGGTAGTAGTTGATACCCAAGATGCTGAGACCGGTATCGTTAGATGTAGTCGTTCCCAGATTCAGCTCATATTCCTGCCCAGGAGCTACCCTTACATGAGGGTCAACACTTGTCTGACCCATCATGCCAGTAGGGTAGATATACTGATGCGGCTTTACGTTGAACTTGTATTCCGTAGCAGACGTAACGCTGTCAGGCAAGTGATAAGCCTGCATAGCGAAGGTGTCGGTAACGTCCTGCAATCCTATATTCTCGCTCTTACCACCATCAAAGAGATTACCCCATGCTGCGTATGAAGCCATATAGATAAGTCGTCTCTTCATGTACTGCTGCTCCATCTCCAGAGATGAGCCGCAAGACTGGGTGATAGGCGCAATACCACGAGCACCCGAACCTGTAGATACGAATCCAAGCATTGCAGGATATTCATATCTGATACGTGCCTGCTCATTGAATGCCGTCACTGGATAGTAGCTGTTGATAGAGAAGAGATACTTCCACAGACAACCCCACACGCTCACCTTTACGCTATCGGTGAATCCCTCGATTTCATCGCTGTTGCTCACAAGCTGCGTCATTGCCGTGAAGATGCTCTTCAGCATTGATTGCAGCTCTCTTGTATTCTCGTACATCTCCTCACAGAGGTTAAACAGAACATTATTCATGCCCTCATACTGAGAAGTGTTCTTATCATTGTCGGCATAAGGGTGCATTCTGTCAACATAGTACTTCTTCGTTCCTCTACCGTTGTTATCTGTAGCCATAATGGTATCCAAGTCATCCTGATGAAGCTCCAGCAATATACACTGCTTTGTCACTCCATTGATGGTTACTGACTTAGCTACAGGGTCGAAGACATAATAGGTATTCTTCGAACAGTTATCAGTACCTGCTATAAAGTGATTGATGAAGGCGTAATGGAATTGCAGCGACTTGACGTTGATGTACCATCCGATATATGTCTTGCAATGAGCAACTATAGCAGCAATAAACTCCTTGTTGAGAGCCGAATACTGCGCCTGATTCTGACTGCTATTGTAAGCGGCCTTCGTCATCTCATCCGTTCTGAGGTCAATCTTGGCATACTTCGAGCCATTCCATAGACCAGCATCCACCCATTTCTTCTGTACGAAATTATATCGCTTCAAGCAGAACGCATCAGAACCCTGCGTACACCAGTACTTCTTCTGAGTATTCGAAGCTTCCGAAGAAGTCTGAAACGCATCAAAAGTGCCGTTGTAGTAGCTGATACGGGGAGCGTGAAGATAGAGGAAATCCCAAATCTCGCTAAGCCTATCGGTAAGGCTTGCGACTGGCGTTTCCTTGCCGTTCTCGTCAGCAGTGGTCATACCAGCATCGAAGTCGATGTTCTGCAAGCCGTTATAGAAGTAACCCTCGTCGTCTGGCGAATACGTGATACACTCGGGATTCCTGCTGTCAGTAGAGAACGGAACACGCATATCGGTAAGCTCGTAGTTATTATCAGAACCCTCGAACATTGCGAACATAGGATAGAGCTTCTTTACATAGCCCCACGTAGGCTTGTCCATCTTGCCTGCGCCAAAGTTTCCGCCACCTCGGAACACTGGGTTTCCTCCGTCTGCCTGGGTAAAGAAGAAAACTGGCTCTGTGTACTTCGATACACGTGCGGTAGGACAAGCCTCCTGTAATGAGTTCTTGCCTACGACAAGGTTGTGGAGGTCATTGAACAGACGGTTGCAGCCGCAAAGATGGCTCTGCATAGATGAAGCATAGTTAATCTTCAATACCAGCTTATCGGCAAGCGGAGTCCCCTCAGCTATCATGAAACCCTTACCTCTGTATTTGCCGTTTCCGTCAATCCATCCGTCAGGAACTTTGACACTAGGCTCTCCATTTACCTCAACGTAAGGATATTCTACGAAAGTATTCTTTACAGGGTCGTTCTTACCAAGATTACCGCCATAAATGCTCACGGTTCTCGTTGTCTCGCCAGTCTCCTCATTGACAACTGGGTCGTTCACCTTGTACGTGATACTCGTATGGATATTCTTCAATGCTACGATGATAGTTCCTGCATCACTAATCTTCGTCTGTATGTTGGAGTAGTAGTAAGTGTTGGCTGTAGAACCTTGTCGCTTACTCTTTGTCTTCGTCTCCTTACATATCGTTCCCGACAGCTCTGGTATATAGTTGCCGTTCTTGTCATACTGAAAAATCTCCCACCATACCTTCTGAGCACCAGCATTGTAGATATAAGGCTCTACGCCGTGAAGAATCAACACACGCTTACCGAGACCTTTTACCTTCTCAATATCCACGGTCTCACCGCTCATAATGTCGTTAGCCTTGCGCATTGTGCGCTTCGCTTCCGAGGTAGGAAGGGTAGAAATATAGTCCTTGACAATATCGCTGCCTTCGAGCTGCATATTGGTATAGCATCTGAGAGAATAAATGTCAATATCAGCACCATCCTGTCCGATGATGATACCGCCGTTACTCATCGCACCTGTGCAGAACTCCTCTCGGTTTGTCGTAGAGAACTTCACTTCTCTCTGCAAGTCTCCGTTGATATATACGCGAATGAGTGCAATCTTCGTGGCAGACGTGTTGAGAGATGTGCCAGTAGGGGTAAGAGCATCACCCTTGTTCGGAATCACCGCATTGTGAATATTAAGCGTGATATGGGTACGTTTCGCCTCCTGAAACTGGAAGTCGATTTCACTTTCGGTAGTGTCGGAAGCCGAATAGATGTAGCCTATCATCGGCTTGACACGCAGACCGATGAAGCTGCCTGCCACCGCTTCGCAGATTTGCAAGATAGGGTCATCCTCGTTTGTCACGTTACGGACGGAAACGTCCATTTCGAGTGTCATTGCACTGTCGGGAGTAGTAACGAACTGAGCAAATGGGTTGTACTTGATATTGAGCTTTGCACCGCTCGGAACTCGAAGTACCTTTACGCCATCTTCCGCAGTAACCCATCCGTCATTGACAAATCCGAATCCTTCCCACGTACTTGTAACGACAGCATTATTTGCCCTTGCATTGAGGATTGTTGCAGGATTCGCTTCTGAATTGTTACGCACCTTTGGGTTGAGCAGGAAGGTTGCTCCCGAAGTAGGCGCATAGCTCTCTGAGTTATCCACGCTCACGGAGATATTATCCACCCCCACACTATCGGTAAGGAAGTCCACCTCGCTGCTGCCACTCTTGCGCATTACACGGAAATAGGCTTGAATATCACTTGCGGATTCATCAGTCTCTATCTCAACTGTCGTGTTCAACGTCTTCTGTACTCCAGGCTCAACGTCCTGCTCGATACGGAAATACTCTTCTGGGTTATCGGCAGGAAAATGCTCGGCATAGGAAGTGAGATAGAACACCGTAGTGATATTGCCATTGTCGTTCGTAATAGAGCCATCTTCGTTAACTCTAGGAGAATAGACCGCAAAGGAACAGATGTCGCACTGAGTGTAGTTCACTACCTTACGCATCATGTCTTGAATCATTATGTAAGGCTTAGTCTTCTCGGCTTCCGTTGTAGGATTTACCACCATAAAGCGGTTCTCTAATACATCAGAAGAGAGTGTGTTGCCCAATCCGTCATCGTAAGTCACCCACGCCTTAACGAGACGCACGCCGTGCTGCCAAAGCTTGTATGTATCAGTAGAATCCTTATAGGTATTGCGGACAACAGAACCGTTCTCTGCCGCCGACATCTGAATGCTGATAGGAAGCACCTGCTTGTTGCCACCAGTGATTTCAATATGCAGGGTCTTCTGTACAGCTCCATTCACTACATAAGAGTAAGGGAATCCGTTTACCTGCTGTACGGACGCAAGGATAGGTGTATGCCAATCCTGTCTGCATGAGAGAGTAACTTCTGTCTTAGTGATGCTCGCACCTACGAGTACATAGGTAGATGCCTGACTCTGCTCATTTCCGTCACCATCGGTGTAGCTGTATCTCGCTTGTAAACGCACCTGCTGAGTACCATCCTGTAAGTATGCGCCAATATCCACCTTGGTATAGGTCTTGTCATCCGAATAATCAGTAGATGGAAGGGCATCCGTGATAGTTCCTACGGTACTCCAATTGCTTGCTGCGGTCTTGCGCTGCACTACGAGTGTACCCTTAGAACCTACGTTAAGTCTGTCGCCGTTAGAGTTTCTCACTGCATGGAAACGGAGTTCTATTTCAAGGCTTCCCTTTGATACTACGATATTGTTCGTAGTTCCGATTGTCGAGAAAAGGTAAGCTCCGTAGCTATCACCCTGCACGGTATTAATAGGCAATGCCTCGTCAACAAGCAGGAGTGCCTTGATGCTGGCATCCTCTTTGTCTCCTGCGGCATAAGCCTTATAGTCTGCCTCGTTGCGGAATCCCCACAGATGATAATAATTACTACTATCAATAGTATTCGACCATTTGTAGTATCCTATCTTCTTGTCGTGCTCCTTCAAGATAGACTGCAAAGCCTCCCTGACAGCCTTACCCGAATAAGGAAGACCGTTTCTGCTGTCCTTACCCCAATCCTCGGTAAGGACGTTGATAATTTCGTTCTGACTGATTTTTGCCATACTGAATACGTTTTAATTTTTCCAACCTAGATTTTCCGTCCAAGGCTTCTCATTAAGCCATAGACCGCTAGCGAAGCAAGATAACACCGCTATCGCCGCCATTAACAATCGTCTTCTAAATCTGCTCATAAGCCTATGTTGTTTGTTCCCATTCTCCTGCTACCGCCAAACCGTTTACGATAGAAACCTGATAGGTACTATTCTCTACGAAATCAGGCTCCGCCACCCATCGCACGCCTGGTGGAAAGCTGATATTTACCTCACCGCTTCCCACCTTGAACTCCATCATATACTCGTTGATGGTATCTGCATCTCCCTTTGCGAAGGTGATATTGAGCTTGGTAACGGTAGGAATCCAGCGGTAGAGCTTATTGGGTTCAAGCTCTACCGTTGTTTCCGATGTTTCTACTATCAATCCCACCGCCTGCTTATAGAGTGCATCGCTGAGTGATGCACCCTTGATAAGGTAGGCTCGAGCGGTGGATGCTGGTATCTTCATCTGCTGACCACTGGCTGCATAGAGCCAGAAGAAGTCAGCATCCGATACCTTAGAGCCAGTAGTTAACTGGCTCGCTATCTCCTGAATCTTTATTTCTTGTGCCATAGCTTATTCATTTTTAGATGAATCATTCGCCGTCTGTATGGCTTTGTTGATAGCCACAAAGAAGCAAGGGGCAGTGGTACGTTCTGCGAGTTCCTTGATGATTTTTATCTCATCATCGGAATACTCCGTATCTTCGTTTCCGTTCCACATCTTGATGGCAAGAGCCTGTCCTGCCAACCCATATCCCGCTCCCTGCGAGTAAATGATGTTCGCAATCTGCTTGCGGGCATTTACAACCTGACACTGAGTATTATCAAGTGTCGTAAAAACTTCGAGATGTTCTAAATTCAATTTCATAATCAATCAATATTTTAACCATTAGTGTATGCTACGTACCATCGACCATCCTCTCCGTATGTAAGGAACGATAGCTGATTTTGAGTATCGCTGTACCAAGTTGTTCTTCCTGTAGAGCCGTACCCTTTAGCGATAATCAGATGCGATGACGAAGTAGAGATATTCACCCGTGCGCCAGCTTGATACAAAAGATATAGCTGTCCTCTTCTAGGGTTTGTCGGAAGTGTAAGCGTTATTGCAGATGTGTTTGTGCAGACGATATAACATTCGTTCTCGCTTAAATTTACACTATGGTTTTGGATTGTCACATTTGGTCTCAAAGCACCGATAAACGCACCTGCACCTAGTAGTACATCACCAACAGGCGCTTTGAGCGCATAACTTCTGTAACCTGTTTTTGGCACAAGGTCAGTATATATAGCAGTTACATCATCTGCAACTGCGAGAGTGTTTCCCGAAATGGATATGGCTCCACCACTTGCACAGGTTATCTCCGTCAATATATGGTCGTTTGTAACATCATCATTGTTTAAACCAGATTCTACATGTATCCCCCGATAATTCATTTCCGTTACTACCCAGGGGATAATGCCATAAGCTGCATGTTTAGCCTTGAGACCATAAAAAGTAAAACCTGTAGCATCCGTGAATGATTCAATACTAAAAGAGCCTATCTGTCCAGCCGTAGCCCTGATTGCACCACCGCGCGTTACAGCAAATGGAGCTTCATTGCCGTTTTCCGCGCCGAGCCACAGAGCATAATCTAGATGGTCAGTAACGTGACGGAACGAACCCCAAAGAGTATTACCATCCATGATGTTTATCTGCTGGGAGTTTGCCATCGTGATAGTGGCGTTATCCGCAAGCAAAAGCTTGGTTGCTACGAGGTCGAAGTTACTGCCTTGCGCCCAATGCTCTTTATCATCGGCACTAGGTGACGATGATTTGTAGGATTTTACACAGTAATAATATTTACCGCCGATAATAACAACGTCTATGAATGTGTCGGTATCTTTAGTACCATCGCAATAATCATAACTTCCCGTCTCGAAGCCTTCGTGAGTTCGCATAATCGGTCCTTTTGTTCCTCGTGGACCAGTAGGACCAGGACCACCTGGACCACCTGGTGCTCCTTGCTCGCCTCTGTATGCCACGGTATGCGACAAGCAAGTACCTTTTAGCTGCCCACTATCGGTAGTACTCCTGTATGTAAGGGTATGCGAGTTCTTGGTGTCTGTTGCCGTACCAACCACGGTAAACAAATCACCTATACGGCATCCGTTACGCTTGCTGGAAGTATCTGAGCCGAACGACCAAGTTACACCATATTTTCCTGCGCGATTCCAAGTATCTTCATCCCAAGTAGAAATGGTTATGCTGGTTACATTTCCTACTCCCTGCTTACCAGTTTCTCCCTGCGGAGCTTTGTATGCCCAAAGCGCAGGAGTTGACCACAAGCCCATCGCAACATTCGGAGCACCGACCTTGCCTTCGTAATAGGAGACATAGACGTAGCGGTTATCATCAGTTGGTGATGGTGGGTCATCCACCCAACCGCTCGATAGCTTGCCGTTGCTTCGGGATGGCTTGCTAGGCGCAGTTGCAGAATTAGAGAGATAGAATACGTACTCGTAACCATCTCCATCTACACCTGAAACGTTTGGCAGGATAGTGAGGGTAATGGTATCGGAATAGGTGGCATTATCCAGTTTGCCGCTTACTTTTACCTTGACAACCTTGCTGTTTTTGCCTAGCGCATAGCTCTTGGCATACGATACGTTGATGGTTGTGCCGCTGATAGTTACACCCGAAGGCAGACTATCGGCTGATACGGAGAGGTTGGAACAGAGATTGCCATCCACTACCAGTGTGCAGGATATGGCTTCCGAGAATGCCGCAAGAGCGTTTCCTGCGCTGTCTGTCGGAATCGTCACGATGTAATCAGACAGCGTTGCCTTGGCAGCGTGCTTGCCGAAATGGGCATACTCGGCAGGTTCAGAGAATGCTCCCCAATGACCATTGGTTGATACTCGCTTCGATACCCACTCATAGAGGTTCACGGCATCTACACCAGTCGGGTCATCTGTCCAACCGCTAGGAATGTATTCCTTGTCGGTTCGCAGGTATTCCGCATTCGTGCTCCAATCACTTGGAGTAGGGTTTTCAGGAGGAGTGGAATCTGTCGTGCGCTTGAAGATATACTCGATACCTTTTCCATCCTTGCCAAACGACACAATAGGAACGGTCTCCAAATCCAGTAATGCACCCTTGTTGTCGTAGAGTGCAAAGGTAATTCTCGTATGGTCGGTGGATGCCGTTGCGCTGCCACCTAATACCAATGCCGTATCTGCCGTATCGCCATAACCATATTTGAGCTGATAGCCCGATGGAAGCGCTGATAGTGCATATCTTCGGTCGTCGCTCGATGTGGCATACACTTTGCAGCTAACGCTTTTGGTATTCAGATTCCCATCCTTATCTACCACCACACTATCTACTGAAGGAACTACGTCATAGACAATCATATCTGCCGAACGGAGAATGGTAAGCTCTTTAGTGTACTCGTAACTTACACCCGCATAAACGCCCACTACCGTGATAGGAATCTTGGTAACCTGTTCGAGAATATCCGATGTGATATTGTCGGCATCTATCGTAATCACCTTTTCCTTGCCCTGTAAACTGATAGAAGCTTTTAAGCCAGTAATCAAACCTACGTTTAGATGAGTAATCTCCCAAGGGGTGTTCTGGTACATTAAGCTCACCTTTGTTTCGATAGGCAGACCTATATATCTCGCAGTCTTGGTATTCCAAGCGACGGAAGCGTTCTCGTTGCTTAAATCACAGACCATAAACGGCAGTGAGTCGTGATGAATGCGCACAGGGAACTCTAGATTCTTCGTTACCTTGCCTTCCAGTTCAACAACGATGGTGATAGAGCAAACAGAAATCTTGCGCATATCATCATAGTTGAAATCGGCATCATCGGCAGAGCCAGCCACACCATCCTTGATTTTATCAATGCCAGTCAGGAACACCGCACCATTCTCAATCTTCACGTCACATCCATTTCCGATGGCATAGACACGATAATGACCAGCGGTACATTCCTCGTTCTTCTCATCTTCGAGAAGAAGCATATCTTCTCCTTTTCGTGCAAAGATGGCGGTAGAAATGCGATACTGCTTCACTCCTGCTTCATCTATCGACCACAGACCATTGATGACGTTGCCCAAATCATCTACCGTGATAACGGCAGCGGGCTGCGACATTGTGACATCATAGGCGGCTACGTCCAGCTTTAAGCTGTCTAAATCCTTAATCTGAGAGAGTGTAATAACAGCTCCACCCAGATAGACATTATTCTGAGCGAAGAGACCATTACCCTTCAGGTTCTCCCAAGTGCCATCAGTCTTCTTCACTCGCAATCCTCCGAGCCAACCATATCTCGTTACTCGGTTTTCTGCCTGAATCTCCCAAGTATTCACGCCATCGAGCACTTCGATGTAGCTTCTGCCACGAGAACAAAAGTACATACTGCTCTGCCGCTGCTCGTCCGTGAAGTTACCATATTGAGCAAAATCCATAAAGGCGCAAGGGTCAGGAGTTCCTTCAGAACGCTTACCGTACTCAAAGACAAAATTGCCTTTCTCTGCCGTGATGATTTTCTTGACGTAGAAATAGGTTGTAAAGAAGCCTCGGTGTATCGTGAAGCCGCACTCGTCCATCTCGCCCTCATTATTGGTATCAGAGCCGTAGGAGTTTTCAATATCGGCAAAAATACCTCGGCAAATATCGCCCACAGACAGAGAACTGTAATCATTCTCTTCCAGTTTCAAATCGATGGTATGGTTGGTTACGTCCACACTCTTGATAGTGCCATAGCCGTTAGTGTTCCATTGCTCGGCTTTGGTAACGGAAATCTCGTTGAACACGAATTTCGGAGCTTCGAGCGACCCTCTAAGCCTGAGTGATTGAGCTTCCATTCGACCATTCTCGTCAATCTGCGCTCCGTGACCATACAAACCTTCTTCAAAGTTATTGGTAAGGAATTTGAAAACATAAAGAACACCTTCACGAGTCCATTGTCCGGCATTATCGCCAATATCCATACCTGCCAGGAACTTCTGCACCTTCTCCCAAGTGATAGTACCCTTGGCGGTGTCGTCCTTTGTCTTGTTTAATCTTTGTTCATCAACAGCTTTTGCTGAAAATACATTATAATCCGTAGGAGTTATGCTATCATAACTCTTAATGATGTAAATCGACCTTCCGCTTCCGCCATTACCATTAAGATAACTCTGTCCATTATAGATAAGTTCTTCTATCTTTGACTCCATTGCATTGAGGCGGGAATACGAAGGCTTTTCTCCAACATAATACTTCGCACCATCAAAAGGAATATCAAGGCTGAATTCATATCCAATAACTCTTGAAGACCTATATCCATCGCCATAACCTTTATTATAAAGATTAACCCTGTCACCTACCCCATGCAAGTTTCCTCTACCATGATTATAGGAATAGTTATCCTCGGCAGTACATGTATATGTTGTAGGATCTATCACGGACTTCTTCAAATTCTTGATAGCGTCCGCCAGCAGTTCATTAGAAGCAGAAGGAACCAAAGCATCGCCCAATTTGGTAGAATTCCAATTATAGAGAACAAAAGTATCTCCGTCCTTTGGATGCAAAGTTGTGTCCGGCAAAAAACGACCATAATCCTCATTAGCAACAATCTCAAATACCTGCGACTTAGGATTTATCTGTTCCTTTCCATCTTTCAATATCGGATTACCATCATCGTCTTTAAGTATTTCTTCAACTCCATCTGGATTAAACTCACATTCGAAGTCCATACCATTAAGAGAACCGCTTTGGAATACTATATGTAAGTTCTTGCCACTAAGGATATACGCCTTTCGGAAAGCCATATCACCTGTTTTTTCGCCATCTTCATTGACAATAGTAAGCGAATTTACACGATAGAAAGTCCGTTTGATGTAATCTCCTTCTTCTGGTGTACTTTCATCTTCTACATCTTTTTCATATGATGTTACCTTAGAAGTCTTGATAAGATTTCTTGGATAAATATCATCATTTGTAGTTACTCCCTCAACATATTGGTCTTCACGGAGTCCACCTACTTGTATATATCCATTTTTCAGTTCAAAGCCATTCTCTGCCAGCATTTGCTTGTTTTGTTCAGAACATTCTGCTGACGTTGGAAGCATAAGGCGTTTTTCGACAACACCATCCTTTGTTATATCTGCATCGGAATCATTCTTGTATCCGCTAGGCAAGTTCCTTGCTGCTCCAAAGGCATATACCCTGTTTGCATAAGTGGATTGGCTTTGTGAGCTTGACATAGAAACGATATTGTCGTTAAGTCTGAAATCAGTAATAGCATTCGTATTCTCACAAGTTCCAAAATGCAGTATATTTCCCTCAAACCACCATTCACAACCAAACGTCTGGGCTATATTCGCAATAGCATCCAATATGCTAGAATTGGAATAGGTTATAAGCTTTGCAGCATTCGCATCTACACTCGCATCTATAACATAAGTATAATCCGTTCCTTCTCCTTCAAAATTAGGGTCATAAAGGTAAGACTTATCTAACTTCGCATAATAAGCTAGATTTTTCATTATCACTTCTATATGAGTACTAATTTTTGAAGTAAGAGAGAATGTCGCTTCTTGTGAACCTGTATTCGGGCGATACTTCAGGATCTTATTCTTTAACTTACGATAATAGGCATCGAATTGGATTTCATAGGAATATCCAATAGTATCATTATCTTTGGCCTTAGTCAAATCTATAAGTTCAAATCGCCCATATGGTGTTTCGATAAAATCACCAAGCAAGAAATATGTCGGTCTAGAAAGTTTAAACGAAAGCTTACAATAGTGAGACTGCATCAATTCATAATGAACTAATGCTTCTTGTGTAACAGGAACAGTACATCTTACTTGTACGTTTCCGCTATTATCGTAGTACTTTATGTCGATTTCCTTGAAAGTTTTCATAATTATTCTATATCTTCAAATTCTTTTAAAGTGAATTTTTCTCTATCCGAATCCGTCAGTTCTCCTCTATTTGTAGGATTGTACTCCACTAACTTCAAACTCTTCTTGCCTATAGAACCTCCTTTTCCCCTAGAATAGCTAGATGATTTTCTTGCACAATACAAACGATAAACATCATCTTTTGATTTCGGAACCTGTATAGTAACAAAGCCATTATCCATAAGCGCATCAAAGGCTTTTACCCTTTTATTGTAGTCAGTATGGTCTCTGCCAATAATGACAAACTCTAATGTAATGCTTCTTTCTGCCTTTTTTGGACGAATAGGAACAACCCTAGTTCCATGCTCAGTTCTTACCTCGTTGGCAATATAACTCTTATTGTCTGCATCAGCCTCTAATGCATCTAAGAATCCACTACCCATCTTTACACGATAGTTAGTCCAAGCATCCTTTCCGTTTATGATAAGTTCATTCGAATTCATGTCAGCAAAGTTAAAAACAAAATGAGGAATAATATTATATTTTTACCACAATGCTTTCACTTAAAATTTAAGTGCAAAAAGGGCGCAAATCCGAGCAGGAAATGCGCCCCCAAAAAACAATAAGCATTTGATGTTATGAAGTTGAATTTTCGTCTCCCTTTACCTTTGCAGCTAACGCAACTTTTTCTTCGGAATCCTTGCGTATCTTTTCTATCTCTTCAGCAGGAGCGTCCGTGAGTGCAAGCATTTGAACAGCAGTCTCTAACGAGAGTACGCCTTGATTATATAGTTCCGCAATAACTTTCCACTTATCCTTTTTGTCATCCTCAAACGGCTCTGAAAATTCGAATTCAACCTCAAGCTTATCCAATTTGCTTCTCATCTCGGGATATAGTTCCTTCATAACGGCAATAATCACATGCGACAATCTACCGACAAGCTCTTCGTAAATTTCCATTCGGTTCGCCCTCTTGATATAGCCCAATACCAACGCTCGCTTTATACCTACACTGGTAAGCGTGCTCATGGCTTTCATTAATTCCGGTGACATATCTGGTGTAAATGTATCAAACAATATAGATTGAGCCAAGTCCTCTTTCTCCGCCTTGCGGATTTCCGAGTTCTGAGGAGGATTGATGTATTCAAACCTAGAATTCTTGCCTGTCAGTTGTATCAGCTTCCCTGGCTTATTCCGCTTAGGAATAGAATGTATCACGTCAGCAGTAGCCGCTGCAATAGGGTCGGCAAAGTAGTTGTTGGTATCTCCAATCTTGGAATCTAGCATCTCTTCACGTTCCATTCTCGGTTCTGCTCCTTCCCATGACTTCGGCTGATGAAAATAAACGCCATTAATCTTTCCGGTTGGATTAGGATACTTATACACTTTCCATCCAAATCCACCACGCTCACAATGATAGTTGAAGATTGATGTAAGTATATCCCAACATTCAACTGTCCTTGCTTCTCGTTTTAGAGAATAACCAATCGCAAAAGCAAGCATATTTCCATACTGGTCAAACAACTCTCGCATCTTATGTCCCTTTGAACGAGCTGCAACATATACGTCAACGTGCATGTTTCCGTCTTTTTGCGAGAAATTAAAGACAAGTCCGCTTTCGGTTTCCGCTCCGGCAAGTCGCTTGCATTGGCGAAGCTTGGTATTGAAGTATATATTCTTCAAGTATTTTTTGTATAGCTCAAAGGCTTCATCGTCACCTTCTACTTTCTTCCACATTATCGGATTACCTAACAAGAAGAACAACTCTACCTCATTGATGTATCTCTGCCTTGTCCTTGCCAACTTCTCCGTCCTATATGGTTTTTCTCCCTTTACCCATTTATCCTCACGGCTCATCACCTTGTGAGTTTGCGGATTATATTCCGAAATGGAATTATCCACATCGAAATCATGTTGTTCCATCATGTTTACGACAGAATCAACATCATTATCTTCCAAACGTTCGAAGATGCTTCTCTCCA
>ERZ1034952.1483-NODE-1483-length-18963-cov-15.088111_pt1 | contig 18963 bp, 13 predicted proteins | sample MGYA00520625_ERZ1034952 | MGnify/ENA primary metagenome ERZ1034952 (study PRJEB33766, sample SAMN09781773) | gut metagenome | biome: gut microbiome | host: Homo sapiens | place: Madagascar | study: EMG produced TPA metagenomics assembly of the PRJNA485056 data... | reverse complement strand
TTTTTTCCTCCTTAAGATTTTAATATTTTATAGTTAATGTGGCTGCCTTCTAATTTGCAATCCACAATTGCTACCGATTTTAGTATTAAGCAGATATACGTAATTGATATCTTTTCTCAATAAGTTAGTCCTCTCTAACCCATATTCAAAAAATTTTTCCCGCTTAATCCTACTGCGGGAAAGACCTTTTGTGCGACAATTCCTATCAAAAGTCCTGTCAGTGTGCCAGCCACAAGAAGTGGTGGCAGATAATACACCACCGCAGTGCTTTTAAGCACTATCGCTGCGGCCGAAAGCTGTCCTATGTTGTGGCTGATTCCACCTGCCACACTCACACTGACCATCGAAAATTTATCTGTTTTCTTTATAATAAGCATCACTGCAAGACTTATCAGACCACCTGCCAGACTGTATATGATGGAAACACCATTTCCAAACATAAAGCCCACGAGAAATATCCTCATTATCACTACTGTAAGTACCTCACAAGGCCCAAGGAAAAATATTCCAAGAACAGTGACCAGATTTGCCACTCCTAGCTTAATACCCGGAATGCCTATGCTTATCGGAATAAGGCTCTCCACATAACTGAATATCATCGCAAGTGCCACAAGCATGGCGCCGTATGCTATTTTTCCTGATTTAGTCATATTTCTTTTCATTTATTTTTGTTCTCCATAATACCAGCATGCTACACACCCAGCCATACACATATAGCTATAAGTATCGCAGCTCTTATGCCGGTAAACCAAAGCTCATTTCCTCGGAGCCGCTTTATACCTGTATGAATATTGCTTTTTGGACATATTCCGTTGCATTTCTGACACTGGAAGCAGTCACCTGATATCCTGTCTGAGCCATCATCCGGTAATCCTATATCACACGGACATATCTTCTCACAGGCTCCACAGCCCTTTATGCAGCCTGCCCTGTCTCTGTGCAGGGTAAAGGCAGCTGCTATAGGCAGTATTGAAAAAACAGCTCCCATCGGACACATAAACCTGCAGAAAAACCGCTCCTGAACACACATACCGATGATTATAAGCACAAGCAATACTGCACCTATAATATATGAACCAAGACCTAAATTACCTGCCCTAAGCATTGAGAATACATCCCACGGACTTGTGCCCTTTAACAAGCTATACGCGCCCAGATAGCATAATATCAATATGATTGCAAGTATCACGTATTTCATATATGTAAGCTTTTTTGCAGCCTCTACCGGTACACTCACCGGCTTTTTCTTAAGCTTGCGGCAGCATGACACATATATTGCATGCACCGCATCACCAAAGCTTCCGAATGCGCAGGCAAAACCACAGAAGAATCTGCCGAATATCATTGTATACACGCAAAGCATCAGAAGAACCGCCACAAATGATGTAAGCTCAATTCTGTTTCCTGAACCAATCTGCGTAAAAATATACTTGACGCCATTGAACGCTGCCGTGAACATTGACGGAAATAGTATGAAAAATAAAAGCTGCACTCCTACACGAAACCAGGTCTGTATCTTTCTCTTTCGAAGCTTTGGATTCATATCTTTTATTCTCATCTATTTCACCGCCTTATCAAGTGCCTGCTTAGTGGCATTTCTTATTGCAGTTGAGCTGAATGTCGCACCGCTTACAGTGTCCACATCCGCGGACTGCGATGAAATGATGGACGGTATGATATCCTCTGCCATCGCCAGGTATGCACCATCCTCCTTCTCTGCCGCTGTAATGTCAACCGATGATATTTTCCCTGCCTCGATTGTCACCTCGACATCAACATTGCCTCCAAAGCCCTCTGCACTGCCTGTGTATGTGCCATCCTTATATGCTCCCTCACTGTCTGTGTTTTCAGTTTGTGAAGCAATACGCTGTGTATTTTTATTTTCCTGTTCTCTTTTATCTATTGTCATATTGTATCCCCATAGTGATGATACAACTATAAACAGGCTTGCCAGTCTGATCCAAAATTCCTGCATGTTATCTCCATCCTGTAAATGTCCTTGCGGTTTTATTTCTTCTTAGCAGCTTCAAGTACGCTCTTACAGCCATTAATTATAGCCTTTGATGTGCATGTGGCACGGGAAACAGTGTCAATGCCGCTAAAGTCAATGCTGTCCGCATTTGCCTGTGATGTGAGCACAGAAACCATACCGGGCTGATTTTTTGTGCCATCTGCCGCTTTCTTTATATAAGAAGCATTTTGTGAATCTCCATCTCCCTTTACATCAGTAATGGAAGCTATCCTGTCGTTTGCTATAGTCACCTTCATGCTCAGATTATATGCACTAAAGTCCATGTCATCATCCGGTATGCACAGTGTAGATACCTCATATGTGCCATCCTCGTATACATTTGTGGATGTATCATTTTTCTGAAGTGCATTTATTGCAGCCTGAAGCTTCTCCTGTGCGCGGCTTACATCCTTCTTAGTGGACTCTGCGGATTCCAATACTTCGTTTGCATCATCCAGACGTATCTGAAGCAGGTACCAGCTAAGCTGTGTGTACTGTGTGCCGTCAAGTGCTGCCTGCGACTGCACTAGCTTCGACAGGACTGCCTTGTCCTCTTCTCCTGCAATATTGCTGCTATTATTATCTGAATTGCTGTTATTGTTACCTGAATTGCTGTCACCGGTATTCTCACCTGCAGTTGTCTTTCGTGCTTCCTCAAATGCAGCCTTTACTGCGCCTATGAGTCCCTTTGAGCTGTATGTGGCTCCGGATACCGTATCTACGTCTGTGCTTTGCTTTTTCATCATATTTTTTAACACATCCATGGCATTAGTGATAAAAGGCTCATCATCTTGTTTTTCCGTAACAAGAATTGCTTTAAGCGTCTTGTCCTGGATAACGACGGCTACCTTTATGTCACCCTTGTAGCCCTCTGCCGTACCGTAGTATATACCGTCAACATACGCAAGTGTACCCTCTGTGCCCTGTTCAGATGCACTGCCTGAAGAATTTTCATCAGTCTGTCCATTTCCCGATGTCTCTGCAGCACCCTGTTTATCTGTATTATTGCCAGCTGTATTTTCGCTCACAGCTGCCTGGCTCAGTGCACTTCTTACAGCAGCTATGATTCCACGCGAGCTGAATGTCGCACCTGAAACTGTATCCACGTTGGTGCTCTGCTTTTCGACTATTGTATCAAGCAGCGATGATGCACTCTTTACATAGCTGTCACCATCCTTTGTGCTGACTATGCTTATAGAGGCTATTTTACCGCCTACTATATCAACCTTTACCTTCATAGTGCCCGCAAATCCTTTTCCGGTGCCGTAATATGTGCCATCCTTATATGCGGACGCGTCCTGTACAGCCGCTTTCTCTACCGAAGAGCTGTCGGACTCTGACGCACTTTCCTGTTTTGATTTTCCTGTAACTGTCTTATCCTTCTCACCTGTCAGGGCATTTTTCACTGCTCCGATTATTCCGTTTGAACTGTATGTAGCTCCGGATACAACATCCACATCAAAAGACTGTGACGATATAATTCTGTCTATCACACCCTTTGCCCTATTGAAAAATGCCTCATCATCCGTAGATGAAAGAATATCAATGGAAGTAATCTTCTTATCCATGATAGTTACAGCCACTGTCACAGGTCCGCTAAAGCCTGTCGCAGAGCCCTTGTACACACCATCTGCGAGGTCAAACGAGCCTGTGGCTGTTTGTGTATTCTCTGCAGCATTCTCTGTTTCAGTTTCAGTATCAGTCACCCTCTCTGAAACCTGCTGCTTTTTATCCTTTGAAGGTTCACTCGCCTTTGTCTGATAGCCGCTCAACGAAATCACTACACATGCAGCGACCACAAGTGACACTCCCAGAGGAGCGTATACCTTTATTTTTTCCAAAACTTCCTTAAACTTCATATATACCTCTTATACTTCCGATAGCACCGCTATCTGTGCAATATTACTTTTACTCTGCTCTATTTTGCATTTATTACCTCATACTCATAGTCAGATGAATAGTCATCCGCTATACCCTCTGAAATATACATGCTGTCATCATCTGTAAGCAGTACGAAATCAAATTCATCACTGTGTGCCTTCCAGAACTCACACGCCTTGTCCTTTCCCATAATAAACAGCGATGTTGACAATCCATCTGCGAGTGTTCCGTCATCACTCACAATGGTGACAGATTTAAGTCCACTCTCTGCAGGATAGCCTGTAGCAGGATCTATGATATGGTGGTAGATTTTTCCATCCTGCTCAAAATAACGCTCATATCCACCGGAGGTGATAACCGCCTTGTCGCTCACATCAACCACTCCTATATACTGACTTTCATCCTCCGGGCTTTGCACAGCTACTCTCCACTTGCTGCCATCAGTTTTGGTTCGGTAAGTCTGGACATTGCCTCCCAGATTCACAAGACCACTATCCACGTCATACTCCTTGAAAATATCCATAATCCTTGATGAAGTATATCCCTTTGCAATACCACCAAGGTCTATCTCCATACCTGCATCCTCAAAGGAAATCTCTCTGCTTTTATTGTCGTAATCTATTTTTGAAACGTCTGCAAGCTTTAGCAGCTCTTTTAGAGTTGCATCATCCGGCACCTTAAAGTCCTTCGTCGGAAATCCCCACTCCTGCATAACAGGATATATCGCTATGTCAAAGGCTCCATCCGTCATGGCACTAAGCTCAATTCCTCTCTGCACAAGATATCCCCCATCCTCTGACAAAGTGGCTGACTTATTCACATTCAGCTTTGCTATTTCACTGTCTTCATCTCCTGTTGAAAGCAATGCATCAAGTCTCTTTATCTCTGCTATAGATGCATCCACAGCTTTTTTCGCATTTTTGCCGTATGCAGTCACTGTCATATATGTATCCATTGCAAATACTTCCTGTGAGGACTCTTTTGCGGATTTTAAATCACTATTTATTCCTTCCTGCGAAGCTGTTGTATTCTCTGTCGCATCACTTCCACCTGAGCCACAACCGGTCACTGCCAATGCGACTGTCAGTAATATCGCAGCTGCTGTCTTCTTTTTCACCTTATTACCTCTTAATCAAATATATATTTTTATTAATTCATACACTTTTGTGTAAACCTGTATAAATGTCAGCCAGGCCTATATAGCACTTACTTATATACATCACGCCAATCGATTACAGTATACTAACTTATGTACATCATCCTAACTTATATACTATATTTCTATTTCTAATTAGTTTTTGCTAACTTCGACATTTTATTTTAAATCATGTTTTATGTCAATAAGAGTCCATACAAAAAAAGCCTGTTGATTTTTTTTATCATTAATTTCTTCTTGCCTTTATCACGCTAACGTGGTAGCATGGTTACTAAATAAACTATTAAAGAGGTACTACAAATGAAAACATCAGAAATTATTGTATTTATCGTCTATCTGCTGTGCATGCTGGGTATCGGTATCTTCTTCTTCGTGAAAAACAGAAACGGCGGAGAAAAGACCTACTTTCTCGGCGGACGTGAGATGGGACCATGGGTTGCGGCGCTGTCAGCCGGAGCCTCAGACATGAGTGCATGGGTACTCATGGGACTTCCTACTTCTATCTATGCACTGGGCTTAGGTCAGGTATGGATTCCTGTAGGACTTGCAATCGGCTACACTATAAGCTGGCTGCTTGAAGCGCCGAGACTGAGAAAATTCTCGATTGTAGCAAACGACTCAATCACCATTCCGCAGTATCTGACCAACAGATTCCTGTCCAAATCACTTGCACTGCAGGTGATATGTGCAATTGTGTTTTTGGTTGCATACACTATTTATGCGGCATCAAGCGTAAAGGCATGCGGTACTCTTTTCCACACTGTAATAGGAATGGATCCACAGATTGCCATGTATCTTGCAGCGGTTGTTATCGTAGGCTATACCTTCCTCGGAGGCTTCTCGGCTGTATGCTGGACCGATTTTTTCCAGGGCATGCTCGTGCTTGGTTCTATGTTTATAGCACCGATTTTTGCAGCATTTATGCTTGATACATCATCTATGTCATCACTCCCGGGCGGTTACTTAAATCCATTCTCAAGCTGGCAGGATATCGTGTCAGGACTGGCATGGGGACTTGGTTACTTTGGTATGCCACATATCATTATCAGATTCATGTCCATCAAATCACAGAAGGATTTGAAGAAATCAGCAAAAATCGGTATCACATGGACTCTGCTTATTGTATTTTTTGCGACTTTAATCGGAGTAATCGGAAGACTTTTCCTTGGCTTTGACGAATCAATCAATGAAAACTCTCTTGTTTTCATCCAGATTGTAAGAAAGATTTTCCCGGGTGTTATCTCAGGTATACTGCTCTCAGCAGTGCTTGCCGCTTCCATGAGTACCGCAGACAGCCAGCTGCTTGCTGCTTCATCTGCATTCTCGAGTGATGTGTACAAGCCTGTCATCAGAAAAGGTAAGGCAAGTGACAAAGAGATGATGTGGACCGGCCGTATTGTCGTTCTTGGAATCTCTGTTGCAGCACTCATCATCGCATCAAACCCTAATGCCGGCTCTATCATGGCACTTGTTTCCAATGCATGGGGTATCTTTGGAGCTGCCTTTGGACCTGCAATCATGCTCAGCCTCTTCTGGAAGCGCTTTAACTTCAAGGGTGCTGTTGCAGGAATCATAACAGGTGCTGCCGTTGACATATTGTGGTATGCATTCCTCACATCAACCGGAATCTACGAGCTGCTGCCGGGATTTGTTTTCGGACTTATCGCAGCCGTTGTTGTGACACTTTGCACAAATGAGCCTTCAAAAGAGGTTTATGAGCTCTTCGATAAAGCCGAAAAGTTTGATGAATAATTAAAGTAATTAATCATTTAAGAACATAAGTAAAACCGTCGTACCCTGCCATTTACGGCCCGGTCCAACGGTTTTATTTTTTATTTTATTTTTCTTATGCGTTATGTTGTTCTTTTAGAAACACTGCTATGCCTGCTCCTTTTTGAGGTTCATAAGAGCTGCGATTGATACGCCAAGACCTGCCATTGCAATAACAAGCCACATATACATATTGCTGTCATCTGAGGTCTTTGCTGCGCCTGCAGCAGCTGCTTTAGTACCTGCATTGGTATTTACCTTTACAAAGGCAAATGTACTGAAATGGTCTGTCTCAAATACAAGCTTTCCATCTGCTACCCTTGATGTGCATGCTATAAGCTTGTCTGAATCTACACGGAACACCTTGACTGCCTCATTGTCAGCTAATGCAAACGGCATATCCATAGTTACCTGAACCTTGTCTGCAAGCTGATGAAGCTGTGTAGTGCCATCTGTCAGATTAAGCTCATATATTGAAACATCCTTTACTCCTAAAATTTTATTCTTTACTACATCTGCAACCTTTGCCACTTCCTTCTCATCAGTTACCTTCTTTGACTCGAATTTTACTGTATCCGGAAGGATTCCCTTAGTGTCCTTTACAGTTGTTTTGGTGTCGGATGTGCTTGATACAACTGCTCCCGGTGTAAGAGCCTTTGCAGGCTGTGTGGCTGTATCATCGTTTCCTGTATTGTCCTTGTTATTATCATCAGTAGATGGGGTATCCGGCTTCTTGTTTTCATCATCACCGGTATTACCATTATCGGCATCACTCTTGTCGGCTGACTTTGTCTGATATAAGTATAGGTCATCAACTGTTCCCCAGCCACCTTTTGCACTCACGATACCGACAACAAGTGTAACTTTGGTTTCTTTCTCAAGCTTAAATGAAACGCTTGGGGTCTTCCAGTTTTTCCAGCCTGTAAGTGTTACATTGTCACCCTTTGCAATGATATTGCCTTCTGAATCCATAACCTCAGCATAAAGCTCATCTCCGTCAGCTCCCTGTCCTACATACTCAAAGATGTACTCGCCTGAAGCAAGTGTAATAGCTTTCTTGTATGTAATTTCTGCCTCGGCTACATCTGTGCCGGCATTGTACCAGTGAGCACATGCTGCTCCTGACTTTTTATCATCCTTGGTAGAAGAAACCGAATCGACAATCTTGTTATTGGCAGTAAAATTATCAGCCTTTTCAAAGCCTGCATCATCTGCATCTGTAATGAGATTTTTCTGCTTTATAACTACTGTACATTTTGTTGTACCCGATGTCTTATCTTTATAAGCACCACGCTCGATTTTTCTGCTGAATTTGACAGTTCCCTCTACAGTGTATGTCCCTGCCTTTGAAAAATCAATTCCATCTGTATTCCAAACAACGTTCTCTTCAACTTTTTCGGTATTGTATGTCACATTGACTGTCTTTGGAAGCTCCAGCTCTTTTCCTGCCTCTGATGTGACATTTGCTGTTTCTATATCCTCAACTCCGATTTTGGTCACCTTTGCGCCTGTCTTTACGTAATTCCATACCTTAAGGCCTGCTGTTGCTGTTCCATCCGGATAAAACATTGCCTGATTGTCAACAGCGGAACCTCCATACCACTTTCCGGCATCCTTAGGATCATACTCACCGCTGTAGCTTGATGCCCAGCCTGAGCCTTTTTCTTCCCATATCTTTTTATTTGCTTCATATCTAGCTGTTGCGTCTGTCTCTGAAAGACCTGTAGTATCTCCAACTGTAATCCATGCCGGCTCCCAGTAATATACACCGAGTCCGCCTGCCTCATTTACAGCATTGATGAGATTTCTCATGAAGGTAGCCTGTCCCTGCACTGTGAAAGGCTCTGTGGCCTCTGCCGAATCATCATTATTTCCCTCACGGACAGTATTTCCATGACCATCTGAATCATCAAGTGTATATGCATAGCTTGTCTCTACAACCATTGCATCCTTGTTGTGCTTAGTCTGAACATAGCTTATTTCTTTCTTTAAATTGCTCAGTGTTCCATGCCAGTATGGATAATAGCTTGTTCCAAGAATATCATAATTTACATTATTTTTTTCAAGATTATCTGACCATTTAGTAAGTGTATTCTTCTGTGGACTTTCCACATGAATCACAACCTTTACGTCACTGTTGTAATCCTTAACACCTTTTGAGCCTGCAGAAAAGAGCTTGCACATAGCATCTTTTTTTGTTTCTCCGATAAAACCGCCTGTTGTCTCATTTCCAACCTGAACCATATCAACAACATCCTTTGATGCATCAATTGTGCTTAATGATTCATTGATAAACTTTTCTACAGCTGTGGCTTTCTCATCAACTGTATAGCCCTTCCATGCCTTAGGCACCATCTGTTTACTCGGATCTGTCCAGAAATCTGAGCAATGGAAATCAACAAGCATTTTTATGCCTGCGCTGCGGCATGCATCAGCAATTTTCTTTGCGGTTACCACATCGTTATTTCCACCACCATATCCATTTCCGTTTGAATCATATGGATCATTCCATACTCTGACACGGATATGGTTTATGCCGTTTTCTGCCAGGAATTTGCAGAAATCTGTCACGTTGTCAATTACTTTTCCGCTATAATCCTTGTATACAACACCACTGCCTAATTCTGTTATAACAGATGAAATGTCCATTCCCATTATGAAATCAGGCGACAAATCCTTTACCTTTGCAACAACAATATCGTCATTGTCTACTGAGGTATCAATTTCAGGTACCTTTGATGTAATGGTTGTACATACTAAACCAAGTTCATTGTCATTTGCATCCTTAAGCTGGGCTACAACATAATACTTACCGGCTGACTTTGTTGTGTAAGCTGCCTTAAGAGTTTTTCCGGAATTTTTATCGTTTTCTAATGTTCCGTCACTCAATCCGTCTGTGTGATCATTCCATGTATCAACCCACCACCATAAATTTACTCCCTCAGGAAGTTCACTTATTTCTTTTCCATCATAAGTAATCTTTGCTTCAAGATTGACTGTATCACCATTTTCTACGGCTACTTCAGTCTGATTTACTGAGATTGTGTAGCCTTTCTGGTTTTCTTCGGAAGAGTCAGTATCATCTGCTTCTTTTTCATACAAAACAATATCATCAATTGCGCTGCCTTTATTCCATGCTGTCAGCTTTCCTGAAACAAAAACCTTCACGTCACTTTCCTTATCAAGAGTGAATTCCCCTGTCTCAATTGATTCCCATTTGCTCTGATCATCAGCCCACTCAGAAGCCTTTAAATCTGTGCTGACATATTCTCCTGCACTCAGTTTTAATCCACCTGCTGCACCGGTGCTTTTTATTCCAAGTTTATATGTTCCGGCCGGAAGCTTAACGGTCTGTGAGATAGATACATTTTTTTCTTCCTCTGTTTTATTCTCCCAGATGCAATAATATCCATTTTCTGCTCCTGATCCGTAAAGCCAGTTTTCAGTGTCTTTTGGTATATTAATATCCCAATTATCTGCTCCTGACTCAAAGTCTCCATTCACCACATACTCTGTGTCTACCCACTTTGCGGTATTCTCTGCTGCCTTAACCTGCTCTGTACCCAAATCCGCCACAGCGCTTTGGCTTAAAAGCATTGCAAACACCAGTCCGGCACTTGTTATAGATGCCATTTTTCTCTTCCTGCTCATATTTTCCTCCTTGTTTTATGCAGTGGTAAATGACTATCAAATTGATAAATATCAAAGCCATTAAGCCACTGTCATGCACCTTCTCAAATTGCATGCCGCGCATGATTTCATCTGTTCCATGCGCAACAGCGCAATCGGTTGCAATAACTATATTTACAGTTTATACATTAAGCGTTTACGTTTCAATAGACATAAATGCCAACTTATTTCTGCAATATTTAGCAAAAATACATCAATTTAATATTTGTAAATATGGGAAAATGTACAAAGATTAGTATGTTCAAACGGTTATTCAAATAATGATATTCACATAGATTTTGTGGAAATTTCACAATACTTTTACGAGTTTAGAAGTATAATAATTTTTTATGCAAACTAAATATATTAATATGCATCAGAATTTTTAGTTTTTTCATAGGCAAATTGCCAGAGTCCCCGGTACTATATATAAAAAAACCGTACAGCAGCTTATGAAATATTTTCAAAAGCTGCCATACGGCATATTTTTATGTTACATCAGGCTATTAATGTAATATATCTCTTTTTTCAGAACACTAATCTCATTCTCAAGTGCATTCTTCTGTTTCGTAAGCTTTTCAGATTCCCTGGCACATTTCTCATATTTTTCTGAGAATTTCTGCTTATAAAGCATTGCATTGTTTACTTCCCTGAGACGTGCATACATATCCATTTCAAATTCTGCCTTGCGGCACTCCACGTCGAGCCTGTCATATTCGCTTTGCAGCTTTGAAAGCTCGTCTGTACGCTCCTCTAAGCCAATATTCCAGATTTCTTCATTAGTCATAAACAGCAACCTCCTTTAACCTCTACAGATGAAGCACTCTCTCTTTAATCTCCTGGGTCCTTCCCTGATTCCAGAACTGTGTACCGATATAGCCGCATGTACGGCGGGCTACACTCATCTTATTCTGGTCACGGTTGCCACAGTGCGGGCACTCCCAGATGAGCTTTCCTGAGCCCTCTTCCTCCACGATTTTGATTTCTCCGTCGTAGCCGCATACCTGGCAATAGTCGCTCTTTGTATTCAGCTCTGCGTACATGATATTGTCGTAGATGTACTGCATAACAGAAAGCACTGCCGGGATATTGTCCTGCATGTTTGGAACCTCCACGTAGCTGATAGCACCACCCGGAGACAGCTTCTGGAACTGTGACTCAAACTTGAGCTTGTCAAATGCATTGATCTGCTCTGTTACGTGCACATGATAGCTGTTTGTGATGTAGTTCTTGTCGGTAACACCTTCGATGATACCAAAGCGCTTCTGTAAGCACTTAGCAAACTTGTAGGTGGTAGACTCAAGCGGTGTGCCATATATACTGAAATCGATGTTTGACTCCTTTTTCCACTGCTCACATGCATCGTTTAAGCGCTGCATTACCTTAAGTGCAAACGGTGTTCCCTCGTTCGGCTCTGTGTGTGATACGCCCTTCATGTAGCGCACACACTCACAAAGTCCTGCATAGCCGAGTGAAATTGTTGAGTATCCGTTGAATAATAACGGGTCAATAACCTCTCCCTTTTTCAGGCGTGCAAGCGCTCCGTTCTGCCAGAGAATCGGTGCTACATCGGATTTGGTACCAAGAAGCCTCTTATGTCTGCACATAAGCGCTCTGTGACAGAGCTCAAGTCTCTCATCAAGAATCTTCCAGAATTTTTCCTCATTCTTTTCTGATGAGCATGCCACATCAACGAGATTTAATGTGACTACACCCTGGTTGAAACGTCCATAGTATTTACGCTTGTTTGGATCAAAGTTCTTTGCTTTTGCCACATTGCCCGCTGTCTGTGAGCATCTGTCCACTGTGAGGAAGGAACGGCAGCCCATGCATGTATACACATCTCCGTCCTTAAGCTCCTTCATGACCTTCTCTGAAATATAGTCAGGCACCATTCTCTTTGCAGAGCACTGTGCGGCAAGCACTGTGAGATCCCAGTACTTTGAATCCTCTGTGATATTGTCATCCTCAAGCACATATATGAGCTTCGGGAATGCCGGTGTGATATATACACCCTTTTCGTTCTTTACGCCCTTTATTCTCTGGTGCAGCATCTCCTCAATGATTGCGGCAAGATCTGCCTTTGTCTGAGTGTCTGATACCTCATTCAGGTACATGAATACTGTGATAAACGGTGCCTGTCCGTTTGTAGTCATGAGTGTGATGACCTGATACTGGATCATCTGCACACCGCGGTTGATTTCTTCCTTGACACGAAGCTCTGCGACCTCGTTGATTTTTTCCTCATCCAAATCAAGTCCAACGCTCTCGAACTCCTTTAGTACCTGCTTTCTGAACTTCTCACGGCTGACCTGTACAAATGGTGCCAGATGTGCAAGCGAGATACTCTGTCCACCATACTGTGAGCTGGCAATCTGTGCGATAGCCTGTGTAGCGATGTTGCAGGCTGTTGAAAAGCTCTTTGGTGTGTCAATCATAGTCTCACTGATTACTGTGCCATTCTGAAGCATGTCCTCAAGGTTTACAAGACAGCAGTTGTGCATGTGCTGTGCAAAATAATCTGCATCGTGGAAATGGATAAGCCCCTTCTCATGAGCCTCCACTATATCCTCAGGAAGCAGGAAACGGCGTGTGATATCCTTGCTCACCTCACCTGCCATGTAGTCACGCTGCACGCTGTTTACAGTAGGATTCTTGTTGGAGTTTTCCTGCTTTACCTCCTCGTTATTGCACTCAAGAAGGCTAAGAATCTGCTGGTCTGTAGAATTCGACTTACGGACGATGGCTCTCTTGTATCTGTAAGTGATGTAGTTTCTGGCTACGGTAAAGGCACGCTTGTTCATGAGCTGGTTCTCCACCATATCCTGTATCTCCTCAACGCTTGGAGAGCGCTTCATGTTCTCACATGCAGTCTCCACGTTGCTTGCAATTTCCTCAATCTGATCAGCAGTAAGCTTCTCATAGTCCAGCACTGAATCGTTTGCCTTTCTAATGGCAGCTACAATTTTGGCTGCATCAAATATGTCCTCACTGCCGCTTCGCTTGATGATTTTCATGTAAATTTCTCCTCTCTGTATACTATATGCCATAAAATGTGTCACACTATATATAGTATCATTGTCTGCTTCGCATACTATATATATGTATTTTATCATGTATAATGGCACAAAATATGCAGCTATAAATGAGATGTAATCATTAATTCGTGTCACAGCACTGCAATGTAAAGCGGGCGTTTCACCAAACAATTACGATATAGCTACATATAAAATGCCATATTATTTAATACAAATCTGTGCATTTGTCTTTTGATGACAATCTAAATTATACAAGATATTGTTGCTATGTCAATACGCTCAACAATATTTTGTAGCATTTTGGCTTATTGCACAAAAAAAGCCACAATATTTATGCTACTTTTTCAACTCTATAGTCATTTTGTTCCCGGTAGTTTCGAATAGTTACTCACCGGTTACATGTTGAGCTCTTCCATATTGTCAATCACCCTGTCCAAAAAGCCAAGCATCATGTCAAATTCTTCCTTAGAAAAGCCTTTGTGCATGGCTTCCTCTATTACCCTTATATTTTCTCTCACACGGTTTTCGTGGTCCAGCGCTTTTTGCGTCAGCTCAATCCTCTTAAGCCTTGCATCATTTTCCATAGGTGTGCGCACAATATAGCCGTTTTTCTCAAGACTTTTAAGCATATTGGTCACGGAAGCTCCCGACAGGTGAAACTCTGCCTCGATATCCTTTTGAAATATATTTTGGCCCTGATTATCCATTATATATCCAATCATCATGCCCTGGCTTCGCGGTATACATTCATCCTTGCTGCACCTTTTTCTGTCAAAATATCTGTCTATGCTCCTGCTGATGCGGTTTATCTTGTGTCCTAAGTGTTTGTCCAGTGTAAACTCCTTCATAACTGAAATCCTTTCATAATTTTTTCTTGACAATAAAAAAAGTATATCTATAATATAGTTAGCACACTAACTAATTAAATGCAAGCATTTTTTGTTAGTCTGTTTTAATCAAATTAAAATATAATAAGAAAGGACAAAATATATGTTAAAAACATTAGGTGCCCAAATAAAGGAATACAAATGGGCTTCAATTGCGACACCTGTTTTCATGCTGCTTGAGGTGGCTGTGGATACCATAATCCCCCTTCTCATGGCATCAATCATAGACAATGGTGTCAATAAAGGCGACACACGGCATATCTATATCATGGGTGTGTGGATGATTGTCGCAGCACTGTTTGGTCTTTTGACAGGATGTCTCGGTGCAAAATATGGTGCAAAGGCCGCCATGGGCTTTGGAAAGAATCTGCGTGCTGCAATGTTTCGCAATATCCAGACCTTTTCCTTTGCAAATATCGACAGATTCTCATCTGCGAGTCTTGTCACACGTATGACAACCGATGTGACCAACATCCAGAATGCTTACATGATGATGCTTCGCATGGCTATGAGAGCTCCTGCATCCATAATATGTGCGATGGCTATGTCATTTTTCATCAGCCCTCGTCTTGCGACAATATACTTAATCGCCGTCATCGCGCTCGGAGCTTTGCTGCTTTTCATCAGCAGGGCAGCCATGAAGTACTTTGACAGAGCCTTCAAGCGCTATGATGACCTGAATGAAAGCGTACAGGAAAATGTATCCGCTATCCGTGTTGTAAAGGCATACGTCCGTGAGGATTATGAGAAAAAACGTTTTTCAAAGGCAGCAGAAAATATCTACGATGTATTTGTGAAGGCTGAGAGCCTTGTGGTATACAACTCTCCGCTCATGCAGTTTACAGTGTATGCCTGCATCCTGCTAATCAGCTGGCTCGGAGCTCATATGGTGGTAAGCAGCACTCTCACTACAGGTGATCTGATGGCGCTTCTTACCTATTGTATGAATATTCTGATGAACCTCATGATGCTCTCCATGGTTTTTGTAATGATTTCTCTCTCGCTCGCATCCGCAAGACGAATCAGCGAGGTATTAAATGAGCAGAGCACACTGCACAATCCAAAGGAGCCGCTTTACGACGTGCCTGACGGAAGCATAAGCTTTAAGCACGTGACCTTCAGATATTCAGACACCGCTGAGACTCCGGTTCTGTCAGATATAAATCTCGACATAAAATCCGGTGAAACCATCGGCATCATCGGAGGCACGGGAAGCTCGAAATCCTCCCTCGTAAACCTGATAAGCCGTCTCTATGACACAGACACAGGCTCCGTAACCGTCGGAGGCCACGATGTGCGTGAGTACGACATGGACACTCTCAGAAACAAGGTAGCCGTTGTGCTCCAGCAGAATGTCCTTTTCTCAGGAACCATACTCGAAAATCTGCGCTGGGGTGACAAAAATGCTACCACGGATGAGTGTATCAATGCCTGCAAAATGGCATGCGCCGATGACTTTATCGAGTCCTTCCCTGACAAGTACAACACCTACATAGAGCAGGGCGGAACCAACGTATCCGGCGGTCAGAAGCAGCGTCTGTGTATCGCAAGAGCTCTGCTTAAAAAGCCAAGGATACTCATACTCGACGACAGCACATCTGCTGTAGATACAGCAACAGATTCAAAAATCCGTGCTGCCCTTGCAAAAACAATTCCGGGAACCACGAAGCTCATCATCGCACAGCGTATCTCATCAGTCATGGATGCTGACCGTATCATAGTGATGAATGACGGAAAAGTGGACGGCTTTGACACCCACGAAAATCTGCTTAAAAATAATGAAATCTACCGCGATGTTTACGATTCCCAGACAAACGGCGGAGGAGACTTTGATGAAGGAGGTGCTGCCTGATGCCAGGACCAAGAGGACCAAGGGGTCCAAAACCCAAAATTAAAAATCCCGGTAAGCTTTTTGCGCGCCTCATGGGATTTATTTTCAAGAAATATTTACCTGCCTGCATAATTGTTGTGATATGTATCTTTGTCAGTGTACTTGCAAATGTGCAGGGAACCATGTTTACCAAAAATTTGATTGATGACTATATAGTACCACTGCTTAAGACAGGAAGTCCCGACTACGGACCGCTCCTTGCAGCAATGGGAAAGGTCGCCGTATTCTACGGCATCGGCGTCATCAGTACGTTTGCATACAGCAAAATAATGATCTACGTATCACAGGGCACCATCAAGAACCTGCGTGTTGAGCTCTTTTCCCATATGCAGGATCTGCCAATCCGATACTTTGACTCACATGCGCACGGCGATGTCATGTCAATTTATACAAACGATATCGACACACTCCGCCAGCTCATCAGCCAGAGTCTTCCGCAGATACTTAACAGTGCTATCACTGTTGTGAGCGTTTTTGTTTCAATGGTCATATTAAATATTCCGCTCACCGTACTAACTATCGTGATGGTAATCGTAACAACAGTCGTGACAAAGAAATTTGCAGGCTTCTCCAGCCGCTATTTCCTTGCGCAGCAGCGCGACCTCGGCAAGGTTAACGGCTTCATCGAGGAAATGCTCAACGGCCAGAAGGTGGTCAAGGTATTTACCCACGAGCAGGAAAATATTGAAGCCTTCGACAAAATAAACGATGAACTCTTTGAAAGCGCCTACAATGCCAACATGTACTCCAACATGCTCGGTCCTGTAAACGCACAGATTGGAAATCTAAGCTACGTGCTCTGCGCTCTTGCCGGCGGTGTTATGGCTCTTTCAGGCTTTGGCGGTCTGACCCTTGGTAAGCTTGCGAGCTTTTTAACCTTTAACAAGAGCTTTAACATGCCTATCTCGCAGGTCAGCCAGCAGTTCAACAGTATCATCATGGCACTTGCCGGATGTGACCGTATCTTCTCACTGCTCGACGAAGCGCCTGAGACTGACGAGGGCTATGTCACACTTGTAAATGCTAAGGAAGAAAACGGAAAACTTACTGAAACACCTGAGCGCACCGGCTTATGGGCATGGAAGCATACTCATCAGGCTGACGGCTCTGTCGACTACAAAAAGCTCGAGGGCGATGTGGTATTTGACGATGTGGATTTCGGATATGTGCCTGAAAAAATTGTACTGCACGATGTGTATCTTTTTGCAACACCCGGTCAGAAGATTGCCTTTGTCGGCACCACCGGAGCTGGAAAGACTACCATCACTAACCTTATCAACCGCTTCTACGATATAGCAGACGGCAAGATAAGATATGACGGCATCAATATAAACAAGATTAAAAAGGCTGATCTGCGCCACTCTCTTGGCATTGTTTTGCAGGATACCCATCTTTTCACAGCTACTGTCATGGAAAACATCCGCTACGGCAAGCTTGATGCCACTGATGACGAGGTATACGCTGCTGCCCGCCTGGCAAATGCCGATACGTTTATCCGCCAGCTTCCTGACGGCTACAATACTGTACTGACAGGTGACGGTGCAAACCTAAGCCAGGGCCAGCGCCAGCTTCTAGCCATTGCGCGTGCCGCTATCGCCGATCCGCCTGTGCTCATCCTCGATGAGGCTACAAGCTCAATTGATACACGTACCGAGCGTATTGTTCAGGACGGCATGGATAAGCTCATGCATGGTCGTACTACATTTGTTATTGCACACAGGCTTTCTACTGTCAGAAACAGCGACTGCATTATGGTTTTGGAGCAGGGGCGCATTATTGAAAGGGGAAGTCATGATGAGCTGATTTCAAAGAAGGGAAAGTATTATCAGCTTTATACAGGAAAGACTGCTTAATTCACTTGACTAACTACGAAAACCGGGAGACCGGGAACGCAGCCGGGGGATGGCACACCCTCACGTGCGCTAACGCTTTGCTGTTAAGATTCTGTACGAATTATGCTTATAGTGTTTCTATACTTGACGAAACCGGCTTTTATGCGCCGTCCATGGCGCATAACACCTTGCCCAGCCATCCATGGCTGGGCATTTCTGTGTTTCATGTGCATAATTCTACAGTATCTAAACAGCTTCGCTAGTCGCTTACATGAGGGTGTGCCATCCCCCGGCTGCGTTCCCGGTCTCCCGGTTTTCTTACGCTGTGACTGGATGTTCATTTGTGTACGCTCTTACTCTGCAGCAAAGCAAAGTAATCATACCTTTTATCTTTCTACAAGCACTTTGCAACTTTTTTCATAAAAAAGAAATAGTATAGGGCTTTCTGATGTAGAATGCTCTCAGAGAGGAGATTTTAAAGTATTTGTCTGATATGTCTATTAAACAGGTGGATTTGATGAGGAGATATAATATAAATAGGAATCCTTTGAAGAAATATATATCCATTATTCACCGAATATAATATGTTTTTTCAAAAAGTTTCACACACTCAATGAAGCTTTTGCCTTATGTCGATGACAAATTTGCCGGCTACATGGATAAAAGTGTTCAGGATTTCAGATTCGCATTAAGCGAAGGAATTCGCAGCCAGGTATTTTTTGCTACTTTCGTGCAGAAAGTCGAAAACCAAATAAAATCAACATCTGTTATAAATGCCTTAAAACAAGCATTTTCGCAAAATATGAGTCATCTATAAAGTTGTAAAGT
>ERZ1034952.1479-NODE-1479-length-18976-cov-15.430051_pt1 | contig 18976 bp, 6 predicted proteins | sample MGYA00520625_ERZ1034952 | MGnify/ENA primary metagenome ERZ1034952 (study PRJEB33766, sample SAMN09781773) | gut metagenome | biome: gut microbiome | host: Homo sapiens | place: Madagascar | study: EMG produced TPA metagenomics assembly of the PRJNA485056 data... | reverse complement strand
ACTTTTGTCCACGTATGATATAGTAAATGTCACCGTATCTGCGTACTCTCCGGCCACCGCCTTCTTCCAGTCTTCTTTTTTAATCGCGATAGTAAGAGGGGTCTCTTCCCCGGCTTTTGTATACTGCGCTGATGTAAATGGCCGGCTTCCCACCTCATCCTGCGCCAGAATCTGATAAGGAATCACTGCCTTTGAATTGTTGGAATTCTTTAAGTTAAGATCAGATAGCAATGACACCTGGATACATTTTCCATCCTCAATCTGCGCCTGCTCTACTACAATATTCCCGTAAGAGGTTTCTGTCTCATTAAACCGCATGCTTGTATCTACCGGAATCGTCACCTGGTAAGCCGGGTCCACATGATAACTGACTGTCGCGCTTCCCGCCGTCTGGGTGGTGGCTGCATAGATTGGATTTTCTGCACATATTAACAGCACCGGAGTCAGTAGTGCAAAAAGAATTCCTGTTCTTATACTTCTCTTTTTCATCGTTCTCCCTCCCGTTACTGTGCAATGATTGTAGTCTCTACATTTGCCCCATTCATGGCGGAACCATCCGTGAGTGATGCTGTCGTAATCTTGATGGTCGCCGGATATTCTCCCGCTGCAAGTGCTTTGTCTAATGTCACTTCTGTAATTGCCTTCCCCGGTTCTACCATCTTTGATGTGTAAATGGTCTCATCCGTATCGTTAAGCACGATCTCAAATGTAAAGTAACATGGGTTTCCTTCCGGATTCATCAGGTTCATCTGCACGTCTTTTTTGTCTGCCTCGATGGTAATGGACGGATACCCCGGTATCCGGATTCCTGTCGGCTTTTCCCCGGTATCGTCTGCCGTCTGTGTCTTTGCATTTGGATCCAGATCCGGCGTAAAAGCCGAATCTGAACCTCCTTTTAATTTCATGAAATAAATCAGTCCCGCAATGATGACCGCGCACAGACAGATGATAATGACAATAAATATTTTATTTTTTCCTGTATGTTCTTTCATCTGTTTCCTCCTATTCAAATGTAATATCTACATTCAGATTGCTGAGATCATATCGATCCGGTCCTATTCCATGTGCATCAAATTCCAGCGTCAGACTGTCCACATCAATCTTGTTTCCGGTCGTAAGTGTATATTCACAGGTAATCGTTTTACCGTTTTTCTTCTTCAGATCCTCCGTATTTTTCTTCCACTCTGTGTGATCCTTATTATCGGATTTCGTATGGTAGGAAATTCTCAGATCTGAATAACCATCTCTTACCATTTTAATCTTGTAACTAATCTTAATCCTCATCTTTGAATAATTCTGATGTACTGCATTATAGGAAATATTCTTCATATTCAAATGATATCTTGCCGGATCCAGTCCACTGTCTCCGGTCGTCTTTACAGAAGTCTGATTACCGTCTACATAATAAGTAAATCTAGTATACTCATGTTTATCTGTCACACGATATGTATTGCCGGAATTTGATGGTCTGTAAGAATATTTTTGGTTCGCTTTCCAGCTTGCGTATAAGGTAATATCTTTCGCGTCCTGAAGCTGCAGCTCTTTCGTACTCATGTTAAATGCTGTGTTGGCTCCTTCTTTTTTCCAGCCTTTGAACTCCCAGCCGTAACGAGTCGGATCTGACGGGAACTGGTATTTATCACCGTATTTGGTCTTTCTAACTGTCTTCGCTCTTCCGTCACCATAGTCAAATGTAACATTGTACACATTTGCTTCCCATTCCGGATAGAGTGTCACAACACCGCCGTTTACATCGGTCAGCTTTGACACCTTCTGCAGGTCAGAGTAATAAGTCTTCTTGCCCTTCTGATCCACGATGTACCATCTCTTAAAGGAGTGGCCTTTGCATGTAAATCCGCATTTTGGAAGTGTTACATTTTCCGTGTAACTGACCGTCTTGGCTGCCATGGAGCCTTTCGCCTCCGTACCACTTAAGATAAATGTAATCTGATATGTATTCTCTCTCCAGTTCGCCTTATATGTCCGGTTATCTGTAGAACCCTGTTTTACAGACACATTGTCACTTACTCCTGTAATTTGGGTTCCGCTCCAACCAGTAAATGTGTATCCTGCCCGGACTGGATTTTTCAGTTTGAATACAGTGGTATCCACGTTGTAAGTCGTCGGATTCTTCTCCCCGGACTTCATGCTTCCGCCATTTAAGTCATAAGTAATCTGGTATGTCTCCTGCTCCCATATTGCTGTGTAAATATGACTTTCGGCCGGCATAGTCGTCGGAAGCTTGTCTACTTTCTTACCATTCTCACTCCAGTACTTGAAAATGTATCCGGTTCTTGTCGGGTCTTTTGGTACACTTATCTTGTCACCATAATTTCCTTTGATTGGTGAAACAGCCGTTCCTTCTCCTGTCTTGAACTGAAGGGTATATTCCATCTTCATCCACTGTGCTTTATAAGTCAGATCTTTATCCGGAACCGTCATTTCCACCTCTTCGTCCCAGCCAAGGAACTGGTATCCGGTTCTTGTCGGCACTTTCGGCACTATAATATTCGCACCATAGCGTCCGGTCACGACAATCTTACTGTCGTCCTCACCCTTTTCTGTAACGAATGTTCCGGAATCTGCGTCAAATGTGACTGTATGTACATTTCTCTTATAGTAGTACTTCACTGTCGTCTGTCCGTCTCCGGAAATGGTAACTTTCTCCGTCTTCGGTTCCTCGAAGCCTTTATATTTCATGACCTCTGGTGTCACTTCGCTATCCACAGTCGCCCGTGCATGACTGCTTTCTTTCAGCGTATAACCGTCACCTTGTACATTTTGCTGATAATGTTCTACTACATAGTTAACGATGTTTGCTTCCCATTTTGCATAGAGTGTCAGATCCTGATCCGTCATATTCGCTTTGTACTCTTTCGTACATTTTGCATCTGTATACCAGCCTGCAAATGCATAGCCCGCTCTTGTGGCCTGTGGAATCGTCATGCCATATCTCGCTTCTATGGTCTTATCTGTCTTACCATCGTAGTTCTTAAGCATCAGCGTATGCACATTTCTTGTATAGCAGTAAATGACCGTTGTTCTTCCATCACCTTCGACTATCACCTGCTGTTTCTCCGGTGCTGTAAATCCATCAAAGTTCTTTACTTCTGGTGTGACAACCGTATCCGTATCGGCGTTGAAGTTCTCCTGTGCTCCCAGTGAATATCCGTCATCATTGGCATTTTGCAGACAATGCTTAACTGTGTAGTTTACACTCTGCACATCCCATTTTGCATAAAGTGTGATGTCACGATCCGGAACCACTCCGTCAAATGCTTTTGTAAACTCTGCGTCTGTATACCAGCCTGCAAATGCATAACCGGCACGATATGGTTTTTCATCCCATTTCTCACCATATGCAAGTTCTTTTGTCTCGCTGTCATCACCGTTATTGTAATGGATCGTTACCTGATGGCGGTCACGCGTATATTTGTAATCTACATATGTGATCTCTCCATCATCTACCACATCATAGCTAACCTGCTCCGGTGCTGTAAATCCTTCATACGCTTTTACTGCCAGCGTCAGATGTTCTCCTGTTTTAGCTGTGACAGTTTCTGTCTCTGCCAGATCATACTGCTCTGAATTGCCAATAGACTGTTGATAATGTCTCACCTGATAAGTCTTCATTCCGGCTTCCCATTTTGCATAGAGTGTCAGGTCATGTGCCGGCATGGTCATCTGTGCGTACGGCTGTGTCAGTGCTTCGTCTGTGTACCAGCCTGCAAATGCATAGCTTGTCCTCGACGGAGTATTTGTAATATCTGCCTCATAGCGGACTTTTGAAGTCTTGTTATCTTCTCCATTGTTCAGGACATAAGTCAAATTGTAGCTGTTCCGCATATAGTAATACCAGATACCCGGTCCGCCCCAGCCATTTATCTGTCCTGTTTCGGCCTCCGGTGAAGTAAATCCTTCATACTGTTTTGGCTGCGGAGTCACTTCTGATTCTGTCAGACCGCTTAATACTTCTTCGTCCGTTAAGCCAAAGTAAGAACCCTCTACAGATTCTTTATAATGATAGACTGTATAGCTGCTCATCACCGGTGTCTGTTTTGCATAGAGCGTCAGATCTTTGTCCGGCATGGTTCCATCGAATCGATTCTTGAAATCTTTATCTGTATACCAACCTTCAAAGCGATATCCACTCCGGATTGGTACTTCTGGAATTGCCTCACCAAATAGCATTCCGAATCCTTCCATATTATTTTCATCGCCCCCGCGGTCTACCAGCTTCAGCTTATGGACATTTCTCGCATACTTGTACTCAATAACTGTGTTGCCATTTCCGTCCACTGTCGTGGTCTGTGTTGCCGGTGAAGTAAAGCCTTCGTAACTCTTCGCGTCCGGCGTCACTTTATCTTCTGGATATGCCGCAAAGACTTCCTCTTCATATAAGATATATGGATTTTCTTCCACAACCGGTTTATCTGTGTCCGGATACTCTTCTTTATCTGTGTCCGGATACTCTTCTTTATCTGCATCTGGCAATTTTTCAATCAGATGCCGGACTGTATAGTTAACTTTCTGTTTCTCCCATTTTGCATAGACCGTCATATCTTTTGCAGGCATCGTCTGACCAAATGCGTTCTCACATGCCTCGTCTGTATACCATCCTTCAAATACATAACCTTTTCTTGTCGGCATCGGTGATGCAATCTTGTCACCATATCTTGCCGTCACTTCTGTCTGGTCTGATTCTCCGCCTTTTGCATCAAAGGTCAGCTTGTACTCATTCAGATCATAATATACTTTCAGTACAAGACTGCCATCTGCCTTGATTGTTCCCTTTGGCAGTTCGCCCTTTAAGTGATAGACTTTCTCATCAAGATCTGCCGCTTTTGCTGTGACTTCCTCTCCCATCTGTCCGGTCAGAGCCGCAGTCTCGCTTAAGCTGTATCCGCTGTTATCCGTATTCTGCACGTAGTATTTCACAGTATAAGTAATGCCTTCCAGTGCTTTCCATTTTGCAATGTAGGTCTTGTTCTCTGATGGAACTTCCTTTGGAACCCCAGCGCCTTCTTCGTCCTCCCAGCTAAGGAATTCATATCCCGGTCTGTAGACTGCCGGTGTCGGCATCATGGTTCCATATCGGTAATTTCCGTCTGCGATCACTTCTGTCTGAGTTCCATTCTCCGTCTCTTTTTCGGACTTAAATGTCTGTGTATATTTATTTCTTGCATAATAGTAATTGATGACCAGACTGCCGTCTGCTTTTACAGTCTCCGTAAGCTGCGGCGGTGTCACAAATCCCGTACGCTCTACCGGAACCGGGCTTACTTCCTCTTCCGTCCTGCCACCCATTTTGACCGGAGTCTGTGCTTCATAGGTTCCATTCGTTCCTTCTATATAATCTACGACTGTATAACCCACATCGGCTGCTTCCCATTTTGCATAGACAAGTCTGTCTTCTTCCGGCATGGTTTTCGGAATTGTGTATGGAATGGTAAGATTCATGTCCTCATACCAGCCGGCAAATGTGTATCCGAGTCTTACCGGGTCTTCCGGTTTCTTGATCCCGGCATTATATTTTCCGGTAATTGCATCGACGAAAGATCCGCCATTACTCTGGAATGCAATATAGTAACCATCTCGCAGGCGGTCCCAGTGAAGCTTGATTTTTCTTGCACATGGCTTCGTATTGAAGGTACCTTCCTGGTTTTTCCATGTAATGATCATCTCGCCATCCTGCTCCGGCTCATCACCTGGATTTACACGGATAATATTGGTCGCCGGATCATACGTAAACGCACTGTTCGTCATGGAAATGTTGAAATACTTTGTATCATCTTCGTAAATCTTCTCGTAATATTTTCCGTCATCCAGTCCGTTCTTCATGTCCATATATTGCATCTTGAAATATTCATCCGGAATCTGAACCGACTGAATCTCCCGCTTCATATTAATCTCGGCAATCTTATCCTGGGTATAAGCAAAATCCAGTACATTTTCCAGAACACCTACCCTATAAAGCGGCCACTCGTTCTCGTAAAGTGTCGGATTATAGGTAAATGCATTGGACAGTGCCTGTGCCTCGAACTTCACTTCCAGATAAATACCGATTTCCAGATACATAGCTCCCATAGCACGGCTGCTTCGTCCTGCCGATGCCGTATACTTCAATTCGTAGTAGAGGTAACCCCAGACCTGTGCATAACCGCCCACATCCGCCGAGATACCGACACTGGCGATGGACGTTGATAATAATCCCACACGCACCGTCAGTCTCACACCGGCTTTGATACCAAGAGTTCCCATGGCATATGCCGTAAATTCATACTGCTCCTCTACCAGATCTATCGTATCATTGGTCGCTGTCCGCTCTTTAACCCGTACACAGAAGACATACTCTTTCGCATTCTTATACCAATATGTCATTCCGATGGAAATGTTCACATTTGCAGAGACAACGAATTCCAGTTTCACCTGAATGTCAATAATCAAAAGCACGCGGAAATGCTGGTCTACCAGTGGATGCTTGTAGATTTCCACCCAGTCTGCCTCGTCTGCCAGAAGTTCCGAATACCTCTCTGCCAGAGACTTGGATACGGATATTTCATCTCCACCACTGACGAGATCTGATGCAGAATTTAGATAATCCTCGCCATTCTCCATCATATTTTTCAGCTCTTCGGTAATCTTGTTGACACCTTTTCGTAATTTCGAACTGGAATCAGATACTGGGTTTCCTGTTTCTGCAGTCTTGAAGTTGACGTTCAGTCCAATTCCTGTGTATTCATATAATTCCAGAGACGCCGTTACGCGGTAATCTGCAATGTACGGAATAAATCCCCATCTTTTCCACACGGCTGAACCGTCCACATCGATGGATACCCGCACTTCCTGTTCAAATGTCGCTGTGATCATGATCTCAATGTCTGCGCCCTGGTTCACATGAATTGTAATCGGCACGCCGATCTCCAGTGCAAGCCTTAGTCCACTCACATCTCCGTCAAAATGTTTTAGTGTCGTGCCGAGATTTGCTTTTACCGTCGGTACTCCTAATTCCACACGGGAACCGCCTGCCCCGCCTGCGGCTCTTGCCTTTCTCAACTGACCATAGCCCTGGCTCTGAACCATGATGTCTGCATTCATATCTTCCTTGAGAGATTCCTGAAGCTCCTCAAAAGATTCTGTCTCCATTGCCGCGTCGGCAACTCTTTCTGCCACATCGGATGCAAATCCGCTGTCTACTGCCTGTGTCTCAATATCCTCTTCCAGCGCCTGCACATCGGTATCTTCCAGAAGGTCCTCCCCTTCTACATTTTCCTTCTGGTACACATCCATGGTCTGGCGCATATCTTCTTCGCTCACAGGCATATAGCTTACTATGTATCTTTCTCCTGATAACAGAACACTCGTAATCTCTCCATAGAGAGACACGGTTCCGTTTCCATTTTCTCCCATTGTACCTGTGTAAAGTGCCAGATAATCGCCCTCATCTACGGTTGTCTCACTGTCCAGATCCATAGCCCGGCTCATAGCATCATCACCAAAGGTCAGGTCGCTGACATTAATCGTTACACTGTTATTATCCGGGTCACCGTCCTGATCTTTGTCCATAGAAAGCGGCAGCACATCCGGCATAAAGAGCACATCTTCCGGTCTGGAGCCGCGATATGTATACTTGTCCCCATCCGCTCCTGTAATCTCGATAAATGACACATCACTGTTGTCACCAGAGGACATATCCATGGTCGGGATCACATCACCGGAATAAATTGCGACCTGGTCGCCGACTTCTAACTGCTTCTTATAAGTAAATGTTCCGGTCGTATCACTGCCTTCTTCGGTCAGGGAACCGTCTGTTCCAATCGTCATTGCCGCGATTGAAACTTCCTCTACTTTCTTTCCATTTACAGTCAGATTGGAAAGCTCTTTCTTATGAATATACTTGATTTCTTTATTTAACTCTACATTTTTGACTTCTTCACGATAGACCGTAAAATCATAGACACGGATCGTCGGGTCAAATCCTGTAAAATATAACGCCTTTTCCTGAAGCTCCAGCTTATAGGCTGCCCCCGGTGTCCATCCGTTCGGATTGCTGATTGTAAATGTATGGTCTGCTCCTTCAGTCACATCTACCGTAACCGTTTCGGAAGAATCTGTCACATTTTTTATCGTGAAATTTTTTCGCACCTGATCAGGCGTCATGGCAGCACTTGTATCCGTCATCGGAATCGTAAAATCAGTTGCCACATCATTTGCTCTGGCATAAGTCGCCATTGACACTTCTTCCATCGGCTGGTTGTCTGCATAAGAGGCATACAATGTCACATCACTCAGAAGACGGTCCTTACTGTCCACATATCTGGTGCATGCTTCATCGTAACACCAGCCAAGAAATGTACTGGACTTTTTCACCGGTGCCGGCAGATCCTTCAGAACGGTTCCTGCCTGGTACTGCTCCTGTGTTACTGTGATCATCTGATCTGCCTGCTGCGGATTCTTCTTCGTGATAGTTCCGCCATTTGTCTCATATGTAATGTTGTACGCTGTATCCTGAAATGCAATGTCAAAAGTCAGGTGATCTGTATAATCACCTGTATAGTTCGGTTTGTCCAGAATGTTGCAGTTATATTCCTGCTGTTTATGGCTCTCATCTTTCGTAAGACTTGCGACAACCGAACCATTTTCCAGTGCCGAACCACTCTGCGGATTTCTCAATTCATATGCAAGACTATGTAATCCACTCTTTAATTTCCAGTCATTTTCAGACTGGACTGTCACGCTCACATGATCCTTGTCATATAATCCACCTGCATCCGCTTTTATCGTAAGCTTATCCCCATCCGCATTGACCGTCTGTGGAATATCCACATAGTAGTAGCGTTCCGTCCACTTTGCATAGAGGACAACACTGCCGGAATGATCCGCGGTGCTAAGCGAAGTAACCGGCTCTCCGTTAAACTCCTCATTATCATACCAGCCGGCAAATTCATATCCCGCTTTTGTGATCTGCTCCGCTCCCGGAAGCTCTGTCACCGGCTCATCGTAATTAGACGGAGCCGTGTAACCTTCCGCAAACGTTCCTCCATTTTTCTTATAGTCAATGCCGGATTCCTTCCGCGCATTCGAACCCTGAGACGTTCCTTCCTCCGAATGCACAACCGGATTCTGCGTATTCGCATCTTCAGCAAATGCTGCGACCGGCACTGATGTTGCAAACAGCACCGCGCTCAAAATCATACTGACCAGACGTTTCTTCATATGTATTATCCCTCCTCATTTTTTTCTCAAAAATAAGTCTCTATACATATTGTATCAAAAAAAATACATTCCTCACATGCCCGTTGAAAGCCCAAAAAGTGCCTGTTTTACAATTCCTTTTGTAAAACAGACACTTTTTCGTATCCTGTTATTCTATTGATTTACGAATTCTTTAATCTTATCGCGTTTATCAATCTGTAGTTTTTCCAGAATTCCGGAGACATAATGCTTCACCGTATTCACAGACAGTCCCAAATGTTCTGCAATCTCCTGGTTCGTCCAATCACGGCACGCCAGCATGGCTATGGAAAATTCCAGCGGGCTCAGAAGATCCGTCACTGCCTTTTGCATCTTGGGATTGTGAATCTTCATCCAGCCACGGCTGAATGCAAGTACACCATCTACAAGCTTCTTGTACATTTCCGGCTCTTTTTTCCGGATACAGACTTCCAAAACTCCCTGCAGCAGACCATGATACTCGATAAATGGTTCCATGAATTTGTCAAATCTTGCCCACTCCCATGCCTGGCTCACCGTCTGAATCGCCTCTTCTTGTTCTTTCAGATTGATCTGACACATTGCCTGCACACAGCCCAGATAAATCATGGAGATCGGGTATACTCCGTCTGCCATCAGAAATGCACCCTGCACAACACCTTTTGCCTTAGCATAATCCTGTCTCAGATAAATCTCATGCGCCAGAAGGCTCACCGCAAATAACCGCTGTCCGATTGGCAGATACGGAATGTACTGCTGAAGCGGCGGTGTTCCTTCCTCCGGCGGTATATGAAGAAATATGCTGATTACATAAAATGCGAACAGGCAGGCCGCTTTTACATTCACAGGTGCATCCTCCTGCATTGCCTGGGTCAAACACTGATGTACATCTTCCCTTGTACGCTGTGCTGCCTGAGGATCTCCAAGTGTAAGATTCGCAAATGTGTAAAGCATATCCGCCGATAGCCGGAGCATCACATCATCGTGATCCAGATAATCTTTTACCGTCTCCACACATTTTTCCGCCTGCGCCGAGAAGAAATAATATTCTCCCTGTGCAATCTGCGCCAGTTCCTTATCTTCTATTTTCTCAATTGCTTCTGTTGCTTTTCCCGATTGAAAGGCACTTCCAACCAAAGGAAGGATGACTCTGTCAGATATTTTCATTTCTTTCACCACTTCTTATAAAATTATATTTTCCGTCAATATAGTCTTTAATGTCGACAGCAGCTTATCAACCTGAATCGGCTTTGCTATATGATCATTCATTCCGGCCTCAATAGCCTTTCGCTTATCTTCTTCAAATGCATTTGCCGTCATTGCAATGATCGGTATGCATGCCTTATCCTTATCCGGCAGGTGCCTGATTACCCGTGTTGCTTTATAACCGTCCATTTGCGGCATCTGGATATCCATGAGGATCATATCATATGTACCTGCCGGCATTTTCATTATTCTGTTTACACACTGAATGCCATCCTCAACACGTTCTATTTTAAGTCCGGCACGCTCAAGGATCACTTCTGCGATCTCCGCATTCAGATCATTGTCCTCTGCCAAAAGGATATTCTTTCCTTCAAGTATTTCATTACAGGTTTCTGGATTTTCAGCAGGGGTTTTTGCATAATAGCTTTTATCCGCTATCCTGTGTTTTAGTGTTATAGTAAAGGTACTGCCCTTTCCGAGTTCACTCTCTACATCTATTGTTCCACCGAGCAGATCAACATATTTTTTTACGATTGACATTCCAAGGCCGCTTCCTGTGATTTTGCTCTTTGTGGTGTTCCGCTCACGTGTGAATGCGTCGAAAATCTTTGCCCGATACTCCCGGCTCATACCGATTCCGGTATCGCTCACACTAGTCCTTACGATCATGTACCCGGGCTCATCACATGCTAATTCGTCTATGTTTAGCATAACAGAACCACCGGATGGAGTATATTTTATGGCATTGCTTAAGATATTGACAAATATTTCATTCACCTTGGTAATATCTGTCAGTATATGTTCATGCTCTAGATTTACTGTGTAACGAAATGCAAGCTTCTTTTTCTTTGCTTCATCCTCAAACATTTCAAACAACGTCTGTCGGATATCTTCGATTCGGGCATAGTTCTCATCAATCTCCATCTTTCCGCTCTCAATCCGGGCCATATCAAGTACATTATTTATGATCGACAGAAGAAGGTCCCCTGACTGCTGAAGTTTTTTTAAATGTTCTGAAGTTTCGGGCAGATCCTTTCCTTTCAGTTCATCCTCCATAAGCTGTGCATAGCCAAGAATTGCATTCATAGGAGTACGGATGTCATGTGACATATTGTTAAGGAAACGGGTCTTTGCCAGACTGGCCGTCTCTGCTTTTTGCAAAGCGATTTCCAGTTTGTCATTGAGTTTTTGTGTATCATTTGCTGCAAGCTTTGCGACGGATTCTGCTTTCCTTGCTTTCTGTAAAAGTATAAGGATAATACCAATGATGGTGAATACCAAAACACCTGCCGAAATAAAAAAGGCAAGCATATTGTCTTTTACAAAGTCAGAAAATGTCACCTTATCTGCAGTACTGTCGTAGATAGCAAGTGCACTTGTAAGCATATCCGACGGCATGGCCTTCAATGTTTTATTCAGTATTGATAAAAGACTTCCCTCTCCGGTTCTTACTGCAAAGCATGCCTCCATTGTTTTGGTAAGTGGAATGCTTTTGAAATTTTGACTGTTATCATATATCAATGCCTGGCTTGCTCCCATGAGGAAACAGTCTGCTTTTCCGTTCGTGACCATATCTGCCGCATCATCCAGCGAATCACAATCTACAAGCTTCCATTGCGGATAACTGAAAGCAATATGCTGTTTTAAAGCTTCTTTTTCCTTCGGCACAGCTACTGTATACACTTCATTTTCGTCAAAATTTTTCTCATCCGTTACCGCCATCAGGCTGTAGGTCCAGGCTGTATTCGTTAGTGCATATCCTTTCTCTTCTGCGAGATACGGATTTCTGCCGGCATAAAAGATCACGTCAATCTCCCGGTCCTGCAGTGCCTGAATCAGCTCGTCATAGTTATCATATTCCCGCAAAACAAATTCCAGCGTCTGATTTCCCAGGCATTCTTTGGCATAGGATACATATTCTGCCAACGTACCGGTAAGTTGTTCAGTCTCTTCATCCATGGAAAAAACTGCCGGATCAGTACTCAAAAATCCCATCCGGATTGCGCCATGTTCTTTCAGCCAGGACTTTTCTTCTCCTGTAAGGATCTGATTATAATCAAGGGTAAAATACTCCTTATACAGATCTGCCTTAAAAAACGGACTGTCCTGATCCAACTGACGCATTGCCCGGTCCAGCTCTGTCTTGATATCGCTGCGGTCTTTATTTATTGCAAAATATATACCTGATTTGCCAATAGTGGCAACCGATGATATTCCCTGTTCAGACCAGATGGATTCCTCCAGAGATACAAAAGCATCGATCTCATGATTCGCTAATTTCTTTTCGACATCATCATTATTATATACATTTACATGCTCTGTGTATATACCCTTCTTATTCTCCCACTCCGTCAGCATACTCTCAGGCTCTGTACCTAAGAGCACACCTACACGTTTTCCATCCAAAGACTTGAAATCAGATGTCCCGCTATCCCTATTGGACAGATCCGCATAAAGAATGTATTTTTCCTCGCCCATCGGTTCATCTGAAAAAAGCATCTTTTGTGCACGTTCATCGGTATAAGAGATATCACCCATGATATCAATCTCACCGTTTTCAAGTTTATCAAAACAGTTGGACCAGTCACATTTCACATACTCAAATTTCCATCCGGTATAGCCTGTCAGAGCCTGCATAAGCTCGTAGCCATATCCTCGTCTGACACCGTTTTTATCGACATAATCGAAGGTATCCTCGAATGAACCGACACGGATGATCTTCTGTTCATTTGTCTGTGTTTCATCATTATCCGTTTCGGCAGCCCGGCAATGTACTGATAATATCATCCACATTCCAAAAAACACAAATATAGCTGCACATAATACGGTTAATTTTTTTCTGCTTTTATACATTGATTCTTTTCTTAGTATTGTCATACTTACAAACACCTACTTCAGATTCTTCTGCAATGCGGCAAGCAGTTCCTCTATAACTATCGGCTTGGATAAGAATCCATTCATGCCACATTCCAGTGCTTCTTTTTTGTCTTCTTCAAAAGCATTGGCCGTCATGGCAAGGATCGTAATCCCTGCCAGCGCCGGATCAGCCAGAGCACGGATCGCCTTAGTGGCTTCATATCCGTTCATTACCGGCATCTGCACATCCATAAGCACCAGATCATAATTACCCGGTACGGAATTCTTAACTTTCTCCACTGCCACTTCTCCATTTTCCGCTGTATCAACCAGGAAACCATATTCATTAAGGATTTCCACCGCGATTTCACTGTTCAATGCATTATCTTCCACAAGCAGTATACATCTGCCTTTGAAATCTGAACCTGCAGCCGGAAGAATCGTATCATCTGTAACCGTCTGCTTCTGACCGATGGCCATCAGCAGAGTCTCTCTGATATCTGACATGAACAGAGGTTTTGCACAGAATGCAGTTACCCCTGCGGCTCTGGCTTCTACTTCGATATCTGACCAGTCATATGCAGTCAGGATAATGATCGGTGTATCATCGCCAAGGCTGCGGATCTGGCGGGTGACTTCAATGCCGTTCATATCCGGCAGCCGCCAGTCAATGATATACGCATGGAACGCATCCCCCAGTTCCATAGACTGTCGTGCACGGAGAACCGCTTCCTTACCGGAAAGCGTCCATTCCGAACGCATTCCAACCTTCACGAGCATCTTTGTCACACTGTCGCAGGTGTTAAAATCATCATCTACAACCAATGCTTTCAGACCTTCCAGCTCTACGATCTTCTCTGTGCGGTGATGTTCAGTCTGGATCCGCAATGGCAGGCAGACAATAAATTCGGTGCCTTTTCCCTGTTCTGTCTGAACTTCAATGGTTCCGCCCATCATATCCACGATATTCTTGGTAATGGCCATGCCAAGCCCTGTGCCCTGGGTTCTGCTGACAGTAGAAGTCCGTTCCCGCTCAAACGGAGAAAAAATCTTCTGTACAAATTCAGGACTCATGCCGATTCCGTTATCTTTTACCCGGATCTCATACATTTCACTGCCTCTTTTTGTTCCCGGATACTGTCTGAGCCGGACAGAAACAGTCCCTCCTGCCGGCGTAAACTTGATCGCATTGGACAAGAGATTCAAAAGCACCTGATTCAGCCGCGTCTTGTCACAATAGACGTTCTCATGCGTCACATCCATGACATCCATATAAAGTTCGAGCTGCTTTGCATGAATCTGCCCGCTGACAATGGTCTTCAGATCATGAAGCACTTCCGACAGACTGACTTCTGTTTCTTCCAGCTGGATCTTTCCACTCTCAATACGGCTCATATCCAGTATATCATTGATCAGTGAGAGCAGATGGTTGCTGGCCGAAAGAATCTTGCCCAGATAATCCCGGACCTTTTTCTTGTCATCAATATTACTTACAGCCAGGGTGGTAAAACCGATGATCGCATTCATCGGTGTCCGGATATCGTGAGACATGTTGGAAAGGAACGTACTCTTTGCCCGGTTTGCTGTCTCCGCTGCATGTACTGCCTCTGAAAGTGCCTGATTCATTTTCCTGTCAGAGGTACGATCCGACATAACCAGAATGTATTTCTTTTTCCGGTTCACCTCACTGCCCATAGCCACAATGTGAAACCATCGTTGTTCTCCTGTTTTCTGATGAACACATTCAAAATCCCATTCCTGCTGTTCCGAAGTCCGGATCCCTTCCAGATAATTCTTCTTCGGATCTTCTGAATCCCATGGATGCAGTTTTGCCAGAATACGAATATCCTTCTGAATCTGTTCTACCGTAAATCCGAGTAATTTTTCCACATTCGGACTGATGTAATCTGCCTTATATGTTTTTGCATCCAGCATCAGGAACACATCATCCACATTCATTGACAGCTTTTGAAACAGCTCATCCCTGTACAGGATCTCCACATCCTTTTTCTTAAGGCTTGTCCTGCTTTTTTGAATAATAAGACTGATAAGAAATGCAGCAATACAGAGCACAACCGCACCCACAAGGAGTATCGTACTAAACTGCAGACGGTCCATACTGGCATTTACGATATCCGCATTTACAAGTCCTAGAAACATCCAGTCCTGAATATCTGATTTTTCATAGACCAGATAGTAGTTCTTTCCATCCAGATTTACCATCACCGCATCGTTATGTCCCTCTTTAAACTCCTCTGAAAGTGCAAGGATCTCTTTTTCAGACATCTTGGAATGCTCTCTTAACACTCCAAAGAAATTATACACCTTCCCCCATGACTTCGAAGAATGATCGATCACAACACGGCCATCCGAATGAACGACATAACTTTGGGCATTTCCATTAAAAGCAGAAATATCCAGCACATTTACGATATCAGCATTTTCATAAGCAATTGCGATCGCATCATATTCAAATCCCTGATAGTTTCCATGAGCTCTGGGAGTAGCAAATACAAGCAGCTGGGATTTTCCCGGAACTGATGCATTTGTTACAATATCATTTCCCTGCCGGATCTCTTCTTCCATTTTTTCCTGTAATCCAAGATACCCGGTTTGGCCTGTGACCATCTTGTAGTTTCCGTCAGCTGAGAGAAAATAGAAATCCAGGAAGCCTGCATCTTCCTGCGCTTTCTCTATATAATCACGGATTTCTCTTTCATCAGAAAGATTCTGCAGATTCTCAGCCCACATATGGAGGTAAGTCAGATTCTGATTTGTCACTTCCCTCAACATATTATCAGACTGATGAAATACTTCCGTCAGATGAGAAACACTTTCCTCATAAACAGTTTTCGACACAAATTTATAATATTGAAGCACAGCGAAAACGACTCCCGTAAAAACAACTGTAAAGACAGCTGCCCTTACCCATTTTTCCCTGACCGGTCTTTCTCTTTTTGTATTACGATTCTTAACACCCATTCTTCTCACCTCAAAGTCATATAGTCTTCCGGTTTTGCAAGAACGGCATTGCCATCTGATACATAATCTGTCCAGGTATCTTTTACAAAGCTATTCCCTGCGTCAAATCCCACATGTTCATCTGCCGGATAAGCTTCCATGTGCTGCGGTGTCGCCAGACAGGTCACTGTAAAAGTATCTTTATCCTGAACTGTTTTTCCATCCTTTTTGACTTCCTTTAATGTATAACCATCATCCGTTTCCTTTATCTCCACAGAAATACCGCTGACTACAGGCAGGGAGCCGCGGTTAAATGGAGTCAGACCTCCCTCATAGCCTTCTACAAAGTTTCTGACGGTCTCTTTCAGTTCCGCCCCGGTCATTTTACAGCTGTAAGCGGAAAGACTGTTTGGCATGATCATGCTGCCTGCCATTTTTTCTGTGTAACCGGCTTTCAGCACATTTCCTGTAAAGCTGTTTCCTGTTGCGATCAGCACATCTGTACCATAGATGCCACGCAGAGTGTTTGCCATAACCGAATAAGCGGCATTGCCCCCATTGCTATGGAAGCGGTTTGAATAAGATTTCGGTGAATCCAATACTACTTTCTCAGAAGTGGATTTCTCATTAAGAAGCTGCGAATGAAATGACTGGTATGCCTGCCCTGCATCGTATTCTCCTGAGATCATCTTCGAAACCACATCCTTGGAAACAGAAAAGAAGTCATTTGACGCAATACGGATATACATATGGTTTTCTTCGATCACAGGTTTTACATCTTTCAGATATTTCGTAAGATGCATATCCACATCCTGACTGTAGCTTAACAGATCCTGCCCATCAGAAATGATCCGGTTCTGTGCATCCTCCGAAAGCATGGTGTTCAATACCTTCATTGCTTTCTCCCGGCGCGTCTCATCCTTTGTCAGGTCACGGTTCAGTGCCACCTGGAAATATGGCGTGGTCATCAGCCACTTTTCGCCGTTCTGTTGGAAGAATGGCAGAAATGTTGTGTCAATGCCCTGATCCCGGAACATTTTTACACCTGCAGAGCTGCCGAAGTACATGGCAAGCTTACCACTTTTGAACATATCCATCACCGCATCATAGTCCATATCCAGATCATCCCGGCTAAGTCCTGTATCATGAATGAACTGATCCATGCGTTCAAAAGCCTCCGGCCAAACGGTACTGTCCAGGCCTTCTTTCTTTGTATTATCCGGATCACTGTAGGCAGTACGCCACTTGCGTCCTTCTACAGAAGACAGCTCTGCAGCAGACAATCCCTGCAGTGTTTCCATACAGGTGTAATCATAAGAATAGTCTGCGGTAAATCCACGGATACCTGCTTTATCAAATGCCTGGCAGGCAGAGACAAAGCTTGCGTAATCTGTCGGCAGGGGGATATCATATGTTTCGAAAAGGTCTTTGTTCACCACAACCCCATGGGCATCCGCGCACACCGGGATCCAGTTTACGCTGCCATCTTTGTTCATAAAATTGTTGAGGTATGTATCATAGACAGCACCTGCCACATTGATTGTGGACAGATCCATCAGACTGTCTTTCAGCGGACTTGCATCATGCAGAGAAAACCGGCAGCAGGTTATAATATCCGGCAATCCGCCGTTTTCTTTAAGAAACTTATAAAAATCCAGATCATTATTGCCTACTACAAATTCAACGTTGATATCCGGAAGATGTTCCTGGATGTACGGTGCATATTTTTCATACAGCTTTGTGCTCCATAAATACACCGTAATGGTTTCCGCATCTTCCTTTTCTTCTTTTTCTGCACTGCTCCCTGCGCAGCCTGCCAATAGCAATATGACTGCCGCCATCACGAAAAGTGCTGACAAGACCCTGTTCCTTTTTTTCATTTTCATTGGAAATCCCCCTTCTGAGTTCCCTTTATCCTATATTTCACTGTTTATTTGACACTGCCATATCAATTATATTACACCAATTTATGAATTATTTTTACCAGTAATTCCGTGTCAACAGGCTTAGCAATATGTTCATCCATCCCTGCTTCTTTTGCTCTTATTCTGTCCTCCGTGAACGCATTTGCTGTCATTGCAATGATTGATACCTCCTTTGCATCCTCTCTGTCCAGAGACCTGATCATCTTTGTAGCTTCATACCCATTCATGACCGGCATCATGATATCCATAAGAATCACATCAATCTCACCAGATCTGCTTTTTTCGAACAGCTCAACTGCTTCCTGACCATTCCATGCTTTCGTCACGACAGCGCCTTCATTCTGAAGCATAAATTCTGCGATTTCCATGTTCAGTTCATTGTCTTCTGCTAGAAGAATATGCATTCCACGGATAGATTCTTCCGTTTTTTCTCCGGTTTCAACTTTGTCACTCCTGTCTGTATCGATCCGGAACGGAACCCGGATCACAAATGTCGTCCCTACGTCTTCTGCACTTTCAAAAGTAATGGTTCCACCCATTTTCTCGACCAGCTTCTTTGCAATGGCCATTCCCAGTCCGGTTCCGGTAAACTTTGTGCGGCTTCCTGTATGTTCCTGTGCAAACGGTTCAAAAACATGTTTCTGGAACTCCTCAGTCATTCCGATTCCGGTATCCCGGCAGACAAATTCCATTGTCGTCGTTTTTGGCTGTTCGGATGGAATTTCCATGCAGCTGATATAAATCTGTCCGTTTTCTTTGTTATATTTCACCGCATTCGACAGGATATTCATCATCACACGTTTCACATACCCCGG
>ERZ1034952.1477-NODE-1477-length-18985-cov-6.709456_pt1 | contig 18985 bp, 13 predicted proteins | sample MGYA00520625_ERZ1034952 | MGnify/ENA primary metagenome ERZ1034952 (study PRJEB33766, sample SAMN09781773) | gut metagenome | biome: gut microbiome | host: Homo sapiens | place: Madagascar | study: EMG produced TPA metagenomics assembly of the PRJNA485056 data... | reverse complement strand
AATAATTAAAATTAATGGAGATTAAAAATGAAATATATAAAAAGCGAAAAATATAATACGCCTGAGTTACAGGCTAAAATCATGGGGCCAAACCCCGTAAAACTTGAGGAAGAATTGCTTTGCGGCAACAAAATTCCGAATGGTGCGGTTGTCTGCGATTTAGGCAGCGGCCAGGGTCTTACAAGTGTGTTCCTTGCAAAAGAATACGGATTTACGGTGTATGCGGCGGATTTATGGAGTGACCCGCGGGAAAACCAAAAGTTTTTTGATAAAATGGGAATAGAGCGCGGAAAAATTGTTTCCGTCAAAGCGGACGCTGCGGATTTGCCGTTTGAAAAAAACTTTTTTGACGCCGTAATAAGCACGGATTCATACAATTATTTCGGACGTGATGAGAAATATCTTGATGAAAAGCTTCTTCCGTTTGTAAAAAGCGGCGGCTATATTTATATTGCTGTTCCCGGAATGAAAAAAGACTGCCATGACAACCTGCCCGATGAACTGCTGCTTTCGTGGACTCCGGAGCAGCTTGACTATATGCATGATACCGATTATTGGAGCGCTATGGTCAACAAGTGCAAAGGCGCGGAAGTGATAGAAGTTAAAGAAATGGAAAGCAATGAAGAGGTTTGGGCGGATTGGCTGAAACAGGATAATGAGTACGCCATGGGTGACAGAAAGTCAATGGAAGCCGGCGGCGGAAAATATCTTAATTTTATTTCGATTGTGCTGAGGAAAAAATAATGGCAACAAGCAAAGAATATTTAATTTTTATAGAAGAGCAGCTGTCCGGGGTTGAAGGGATAACGTACAGGCAGATGATGGGTGAATATATAGTTTATTATAACGGGAGAATTACCGCATATATTTGCGACAACAGATTTCTTGTAAAACCCGTGCCCGCTGCCGCCGCTATGCTCCCCGGTGCCATATATGAGCCGCCTTACGAAGGGGCAAAGGACATGATTTTGGTTGAAAACGTAGATGACAGTAATCTTATGACAAAGCTTTTTTGCGCTATTTACGATGAACTGCCCGAATCAAAAAAGAAGAGGAATTTAAAATGAATTACAGAGTTATAGATAAAGAAAAGTATTACCGAAAAGGCGTGTTTCGTCATTTCTCGGAGGACTGCAAATGCTCAACGTCAATGACCGCGAGAGTGGATGTGACTGAGCTTAAAAATCACTCAAAAGAGACAAATACAAAGTTTTATATCAATTTTCTGTATGTTTTGGCAAAGGCACTGAACTCGAGAGACGATTACAAAATGGGATATTTGTGGCAGACGGATACTCTTATATGCTATGATAAAATCAATCCCACGCAATACATCTTTCATGATGATACGGAAACATGTACACCCGTATACACGGAATATTTTGAGGATTACAATATTTTTTACGAAAAATGCGCGGCAGATATAGAAAAAGCTAAGCATACACGTGAATACGGTCTTGACGCGGCAAACCACCCAAATTGGTTTGATGCGTCGTATATATCGTGGCTGAGCTATGATTCTTTAAATGTTGAACTTCCGGACGGATATCTTTATTTTGCGCCCATTATAAACTGGGGCAGATACAGAGAGGAAAACGGCAGATTTGTGATGCCGGTTACGGTGAGATTGAATCATGCAGTGGCAGACGGATACCTGGTGGCAAAAGTTTTTAAGATTCTTGAAGAAGAAATGAAAAAATTTGTCTTATAAAAGAGATTGGGTTTTTGCCTTAATATCAATCAAAAACCGCGGCTTACAAAATTTAACGTGAGCCGCGGTTTTTTAGAGGTTTTTATTTAGAGTTCATGTACAGATAAAGATGGACAATAATTTGGGTGCTAAACCGATATAATGCAGTAAAATATACAAAAAGGAAAAAAACAGATGCATTTTATTGACTTTTATTCGGAGCGGTGGTAGAATTTTATGTGGTATAGAACGGGCGTTCGACCAAGTGACGTCCTGAGATGTTAACAAAAGAAAGAGGGGTTTTTTATGAAGCTTAAAAAGCTTCTTGCAGGCATTTTGTCTGCGGCAATGGTGCTTTGCACCGTAAGTCTTCCTGTGTTTGCTGATGGTGAAAATGTAATTACAATCGGCACGGCACAAGAACTTGTTGAATTATCAAACAGTTCAAAGACAAACAATTTTGCGGGTAAAACCGTAATTCTCACAAATGATATCAATATGGCGGAGATTAAAAATTTTACGCCGATCGGCGCAACAAAAATGTTTGCCGGCACATTTGACGGAGACGGGCATACCATAAGCAATCTTACAATACAAAGATCAGCGGCGTACGGCAACGGACTTTTCGGAAACTTAAACGGACCGGCTGTTGTGAAGAATCTTACACTCGATAATGCAAGAGTAAGTGCATGGGGTTACTGTGATTTCTATACCAACGTGGTTGGTGCGGTTGCGGCTTATGCATACGGAAACGTTACATTTGATAATATCAATGTTAAAAACTCTCATATAGACGGATTCGGAAAAGTTGCCGCAGTTTTGGGTATGGCGGCAGATCCGGGCGGTGTAACAACTATTAAAGACTGCACCGTTGAAAGCACAAAGGTCTGCGGTGTTTATGACGTGGCTACATTTATCGGACTGTCTCAGAACAAGGTTGATTTTAAAGACAATTCAATGGCTGACGTGACATGGGGCAAGAATACTTGGTATTCATATTCATATGTTTCGCTGAATGACACAACAGTAAAAAATAATGAAACGTTAAAAGTAAAAGGACTTTTCTATAAAGTCGGCGATGAATTTTACAACGCGTGGGCTGATTACTATACAGATTTCACTTTCGGATATGAACGCTTTGAACTTGAAAACAAAAGAGGATTCTATGTTGTGGACGGTCTTTTACATAATGAGTACGAAGCAAAAATAGGAGATGTAAAATATTCGGACTCTGCAGATGCCTTTACGGCTGCAAATGCAGGCGATATTGTGGAATGTAAAGATTTTGCACCGAACGATGCGGATTTGTCGAACATTAAAGACGGTCTGGTGGCAATTGTTGACGGAAACAATTCGACAATACGAGATTACAAATCAGATTTAAACAATGATAATATCACGCACGATGAAAAAATTGATGTTATTAATTCGCTTGATATTTCAAAAATTGACGAAGAGACAAAAAACGACATTTTATCCGTTGTTAAAGAAATGCCTTCCGAAAACAAGGAGCAGGTAAATGCTTTGCAGCTTAGCAAAATTGTTTCAAACTCTGCTGATAAGATAGTAGAAAAAGATAACGATGAAGCTCCCGTGATAACGGCAACATCGGTTGCGACAGGAGTTAATACGCTTGCTGTAACAAAGCTTGAGTTTTCAGAGGCACTTCAGCAGCCGGAAAGCGTTAATGCTATATACTTTGACGTTACATTAAAAGATGCAAGCGGCAATAAAATCAAAGAAGTTGACGTTCCGGTACTTGTTGAAATTAATGTTGAAGACGCTTCAAATGTTGAAAAACTTATACGCAGCCATGAAGGTGTAATCTCCGAAATCCCGTTTGTAATTATTGACGATACACACGTGGTGGCTTCAATTACAAAGTTTTCTGAATTTGCCGCAATATTAAATCAGAATGTACCGGCAGGAAGCGCGGTGCTTGGGTTTGAGCCTATATCTTCTCAGGAACCCAATACGGCGAGGTTTAATTTATGCTTGACGGCTGATAAATACAAAACAATCAAACAGTTTGAATCGGGCGAGTTTTCGTTTTCGATGACGGGAGCTTCCGCAGCTGAATTTACACCTGCTTCCGGACTTGAACTTGTATATTCCGACAATATGGGCAAATACCGTGTAAATCGTACGGCAGACAAGGCTCTTACAGCTCCTATTATATGGTCGTCTAATGGCAAAAGCGGAATAAATCTCGGTGTTTTGACATTGACAGGTGCCGGCAGCGGCTCGTTATCCGTTGATGATATAAAGATGTTCCAAAAAGGAGCTGACAGTTTGGCAATTGAGATTAACACACTGCCTTCCGCTACAACGAATTACAGTATTGAACCCACATTTGCGGATCTTACGGTAAATGCTGATTTTCCGAACAATATTGTCAACAATGAAACGGCTTATCAGAATATGAGCATAAATATAAAGGGTGCGGATTTTGATGAAACATATAAGCTTGGAAGCAATGCGTCTTCTGCAATAAGCTTTGAAAATAATAAGTATACTTTGAAACTTCAGGGTAAACTCATGCAAAATACGGCCTATACAGTAACGGTTTCCGGTGCAGGTTACAGAACGGCGCGTTACACCGTTACAATGACAAATGATAAGGTATTAAACTTCTGGAACAATGCCAAAGATGCAGATGCTGTTGTGGAAGAAGGAAATGCAAATTCCGCAAGAAAAGTTACATTCCTTGCCGGCGATATAGTAAAAGACAACAGTATAAATATTTACGACCTTTCGGCAGTTGTTTCTTACTTCGGGACAAAGGTTGAAAAAGACACTCAGCCCGAATATGCCAAGTACGATTTAAACCGTGACGGCGTTATAGACTCCAAAGACGTGGCATACGTGCTTGTTTCCTGGGGCAAATAATTTAATTGGTTGCAAAACGGGCTTTTTGCGGAAAAATCCGCAAAAGGCTTGTTTTCATAAAAAAATAAGGAAAAAAGGAGAAGAAAAACTATGAAGCTTAAAAAACTTCTGGCAGGACTTGTTTCTGCCGCAATGGTAATGAGCACCATGATAATGCCTGCTTTTGCCGATGACGGTACGGTACATGAAGTATCCACGGCTGCAGAACTTAAGACGGCATTTGCTGATGCTCAGACAGGAGATACCGTAAAGCTCATGGAAGATATTACGGTGGATGAGCAGATTGATATTAAAAACCCGGCAGCTCTTAAAGGCATAACGCTTGACGGCAACGGCAAGACGATTAATGCACAGCTGCACACGTATTCGGGCGGCGGCTCTCCGCTTTATTTCGGAAATGCCGATGAAAATCTTTATTGCACCGGCATATCAATCAGGAATTTAACGATTAACGGCGAAGCAAGATTCGGCATATTCCTTTGCGGAGGAACATCGTCCACTCTTGAAAACGTTAATATAAGCGGCAAATTCCTGTATGCTGTAAACTTTTATGGCACACACGGAGCAACATTAAAAAACTGCAACATTTCAAACAGCAATGATGAAGGAGTTAATAATGAATCCGGTGCGGCGGTATGGTCAAACGTTGCTTCGGCAAATCCGCTGATACTTGTTAATACAAAAATTTCTTCAATTGCTATAAATAAATACACTGCAGCAAATACACTTGCTCCGAAAATCTATGTTGATAAGGATTCGTCAACCGAGATTCGCACATATGATGACGGAAGCGTAAGCAAAACGAGACTTATGTGCCTTGACGCGGACAGCGAAGGTGAAGTTTCGGTAAAGCAGGTGACAGACGCGGGACTCAGCGCTGCTATACCGCCTGCAGTTAAAATCGGTCATATATACTATGAGGATATTGTGAATGCGGCAGCTGCCGCAAAAGAGGGAGACCGCGTTTCTCTTGTGAAAAACAATGAAACAAAAAATATTGTAAAATTTGCAAGCAACGTTATGCTTGATCTTTGCGGATACACATTAAAGTCCGTTTATGCCGGCGTTTATGCTTTTGTTTTCTTAAACGGCGGTACAATAGTTGACTCCGGCGAAGAAAAAGGCGCCATTATTTCAACCGCTGCAAGAACAATCAGCTCCGGCGGAAGCAAGCTTACGGTTGACGGCGCAACATTGACACTTGATACACCAACAAAAGGAATTTATGCCGTTGTCGGAACAACGGCGGGTCTTGACATAAAGAACAGTACAGTTATTGCAAACTGCCCTGACGGCTATGCTTTATGTTCCTTTGCGAAAACCGATGAACCGGAAGTTTATAATGTGGAAAATACCAAGGTGTATTCAACCGTATACGGCGTTTACCGCAACGGAAGTGCCGGAAGCTTTAAAATGGACATGAAGGATTCCGAAATTGCAGTAGGTGATTACGGTGAATTTAAAGCGGATCCGGAATGTGTGGGCTTATATATTTCAAACAACAAAGAATCGGCGGACAAACTCGGAAAACATCAGATTACAATTGAAAATTCCAAGATATCCGGCAATACGGGTATTGAAGGAAAATATTCCGACTTTAAATTGTCAAACTGTGAGGTTACTGCGAAAACAGCCCCCAAGTATGTGCAGAACAACAACGGTTCCACAACAACCGGATTTGCAATAGCAATTACGGATAATACGGTAAACGGAAATGAGGTTTCGCCAAGAGGCAGAATAACAATAGACAGCGGTTCGTATAACGGACTCATAGGACTTGAAAACTTTGAAGATGCCAAAAAGTATATTGATGGCAAAACTACTGATGTTGTTTTAACCGGCGGTGACTACAGCTTTGACACTGTAGGTTACACAGCAGACGATTATGCGACAAAGCTTGTTGACGGCAGATATTATGTTGTAAAAGCGGAAGCCAAGATCTCAAACACCGATAAGGCGCCCGGAGTTACGGTTACGCTTGACAAGAATACTCTTAAAAAACAAAATTCTGTTGACCTTAACAAAGCCGCAAAGTATCAGGTTGTAGTATCCACAGCTCCGGCGGAGGACGCTGCAAGGGCAAGTGAGAAAATCGCTGTAGATTTTGCAGATGCAACAGATAAGCAGATATTTGATATATCCGTTATTAAAACCGACAGCAACGGAAAAACAACCGATATTTCAAAAGAGATAAAGAAGCAGGATGTAACGATTGCTCTTGCAAACGCACCGAAAGAAAATTCCGATGTACGTGTTTTCCATGTGCTTGATGACGGTACGGTTGAAGAAATTACTCCTGTTACGGTAGAAGGAAATACGGTGAAATTTGTTGCTCCTTCATTCTCGACATATGCTGTGGCTTATTCGGCAGACAGCCTCACAGAAGCTGAAATTTCAGAAAATGTCGGAGTTGTATTCTCAAAGGTCGAAGGCACAGACAATGAATATAACATTGTTTTGAAAGCTCTTGACGGCAAGAAGATAAACCGCTTTATGGTTGCAAGACTCGCATTTAAAAACGCTTGCGGCACGGTTGATTATGAGATTACTCCCGCTGCAAATATGACGGCTTCGCTTGAAAGCACAAACGTGCAGAGCCGCGAATACCGTTTCAATATGGACGGCACAAATGCTAACGGTGCAACGGGTGATGCAATCACAATCGGTAAAATAGTATTCGAAGGTTACGGTGCGCTTGATTTCAGCATTGACACATCATATGTTGCGGCAGGTGCAATTAATGTGGTTGAAACTGCTAACGATGCTGACAACATTGTTACAAGCTACAGCGCGGCAGACGGAACTCTTACCGTAAATATGGATTCCGCTCCCGAAAAGGGAACAATCACCGATACAATCGAACTTGAAAAAAAGACTTTGACCGTAAATATTGACTTTAACAACAGAGTTGAAAAAAATGCTGCGGCATATCAGAATATGAAAGTTACAATTTCGGGCGGAGATCTTGCTCAGGACGAGGTTATTGCACTGGGCGAGGATAACTTTACAGACGATTCCACAAAAACTTCGTACAGCGTTTCAAAAGAGCTTACAGTAAATACCGTTTACACGGTAACAGTGTCCGGCGCAGGCTACAGAACGGCGCGTTACACCGTTACAATGACAGGTGATAAAGTATTAAACTTCTGGAATAACGTAAAGGACAACGAAACAAAGGTTGAAGAAAGCAATGACGCTTCCGCAAGAAAAGTAACATTCCTTGCAGGCGATATTGTAAAGGACAACAGCATAAATGTTTATGACCTTTCGGCGGTTGTTTCTTACTTCGGAATGAAAATAGATAAAGACACTCAGCCCGAATATGCAAGATATGATTTAAACCGCGACGGTGCTATAGACTCCAGAGATGTAGCATATGTACTGGTATCGTGGGGTAAATAATTAAACAGCATAATCTGTTTTTCTGAAGCGATAAATAAAGACAAGGCAATTTAAATTGCCTTGTCTTTATTCTTTATGAGAGAAAAAGTTTTGGTCGGGAAAAACACTAAATTAAGAACTTTTGAGCGTTTTGCAATTGCAGCCGCCGCATATGAAAAAATAATTCCGAAAAGGCAGCCGATAACTATGTGAATGACAAGAGCTGTTATTCCGGCTTTCAGCAGAAGAATTCTCGCGGCAGAAGTAAATATTGTATGCAGCAAATATATCTGAAAAGAATATTTGCTCATAAAATCGAAAAAACAAGCCATAAAGCGCATCTTTTCCGCGGCGTATACAAAGAGTATGCTTGCATATATTCCGAGAAGCATCAGAAACTCTTTTATAAAAGGTTTTTCGTTTAAAGAAAAACAAACAAGTAAAAATCCGAGTGCAATATGAATAACAATTACTGCTGCCGCAAAAAACGGTTTTGTTTTTTTAAACGGTTTTATACCAAAAACGGTTCCCAAACCGAAAGCAAGGGCAGAGTAAAAAACAATGCCGAAGCTTCCGAAATCAACTCCGAAAAAAGGAGCTGTGTAAGTGAAAACAACGGTTAATACCGTAATTTCCGCGTTGCTTAATGACTCCGAAAGAAGCGCCCACATGCAAAGCAAAAAGAAAAGGGCATAAAGATACCAGTATTGTGCCACGGGTGTTTTCCATACACAGAGAATTTCACTTAAAGACGAGTGAGTATTAACCGAATCTGTAAGGCTGTTGATCACTATATATAAACCGGAAAAAAATAAGTATGGAATACCAAGATTTATTGCTTTGTAAAGAATAAACTTTTTCGGTGAGCGCGCTTTTTTGTTATCGGATGAAATTTTATATGCGCATCCGCTTAAAAAGAGAAAAAGCGCCACATGGAACGACCATATAAAACTTTCAAGATCAGCAAAAAAACGAGGATAAGAAATTCCCGCTGTTTTTGCCCCGCGAATTACATGACCGAATACAACAAGAAAGCATGCGTAACCTTTAAGTCTGTCAAGAGAAATATTTCTTTCCATATACAAATTCACCTTACTTTTATTTAAGTTCATTTTTTTCGCGGCTTCTGCACTGAGAAGAAATAATATATTTCGGTCTGCCTTTTACCTCATCGTAAATACGAGCCACATAATAGCCGATTATACCGAGACTTATCATTATAACACTGCCGATGAAAACCGTGATTATTATCAGCGTTGTCATTCCTTCGAGGGCTCTGCCGGAAATTTTATCTATGAGCGCCCAGATTACAAATACAAATGTAACAAACAGCATTGCAAAACCGAGAAATGTTACAATTTGCATAGGCACGGTGGAATAGGCAGATATACTTGAAACCGCGTATTTTACAAGAGATGATAAACGCCATTTGGACTTCCCGTCAATGCGCTTTTCAACGTTAAATTCGACCGTTGTTTTTTTAAAGCCGACCCAATGTGAAATTGCGCGGAAAAACCCTTTTTTTTCAGGTATTTTGTTTAATATATCAATAACTTTTCTGTCAAGAAGTTTAAAATCGGATGCGTCAGACATATCAAAACCCGCGAGGCGGCTCAGTACAGAATAAAACATTTTTGCCGCAAATGCATGAGCTTTGCTCTCCTTGCCGCGGTCTATTTTTATTCCTTCAACAATTTCATAGCCTTGCTGCCAAAGCCGGTACATTTCAACTATTTTTTCGGGCGGGTGCTGCATATCGCAGTCTATTACAACGGCGCAGTCTCCGTTTGCGGCGGCAAGACCCGCGGATATGGCTGCCTCTTTACCAAAATTTCTTGAAAAATGAAGTCCTTTTACAAAAGGCTGTGTTTCTGCAAGATGAAAAATGTTATTATATGTACTGTCAGTTGAACCGTCATCAATAAATATTAATTCATTTTCTATCGCAGCTTCGGACAAAACGTCCGATATTTTTTTATATGCTTTATCTATAAGTATTTCTTCGTTAAACGCAGGTATAATAACTGAAAGCATTTTTATTCATCTCCCGCAGCTTTATTTTTTTTCGATTCGTTTTGAAGGAGCTGTTCAAGTTTTGTAACCGGCATAGGATGATAGTAATAGTAGCCCTGCAGCATATCGCAGCCGGCGGATATTGCAATTTTCTCTTCTTCAGCCGTTTCAATTCCTTCACATATTGTTTTTATTCCCAAATCCGATGCTGTTTTTACAATGTTTTTTAAAATGGCAATACCCTTTTCCGTATGTGCATTTTTTGTTATGCGCTTGTCGATTTTAAGTATGTCTATGGCAAGATTCTGTAAATCGTCATACGATGTATAGCCGCTTCCGAAATCGTCAAGCAGTATGTTAATGCCGTATTTTCTCAGCTTTATAAGGCTTGAGACCATATTGCTTTTTGCATCTCCCGAAACTTCTTTATTTTCAAGAATTTCAATTGCAAGCGATGATGCTTTTAAATCGTATTTTTTTATTATGGAAAGTATTTTGTCGGCAAATGTCGGGTCACAGAGGGTTGAGCGTGAAAAGTTTATGGTGTATGTATATTTTTCCCGATGCGCTTTGTCGGAAAAAATCCATTTGCAGGTTTTTTCAAAAATATAATAATCAAACTTTTCATTAAGTCCGGTTGAATCAAGAACTTGTAAAAAACTGTTTGGAGTAATTATTCCGTCATGTTCGGAGTACAGTCTTGACAAAACTTCCGCACCCACCGTTTTTTTTGTCTTTGCATTCAATACAGGCTGGTATTCAAGGAAAAACTTGTTATTGTTAATTTCGTTTTCAATTGTGTTTTCCATTTTAATTTTTCTGTCAAAAATTTTGCCGCCGTCACTGTTCCACTCGGCATATGCTTTATTGGTGTCCAATGCCATAGAGCATGCGCGTTTGGCTCTTGACAAAGCTTCGTTAAACAAAAGAGATGAGGCAACAAGAGAATATTTGCCGAATTTTACGTCAACAATCTTTGCGGCGTTATACGAAAGTAGGATACGGTCTATTTCTTCCGTACAGGCTTTTATTATTCGTTCTGTTTCTTCGGATTCGGCAGTATTTAAAACAACAAAATTTTTCATATCGTAAACCGCAATATAGCTTTCCGGTTCATTTGAAAAATATTTGGCAAAAACAGGTTTGATAGCTGAAAACAGACTCCATGCTTTTGCATCCGAGTAAAGACTCCTGACATTTTCCAAAGATACGCTTATATAAATTATGTTTCGCGTAACACGTAATCCGCGCAGCTTGGAAAATACCGATTCTATACGGCTGATCGACGAAAACGGCGCTTTTTCTCCGGTTTGAACGGTATTTTTATGTTTTATCCAAAAGTATGCGCATGCCGCACAGAGAAGCAGACAACTCAGTATCAGCAAAGATACTGTATAAATCGGGGATTCGAAAATGTTCATTTTATTTTCGCCTCTTTCTTCTTAATAAAATTAGGGAAGCGCACTGAGCCGCCGCTGAAGTCATATCCTATTTTTGCCGCGGCATTTATGCACCTTTTTCCATCTTTTTCAGCGCGTGATTTTCTAAATAACAGCTCTGCGAATGACTGGGTTATCCCGATGTGTATCATGCCGCGGATTATGTCCGATGTTGATACACCGCAGCGTTTGTATTCTGCAAGTATTTCAAAAAAGGCATATCTTAATGCTTTTCGTTTTACATAGCCTGCTTTACTGTTGACTTTACAAAAGACTGAATAAACTTTACACAGCTTTTTTATGTCGGCTTTGTCTTTGAAATATATTCCTCCGATGTAAAAATCAAACAAGCTGCCTTCAAGTGCGCGCGAAAACTCAGGATAAATCTTTTTGAATATTTCGGAAACCTCTTTGTATTGGCGATTAAGCGTTGTTGAGGTTATTTGCTTGTCGTGTATTCTGTAGAGCATTAAATACTCGTTTTGTATGGCTATTTTGCAACCGCTTGAGGCAGCGCGTGCCCAAAGCTCCAGGTCTTCCGTACAGGTAAGCGACGCATCGTAGCGCAAATTTTTTAAAACGCTTGATTTTGCCATTACTCCGGGATGGAGAATAGGGTTTGTCAACAAAAGCAAAGCCTTAACGGATTCAAAATCAGTTTTGCCGCCTCCGCCTCCGGAAGCCGCTTTGCCGTTTTTCAGAATCATGAATCGGCAGGACGATATATCTGTGTCCGGATGAGTTTCCATATATTCAAACTGCTTTAAAAGTCTGTCGGGAAGGCAGATATCATCGGAATCCATTCTTGCAATGTATTTTCCTTGGGCAGTGACCAAAGCCTTGTTAAGAGAGGACGGAAGTTTTAAGTTTTTTTCGTTTGTAATCACTTTTATGCGCGGATCAAGATCCGCATATTTTAAAAGTATATCTGCAGTGCCGTCGGAAGAACAGTCATTTACGGCAATGAGCTCCCAGAATTTAAAACTTTGAGCAATTATGCTTTTTAACGCTTCTTCAAGGTAGTCCTCACCGTTGAATACACTCATTATTACAGAAATATCGGGTTTTTGATTCATTGTGTTTTACCTCTTTTTCCCAAAATGTCTTTTACACATTTGCATAAGTATAAAAATATAAATGCGGTTTTGACAGCGTTATGTTTTATTAAATACATTGCTGCGGCGCTTTTTGGTGTGACTCTGTCAAACTTTGCCCGTTTATTTTCAAATTCAAGAACAGAATTTTTAATCAGCCTTTTCAAAGTGCCGGAAGCATTGAAATGCTTCCCTTCGGCAGCTGCCGCAAGTATCGAAAGTGTCATGTATAATGAATATCTTGAAATGCCGCCGCTTAAGTCGAAATCTTTTTCCTTCGGCAGAGTATACATGTAGTTTATCACTTCTGCAACCTGTGAAATTTGTTCGGGTTTGAAATCTGTTGTGAGAGAGTCGTTTCTTATACTGTATATATAAACGGCTTCTCTGCTCATAAAAACTTTTTTGGCACTCATAAGGCAGGGTAGAAGGCAGCAAATATCTTCACCGAATGAAATGGTTTTGTTAACATTAAGCTGTGCGGAATATGCGATTTCACGCCTGATGGCTTTGCCCCATATAAAGAAAAACAAGTGCTTCATATTTTTATCAGCCGGAAGATGCGGCAGAAGTTTTTCGAAAATGTCTGATCCTTCATATAAGCCTTCACAAACCAAATCATCTGTTTTTTTATCTTCTTTTCCCGGTTCACGGCGTATGTACGAAAAAGAAACAATATCTGCATCGGTGTCCGAAATAATGCTGTGAGCTGATTTTAGCGCGTTAGATGTTATAAAATCATCTCCGTCAAGATTGAATATGTATTTTCCGCGGGCCGCACGTATTCCTTCCTGGCGTGCGCTGACAAGACCGCCGTTTTTTTTATGAATTACTTTAATCCGTGAATCTTTTTTTGCGTAATCGTCACATATTTTCGGGCAATTGTCCGGTGAGCCGTCATCAACAAGTATAAGCTCAAAATCCGGAAAAGTTTGAGAAAGTACGCTTTCGATGCAGCGGTCTATATAGTTTTCAATTTTGTATATCGGAACAATAACCGAGAAAAACATTTTTTTACCTTCTTTTTTATTTTCTTAGGATAACGGTAATTTTTTGCATAAGATAAAGTCTGTGTTTCATCAAAAATGCAAATATCGCCTGTTTTGCCGGAAGCTTGTGCAGCGGATATGATTTCAGTGCGTCCGAAATCATGGCGCCGGTACATATTTTTTTGAGGTTTCCGCGCAGCTTGCGGTACGGAAGCTTGTTTTCCAGAGCATACATTATTTCCTGCGAGCATAAAACCCTGCCAAGCGATTGCGCCAATCTTTTCAGGTAAATTACATATTCATCGCCGGGTATTTGCGCAGCAAGCTTTTTTTGAAGTATTTGCACAAAAATCATGCTTTTTCGGAGCCTGTCGGGGTTATAAGATTTTGAAAGCGATGCTCCGTTTCTGCAATAGTAGTAAAACACTTTTTCCGTTCCGACAGCTTTTTTAATGTGGGTAATAAAATCTATATTAAAAAGTGTGTCTTCCGAAAGGTACTCGCGTTCGGATAAAAAACGCACATTGTTTTTTATAACCGTTTCGCGTTTATATAAGTTTTTACATACGCTTGCCCCATATTGGCAGTCGCGCTCCTCATTTGGGAGAGCGCCTGCAGTGCCGAGCAAAAGTTTTTTTCTGTCGGCTTCGGTTTCAAAAATGGTTTCTTTGTCAAAAAATACTTCTTCCTTGTATTCGTTTTCTTTCCCGAATATATTGCCGCCCACATAGCAGGTGCCGGAAATAATAAGGTCTGCGTTATGTCGAACAGCCGTGTTGTAGAGATATTCATACATATTTGTTTTGACGAAATCGTCCGAATCCACAAAACCGATGTATTTTCCGCATGCCGCATCCATTCCTGTATTTCTCGCCATGCCGAGACCTTCGTTTTTTTTGTGTATAACTTTTATTCTGCCGTCTGTTTTAGCCGCATTATCGCAAAGTGCGGGGGCGGAATCGGGCGAACCGTCATCAACAAGTATTATTTCTATATCCTCAAGAGTTTGGTTAAGAAGCGAATCGAGGCATCGCTTTAAATATTTTTCTGTTTTATATACAGGGACTATTATGCTTACTTTTACATTCTTCATTTTCTTCTCCGTTTTGAGCTATAGGGTTCATAAGCTTGAGGTATTTTTCCGTAAGAATTTCTCGGTAATCATCTGCCGAAAGAATTTTCTCGGCATGTTTTTCGCATCCATGGCGCAGTAAATCGGCATTATTCATGGCTTTTTTTACGGCTTCTGCCGCCGAATGCGGAGCGGGAGAAGATATAAGCGTTCCCGTTACGTCGTCTTTCACAAGTTCTGCCATTCCGCCGAAATTCATTGTTATAACAGGCACTGATGCCGAGTGTGCTTCAAGTATTGAAAGAGGACAGTTCTCAAAGCAAAGTGAAGGAGCTATCAAAGCTGTGGCGCCCGATATAACTTCTGCCAGAGCATTTCCTGTGAGAAAACCTGTTAAATTAATATTGGGAATATTCTCCAAAATATCTTCGTCCGGTCCGCTTCCTGCGGCTTTAAAAGTATATTCCGGCAAAAGTTTTGCGGTTTCAGCCAAAAGTCCAATGCCTTTTTCGCGCGAAAACCGTCCGGCATAAACAATGTACGGCGGATTTAACGGCGCACTTTTTTTGATTTTTGTTTTGTCTATAAAGTTATGCAGTGTAAAAGTTTTGCCGTCAAAAATTTTATCGGCTCCGCAAAGCTTTTGGTTTAAAAAATCGCTCGGACATATGAAAAGATCAACCAGTCTGTATGTTTTAAGAGTTTTGTAAAGACAAGCTTCAACGGTTCCGATAAGGCTTTTTATTTTTGAACCGTGAATGCATTTGTATTTTAAACAGTTAAATTTGGAGCCGTTTATGCATTTTTCGCATTTTTGGTTTTCGCAGTAATTATAGAGAAGGTGATTCGGGCATATCATTTGATAGTCATGTACAGTCTGAACTAACGGAATGCCGAATTTTTTTACGGCGTATATAACCGCCGGCGTAAGCTGAAAATTTATATTATTCATATGAACAATATCGGGTTTGAAAGATTTTATTAAGCTTACAAGCTTTCTGTATGTATCTCGCGAATAAATAATTTTAAAAGGATACAGAAATCTTTTTGCAGAGCTTGAGTGAAAGTCCATATTCTGTGTATAAAGTCCGGATGAATTTCCAACGGTGTTTTTCTTATCAAACATACCGAAATACTGAACTTCATGTCCGGCTTTTTCGAAACTCTCGCCAAGCTGCAGCATGTATGATTCCGCTCCTCCGCGCGGATAGAGAAATTTATTTATCATCAGTATTTTCATGAAAAGATTTCTCCTTTCGCTTTTTTGTTTACGGCGGAAATATGTCCGAAGATTTTATACTCGGTATTTCTGACGCGTTCGTTAAAACCTCCGCCAATCATAAGCAGGGCGGTTGTGGTTGTTAAAAGGGGGTAGTTCATGGTGTTATCCGTCAGAGAAACTATTATAAGATACAGTATTAACGAAAAAGCCGTAATTGCATTTTCCGTTTTGCCGTCTCTGCCGAAATACAGTGTGCGTACAAGCGTTATTGAAACAAGCCAGAGAATATATCCCCAAAAGCCGAGATCTATGTAGTATTGCAGAAAATCGTTATGCACGGCTGAAACACCGGCTGTTAAATCTGTATTTAAGTGATACGTCAAAGCTCCGATGCCGTTGCCCAAAAATGCAGGTGAAAATTCATAGTATTTGTCCACGGCTGCATATATTCCCGCGCGGCCGCTTGTGTTAATTCCAAGCTGCTCTAAAAATTCAAATGCATTCATCTTTATGGCGTAAATATAAGCTAAAAGCGAAAAAATCACAAGAAGCGTTATAAGAGTTATTACACCCGACGCGGCTTTTTTGCTGAAATGTGCCGTGAATTTCAGCAACCATCCCAAAACAAGTGTTACGGCAATTGCTATTATACCTATTCTCTTGAAAGCCGAAAGAAAACAAAAAGCAGACAATGCCAGAATGACAAAAAAAGTTTTATTTTTCTGTGGCTTTAAGAGCATATAAATCAGATATGCGCCAATACAAAATGCAAGTTCATGAACTTCTGCCTGAACTATAATATCTCCGGTTTCTCCGGCAAATGTTTTGATAAGCGTTATAAATTCCGAAAAATAAGGAGCAAGCCCGTTTTTGGAAATTATGGTCGCAATCATCAAAAGATTTGCCGTTAAAATTGCAATTAAGTTGTACCAAATACCACGCTCTCCGAAAAAATATAAAAATGCGGCGGCAGCAAGTGTGAAAGAGAACATGTTTGTGTAAAAAAACATGCTTGAAAGCCCGCGGGATATAACGGTGGTATCAACCTGATTTGCAAACCAGATAAAAAGCGATACGGAAAAAGTTACAAGCATGGGCAGGCTGAAAACCAAAGCGTCTTTTGCGGCAACACAGCCGCGGGCGATGTTTGGCTTGCGCAGAAAATCGATTATTGCAATCAAAATCAAAACAAGGGCGAAGGCGTGTCTGTATGTAATAAATATACCAAGGTTTATTTCCTGTGTTAGAAAATAGTACATCATGACAGCTACAGCAAAGAATATTATGTTTCTTGCTTTGTCTGTTACATTGATTTCCATTTTCGCCCTCCGTTTCTTTTATTTTGCTTCCGATATATACGTCTTTTTGTTTTTAATTGCTTCGGCAAGAAGCTTTCTTGCCGTGCGTCCTTCTCTAAATGTTTCGGCAATGCCTATTTTGTATTCTATTTCTATGTTCTGATATTCTTCCCTTTCGTCAAGTCTGAGCATGAAAATATTCATTATTTCTTCGGCACTTATATAGTCGGAACCGTTTAAAAGAACTATAAAACTTCCATTTCCGTTGTATATAAGCGAAGCATCTGATTTGCCGAACACTTCATTTAAAAGAAGTGCAAAGAGCTTTATTACACCGTCACCGGCTTCGTGTGAATGAGCGGTATTTATTGCAGCAAGATTTGCGATATCCAAAGCGCAGTATACTTCATCGTTGTCTAAAAGCTTTCGGTCCATTTGTTTTAAGTATTTGTCAAAATATGCTCTGTTTGAAAAGCCTGTCATATGATCGGTGTAGAAAACATAGTTTATAATGTCTCCTACTCTTGTGATTACTATGGCTCCGCCGCAGCAAAGCACAATGAGGAATATGAATGCTATCGCGGTGTAGAGATTTACATCTACGCTTTCCTTAACAGATGAGGAGGAGAGGACGGAAATGTAGCTTGCACCGAGATATTCATTATATTCGTCATTTGTTGCGGTGGTTTTGTTATAAAGTTCTGCAAGCTCTGCAAGAAGATCTTTGATTTCCCTGTCAACACTGCTTCGTATTTCGGCGTAATTTTTGTTGTTAAGCTCTGTGCATGTTTTAGATGAAGATGTACATTCTCCGGCGGGGCATGCACCCGTGCAGTTTCCGAAAGTATTTAAAACATATTGGCAGTATGCCGAATCTATAACGGCATGGTCATGAGTCCGGTTGTGGTCGCGCCAGCTGTATACAAGTTCGTCATACGTTACGGTTTGGTCACCGGCAGTATAAGATTCGGTTCCGGTCAGATTTTTCTCGTGAAGATTATCGAGAATATAATCCGAAGAAATATTGGTATTACCCGAGCTTCTCATTTTTTCTACATATGCGTTTATTACAGATACAATATCGTTTATTATACTTTCTTCTTTTGTATTTGATATGTTATTGTTATCTATTCTTGTTGTGTAGTCGGAAATTAACACAGGTTTGTTTTTTGTTATCTGATACTTGTATATTTTTGAAAAGAGCGAAGAAACCTTTATCGACTGAATATAGTTAAAATCGTCTGCCAAATCGGCAAAAGATTCGCCTGTGCCGGTGGCTCTGTAATAGGGAGTGTTTTTGTCTCTTTTATAAAGAGTATCGAGAGTTTCGGAAACGGCGCTGTCTATCATTTCCATCATTTCAAGGTAGTCGTAATTTTCTCTGTCGATATTTTCGATTGTGTTGTTTGCCGGAGCTACGTTTACATATTTCTGACTGTATTCCGCGTAATATAAATCCAGAGTTTTGTCAAGAACTTCTCTTGCAAATTCTTCGCCTTCGGCGTTGGTTGCGGTGAAGGAAACTATGAAGGTGCTCGGCTCGTAGACATAATCTTCACCTTCATCAAGCTTTGCCTGCTTCTGAGCCACCTTATCCTCGTCAGGAACGGGAGTGATGGTAATTCTTGATATAAGGTTGTCAACGGAATAAATACCGGTAAGGTCCATTTGTTCAACAACTTTGCTCATTACGGCAGATGACTTTATATCGTTTACGTCAAGAGTATCGCCTGTAGGAGTTTTGCCCTGTTCCGCTGCGGGGTCATTATAGTGAATAACCACGTAAGTGACATAGGTGTTTGAAGTTTTCAGCTTGTAATGTATTGCGGCTGTTGCCAATATACAAAATACTATAATAAACGGAAGAAGTTTGCCGGTTTTTTTAAATATATTTGTTT
>ERZ1034952.1470-NODE-1470-length-19058-cov-5.282482_pt1 | contig 19058 bp, 18 predicted proteins | sample MGYA00520625_ERZ1034952 | MGnify/ENA primary metagenome ERZ1034952 (study PRJEB33766, sample SAMN09781773) | gut metagenome | biome: gut microbiome | host: Homo sapiens | place: Madagascar | study: EMG produced TPA metagenomics assembly of the PRJNA485056 data... | reverse complement strand
CTGAAGATTTTTCTGTATATGCGTATTCAGGACTTACGATTACATATGAGATGATACAGTTGGCGGCATATATGGGCTTTAAAGAAATGTATATTATAGGCTGTGATAACAGCTATAAACATACTGTCAAAACCGGGAGATTAACAGAAAATAAAGAAATGAAGACAAACTATCCGAAAGAAATGGGAGAACCGGATAATCGTATACCGCAGCCGACATTTAATCCTAAAACGACATTTGCGTATCAAGCGGCAAAGGAATATGCAGATAAACACGGAATAAAAATTTATAATGCAACGCGCGGAGGAAAATTAGAGGTATTTGAAAGAGTAGATTTAGATAGTATTTTGAAATTGTAATGGGGGTATAAATTATATGAGTATTACAGCGGTTATTCCGGTTAGAGCCGGAAGCAGGAGATTAAAAAACAAAAATATAGCTCCGTTCGCAGGAACTAATTTGTTAATAAACAAAATTGAACAACTAAAGAAAGTGGATGATATTGATAGAATTATAGTTTCATCAGATTCAGATGTTATGTTGGAAATGGCTAAGGAAAATGGTGTCGAAACACATAAACGTGCGCCTGAATATTGTGACGAGAAAACAAAATCATTTGGAGAAGTTGTACGTCATATTGCTGAAAGTGTAAGTGGAGATGATATTTTATGGGCTACATGTACTTCACCGCTGGTATTTCCTAAAGTTTACAAACAGGCGATTAGGGAGTATTATCCTGCATTAGAACAAGGGTATGATTCACTGGTTTCGTTTGAGGTTATAAAAAGATATTTGTGGGATGATAATGGACCTGTAAATTATGAATTGGGTATAAAGCACGTTCCGTCGCAACAACTACCAAATTTATATATTGTGACAGACGGAATATTGTTGGCACCAAGGGAAAAGATGATTGAATGGTCGTATTTCCATGGGAAAAATCCATATAAATTTATACTTGACAAGAAAACAAGCGTTGATATAGATGATGGACTGGATTTAGCTGTGGCGAGAGCATGGTTGGATATGGATGAATCTATATCGCATATAGAACCATTTTGTGAAGATCATATTTAAAATATTTATATCTATAATATACGAGGTGAATATAATGTTTAAAGACAAAACATTACTTATTACGGGCGGAACGGGATCGTTCGGCAATGCAGTGCTGAACAGGTTTCTTGATACCGATATAGGAGAAATACGCATATTCTCGCGTGATGAGAAGAAGCAGGATGATATGCGGCACGAATATCAGTCAAAATACCCCAGGCAGTTTGAGAAAATTAAGTTTTACATAGGTGATGTGCGCGATTTGCAGAGCGTAAAAAACGCAATGCACGGCGTTGACTATATATTCCATGCAGCGGCGCTTAAACAGGTTCCGTCATGTGAGTTCTTCCCGATTGAGGCGGTAAAGACAAATGTTTTGGGAACAAACAATGTTCTGACCGCGGCAATAGAGGAGGGCGTCAAAAACGTAGTATGCCTTTCAACCGACAAGGCGGCATATCCGGTAAATGCAATGGGGACAAGCAAGGCAATGATGGAAAAGGTTGTTGTTGCAAAGGCAAGAACCGTAAGTCCGGATAAAACAAAAATCAGCTGTACGCGCTACGGAAACGTTATGTGCAGCCGCGGAAGCGTTATACCATTGTGGATAGAGCAGATAAAGGCAGGCAGCCCTATAACCATTACAGAACCTAATATGACAAGGTTTATTATGTCGCTTGAGGAGGCTGTTGACTTGGTATTGTTTTCGTTTAAAAATGCGGAAAGCGGCGATATAATGGTACAAAAAGCGCCGGCATGCACTATAGAGGTTTTGGCAAAGGCGGTAAAAGGTCTGTTTGATAAAGAAAATAAATCCGAAATAAAAATAATCGGAATTCGTCACGGCGAAAAAATGTATGAAACTCTGCTGACAAATGAAGAATGTGCACATGCAATAGATATGGGGGACTTTTATCGTGTGCCGGCGGATAAGCGTGACCTTAATTATGACAAATACTTTAAAGAGGGTGACGAAACACGCAACATTCTGACGGAATTTAATTCAGAGAATACTGAACTTTTAACAGTAGAACAGGTGCAGGAAAAGCTGCTCAGCCTGAAGTATATTCGTGACGAGCTTGCAGCAATGGAAGAAGGAAAATAATTATGGATAACTCTGCGGCACTTACAGAGGTTTTAAACAGTTTTTTATGGAACAGAAGTATAAGTGATGATTGCTTTGATGCCATAATGATTGATCCCGGCAAATTCTTTGAATTTGCCGGAATTCATAATGTGCGCGGAATTGCTGCGTATAAGATATATGAATATGCTTCTCTCTGCCCGGAGAATGAGGAACTTTCGGCTATTGCAAAAGTGGCAGAGGTGTATTATAATAAAACAGTTGATGAAAGTGATGAAAGAGCAGAACAATACAGAAAACTGGCAGAATTGTTTTGTGATAACAATATTGACTTTATCCCGTTTAAGGGAATACTGGTAAGAGAGTATTACACGGTTCCACAGCTTAGAAGCTTTAGTGATATAGATATAATTATCCGGGAAAGTGACCGTCAAAAATGTCAAAAGGTGATGCTTGATAACGGATTTGAAGAAGAAATCTATTACAGAACCGTATGGAATTATAAAAGAAATAATGAATATTATGAAATTCATATAGAGATTATTCCGGATGACATTAAGGAATGTTTGGTATGGCAGTCATATTTTAAAACAATGTGGGATAATGCAGAGATATACCTCAAAAACGAGTATAGGCTGAAAAATGAGTTTCATTTTGTTTTTTTGATTGCTCATATAGCAAAGCATATGTACTGCCGCGGTGCAGGAATACGAATGTATCTTGACCTTGCATTTATATTTAAAAACACTGATTGTAGTATAAAATGGGATGTTGTTTTAAAAGAGTTAAAAAAGCTTAAGCTTGATAAGTTCTTTTATGTTGTGGCAAATAGTGTTAAAGCTTGGTTTGGCATTAGTCTGCCGTTTAAAACCCCAAATGTAGAAACAGGTGTTTTGGACAGTTTTTATGAGTTTACAATGAAAGCCGGAGTATTCGGGAAAGAAGGAGTAAGCTCAGAAACGGCAATAATGAAGCAGGTGGAAAAAGAAAACTCGCGTGCAATAAAAATAAAGTCAATAGCACAGATTTTATTTCCGCCAAAGGCACAGCTGGAGAGCAAGTACACATATATAAAAGACAAACCATACTTAATCCCTATTGCGTGGATACATAGGGGAACATCAAATATAAAAAAAGTAAAAACGAAAACATCTGAGATTAAAGAAGTTGTTTCCATGAATGATGAAGATATAAGAGAATTAAATGTTTTATACAAAAATATAGGGTTATAAGGTGTACGTTATGAGGCGTGAGGAATTGCAGACCGTAGAGCTTGCCGCGGCAGTTCTGGCAGGCAAACAGCTGAATAAAGATGAATACAGCGAAACCGATTGGGAGTATTTATATAAGTTTTCATGCTTTCACGGAGTTTCCGGCTTGGTTGCTTACGCCTTGAATGATTTTAAGAATATTCCGCAGAATGTGATTCACGCCTTTGAAAATGACCAAAACTGGATTATTTACCGTGATGCAAGACAAACCGCTGTGATAACAAAGCTTTTAAACGAATTTGAAAATAATCATTTTTCGGCAATGCCGCTTAAAGGATATTGGATTAAGCCGCTTTATCCGATGCCGGAACTTAGAAGCATGGGAGATATTGATATTTTGATAAAGCGGGAGGAATACCCTGAGATTGACAAAGTGCTCAGAAATATTGGCTGTAAGTATATTCAGGAAAGTGCGCATGAGTATATATACACGCATCCTGCAGGAATAAAAATTGAACTTCATAAATCACTTGTTCCGTCATACAATACGGAGTTATATAATTATTACGGTGACGGGTGGAGGTTTGCGGTCAGAGAGAAGGACTATGAGTATATATATAAAATGACGGACAGGGATTTTTATGTATATATAGTTGCTCATGCCGCAAAGCACTATTTGAACGCGGGTTTTGGAATAAGACAGGTTGCGGATTTGTTTGTAATGAAGAATAAAATTAAGTTCAGTGAAGCTGATTTGAAATATATAAATGTTCAGCTTGAAAAGCTTGGACTTACGTTTTTTTACAAAAAACTGTTTGTGCTTGCAGAAAAATGGTTTGATATGAAAGAACCGTCCGAGGATGTATCGGAAATGGAGGAATATATACTGAAAAGCGGTGTTTACGGAACAGAAGAACATAAACGGATTTCCGAGATTTACCGTGCCTCTGCCGAGTGCAGTTATACAAAGGCAAAACTTAAAAATGTTATCAGGTTGTTTTTTCCTAAATTAAAGAATATGAAAAGCAAATATCCGAGGCTTGAAAGTCACAGATTGTTATATCCGTGGTATGCGGCAAAGCGATTATTGTCTATAGTTTTTATTAAAAAAGAGAAGTTGTCGGCTGTTTCCGATAGATTAGTATCGGATTCTGAGGTGGAGAAGTATGCAAGCCACTGGGAAAGTCTTGGAATAAAAAAGACACTGTAAAATCGGAGGATGAATATGAAGATACTGATTACGGGTGCAAATGGGTTTGTAGGTAAGAATCTTGTAGCTCAGCTTGAAAACATAAAACTGGGAAAGGCAAGAAACTATGATTTGTCAAATGATCTGACAATTTATAAATATGATATTGACACTCCGCCTGAACTTTTGGACGTATATACAAAAGACTGCGATTTTGTATTTCATCTTGCAGGTGTAAACCGTCCAAAGGATGAAAAGGAGTTTATGGAGGGGAATTTTGGATTTACCTCCGTATTGCTTGATAAATTAAAGGAAAACAATAATAAAGCGCCGGTGCTTATAACTTCATCTATACAGGCTGCGCTTGATAATCCGTACGGAAGGTCAAAAAAAGCCGGCGAAGATTTGATGTTTGAATACGGAAAGAGCAACAATGTCAAGGTGCTTGTATACAGATTGCCGAATGTGTTCGGCAAATGGTGCAGACCAAATTATAACAGCGCTGTTGCAACGTTCTGCAATAATATAGCCAATGATTTGGATATAACAGTAAATGATCCTGAGGTTGTGATGAATCTTGTTTACATAGATGATGTGGTTGATGAATTTATCGCAGCATTGATGGGAAACGAAAACAAAGACGGCGAATACTGCGGTATACCGATTGTGCATACGATAAAGCTTGGCGAGATTGTCGACTTACTTTATGGGTTTAAGGCTCAGCCGGAAAAGCTTGTTATGCCGGAAATCCCGGAAAACTCGTTTACCAAGAAGCTGTATTCAACGTATCTTTCGTATCTGCCAAAGGAAAAGGTGTGCTTTCCCTTGAAAATGAACAGGGATGACCGCGGCTCGTTTACAGAGCTTTTGAAAACAGAAAAGTGCGGACAGATAAGCGTCAATATTTCAAAACCCGGAATTACAAAGGGACAGCACTGGCACAATACAAAATGGGAGTTCTTTATAGTGGTATCCGGACACGGACTTATACAGGAAAGAAAAATAGGTACTGATGAGGTGCTTGAATTTGAGGTAAGCGGCAATGAGATTAAAGCGATTCATATGCTGCCCGGATATACGCATAATATAATAAATTTAAGTAAGACAGAAGATCTTGTTACGGTAATGTGGGCAAATGAACAATTTGATCCGTCAAAGCCGGATACATATTTTGAAGAAGTCTGAAAGGAGATTAAGAATGAATAAGCTTAAACTTATGACAATAGTCGGCACTCGCCCGGAAATAATACGTCTGTCTGCCGTTATAAAAAAGTGCGATAAGTATTTTGATCAGATTCTTGTCCATACGGGACAAAACTATGATTATGAACTAAACCAGGTGTTCTTTGACGATTTGGGGTTAAGAGCTCCGGATTTCTATCTCAATGCGGTAGGAAGTGACTTGGGTGAAACGGTCGGCAATATTATTGCAAAATCATACCGCCTTATGACAGAGCAGAACCCGGATGCGCTGTTGATTCTTGGTGATACAAACTCCTGCCTGTCGGCAATTTCGGCAAAGAGACTGCATATTCCTATATTTCACATGGAGGCGGGAAACCGCTGTAAAGATGAATGTTTGCCTGAGGAAACAAACCGCAGAATAGTTGACATAATTTCAGATGTCAATCTTGCGTATTCCGAGCACGCAAGACGCTATCTTGCCGAATGCGGATTGCCTAAGGAACGTACATATGTAACAGGCTCACCTATGGCGGAGGTATTACATTCAAATTTTGACAAAATAAGAGAGAGCGATGTGCTTGGCAGACTTGGGCTTGAAAAGGGCAAATATATTTTACTTTCTGCCCACAGAGAGGAAAATATTGATACGGAATCAAATTTCTTTAATCTTATGAATGCTGTAAATGCTATGGCAGAAAAGTACGATATGCCGATATTGTACTCGTGCCATCCAAGAAGCAAAAAGTTTATAGAGCAGCGTCATTTTGTGTTTGATAAGAGAGTAATACAAAACAAGCCGTTAGGCTTTCACGATTACAATCACTTGCAGATGAACGCCTTTGCGGTTGTGTCCGACAGCGGAACCCTGCCTGAGGAGAGCAGCTTTTTCCTGTCTGTGGGAAACCCATTTCCGGCGATTTGTATACGCACAAGTACAGAACGCCCGGAGGCATTGGATAAGGGAAACTTTATTCTTGCGGGAATAACCAAAGAACAGGTGCTGCAGGCTGTCGATACGGCTGTTGAAATGAACAAAAACGGTGATTACGGTATACCTGTTCCCGATTATACAGAAGAAAATGTATCAACAAAGGTCGTAAAGATTATTCAGTCATACACCGGAGTTGTAAATAAAATGGTATGGAGAAAGTATTAAAATGAGCAGTGCGGAAAAAACAGCGCTTATTATGGAGGGCGGCGCAATGCGCGGAATGTTTACAGCCGGAGTAACGGATGTTATGATGGAAAACGATATTACGTTTGACGGCGCTGCCGGTACTTCTGCCGGCGCAGCATACGGCTGTAACTTTAAATCGCATCAGATTGGGCGCGTTATAAGATATCATAAAAAATACTGCCGTGACCGCAGATTTGCAAGCTTGTGGTCGCTGTTTAAAACCGGCGATTTGTTTGGAGCGGACTTTTGTTATTATGAGATTCCGGATAAACTTGATAAATTCGACAGAGAAACCTTTAAGAATTCGCCTATGGAGTTTTATGTTACATGCACCGATATAGTAACAGGCAAGCCTGTGTATCACAGATGCGACAATGCGGATAAAAACGATATAGAATGGATGCGTGCTTCGGCATCTATACCCATGGCAGCGGAAATAGTCAAAATTGACGGAAAGCTTTTGCTTGACGGAGGAATGACAGATTCAATCCCTGTGAGGTTTATGAAGAATCTTGGATATGACAAGTGTGTTGTAATATTAACTCAGCCTTTTGGGTATATAAAAAAGAAGAATAATATGATACCGCTTCTTAAAATCAAGTACAAGGAGTATCCGAATCTTATAAAGGCGCTGAAAAACAGACATATAATGTATAATGAAACCTTAAAATATATAGAGGAACAGGAAAAAGCAGGAAGACTGCTTGCGATACGTCCGCCCGAAGCATTGGAAATAAAGCATGTAAGCCATAAGCCTGAGGAACTTGAGAGAGTATATCAAATCGGAAGAAAGGTTTGTGCAGAAAATTTGCAGAGAATTAAGGACTTTTTAATTACAGAGCATACCGGACCTAAACTGATGAAATAGCGCTGTTAAAAAAAGGTTAAACTTTGATTGTTTTTCTTGACACAAGGAAAAAAATGTGTTAAAATGTTTAATCATGTTTAGGGCAAGTAAAGCTCAGCTGCTTTATATACCCTGCATAAAATATATGTTTCATACGGCTTGAATTTAATTAAATCTGTATTTTTGCCATACGGCTGAAATAAAAAATATTAAGAGAGAGGTTTTATGTATGAAGAAATTAGTTAAGATTACGAGTTCAGTCATTTTAATTGCTATGCTTGCACTGTGTCTTGCGGGCTGCGGTGCCGGTACAGGAACAGGCAGCAGCGGTGCCGGTACAGGAACAGGCAGCAGCGGTGACGGAAATTCTCAGGCTGTTATTAAAATAGGCGGAATCGGTCCTATAACCGGTCCGGCAGCTATCTATGGACAGGCTGTTAAGAACGGCGCTGAAATTGCGATTGATGAAATCAATGCAAAAGGTGATCTTAAATTTGAACTTAAATTTCAGGATGACGAGAATGATGCCGAGAAGGCAGTAAATGCATACAACAACCTGAAGGACTGGGGTATGCAGATTTCTATGGGTACAGTTACAACACAGCCGTGTATTGCTGTATCGGGTGAAGTCGATTCTGACGGAATTTTTGCTTTAACTCCTTCAGCTTCTTCTACAGATGTTATAAATGGTAAAACTCATATGTTCCAGATGTGCTTTACAGATCCTAACCAAGGTGTTGCTTCCGCAAAGTATATCAAAGATCAGAACCTTGGTGAGAAGATTGCTATTATCTACAATAACTCAGATGCATATTCTACCGGTATTTATCAGAAGTTCCAGTCTGAAGCTGAAACTCTCGGACTTAACATAGTTTGCGTAAAGACATTTACCGATGATTCCGCAAATGACTTTACCTCACAGCTGAACGAAATCAAAGCTGCAGATGCTGATTTGGTATTCCTGCCGATTTATTATACACCTGCATCAATGATTCTTAATCAGGCAAATAAAATGAAGTATGAGCCTAAGTTCTTCGGCGTTGACGGTATGGATGGTATTTTGACACTTGAAGGCTTTGACAAGAGTCTTGCAGAGGGCGTTATGCTCCTTACACCGTTTACCGCTGATGCAGAGGATGAACTGACAAAGAACTTTGTTCAGAAGTATACAGAGAAGTTTAATGAAACTCCTAACCAGTTTGCAGCTGACGGCTATGATGTTATCCACGCTATATATGAGGCTTGTAAAAAGGGCGGAATTACTGCTGATATGAAAGCTGATGCTATCGGCACAAAGCTTATTGAAGTATTTACAGGCTCTGATTTTAAGATTGACGGTCTTACCGGTACAGACATGACATGGTCTGAGAGCGGTGAGGTTTCAAAAGAGCCTAAGGGTATGGTTATTAAAGACGGCGTATACGTTGGTATGTAATTTTAATATTCAGAGGGGCGCTGCACGCGCAGCGCCTCTTTTGTGATTTCTACATAGGGATTCTCTAAACTGACGGGAAAGGAATTGTATTTGTATGACTTTTATTTCAAATTTAATTAACGGAATAAGTCTCGGAAGTGTTTATGCAATTATTGCACTTGGATACACAATGGTGTACGGAATAGCAAAGATGCTTAACTTTGCTCATGGCGATGTAATAATGATTGGCGCGTATATGTCATTTTGTGCAACATCATATCTCAATCTGCCGCCGATTGTGTCTATTGTAATTGCGGTTATTGTATGTACTGTTCTGGGCATTGCCATAGAAGGATTGGCATATAAACCGCTGAGAAAGGCATCCTCACTGGCTGTTTTGATTACAGCTATCGGCGTCAGCTATTTTCTGCAGAATGTTGCATTGCTGATATGGGGAAGTGCACCGAAAACATTTAGTACAGTTGTTTCTTTCGGTTCGGTTTCACTGTTTGACGGTTCTTTGATCATTACGTCTGAGGCGATAGTTACGGTAATAACCTGTATTGTGATTATGATTGCTCTTATGCTGTTTACAAAGAACAGCAAGCTTGGTAAGGGAATGCGTGCCGTTTCTGAGGATAAAGACGCAGCCGAGCTTATGGGTATAAACGTAAATGTTACGATTTCCGCAACATTTGCTATCGGAAGTGCACTTGCAGCTATTGCAGGTGTTTTGCTTTGCTCTGCATACCCGGTTCTTGTGCCGACAACGGGTTCTATGCCCGGTATAAAGGCGTTTACCGCTGCAGTGTTTGGCGGAATCGGCTCGATTCCCGGTGCAATGATAGGCGGTATATTGCTTGGAATAATAGAGATATTCAGCAAAGCTTATATATCCACTGCTTTATCGGATGCAATAGTGTTTGCGGTTTTGATCATTGTTTTGCTTGTTAAGCCGACCGGTATACTCGGCAAGCAGATAACCGAGAAGGTGTGAGGTGTAATATGAAGAATAAAAAATTAAATAAATTTACACTTACAAACATCAAATGCTACGGTATGGTTCTGATAGCTTTTGCTATAATGTATCCGCTGCAGTCAGCCGGAATAATAAGTAATTCTATAAGAGGTCAGCTTGTCCCGATATGTACGTATATAGTGATGGCTATTTCGCTTAATCTCACTGTAGGATTTTTAGGAGAACTCAGTCTTGGACATGCCGGATTTATGAGTATCGGAGCTTTCAGCGGTGTAATAACAGCTGCATCGCTTCAGAACAGTATAAGCTCCGGTCCGGTTATACTGCTTGTTTCGATAATTGTCGGCGGAATAGCTGCAGGTATAGCAGGTTTGCTTATCGGAATCCCGGTTATCCGCCTGCGCGGTGACTATCTTGCGATTGTTACGCTTGCATTCGGTGAAATTATAAAAAATATAATAAACTGTGTCTATGTCGGTATAGACGGCGGCGGAATACATGCAAGTATGACAAGCGCAGACGCACTTAATATGGCAGCTGACGGAAAACTGGTTTTAAACGGTCCTCAGGGCGCTGTCGGAATAACCAAGCTTGCTACATTTGGTTCGGGCGTTTTGCTTATATTGTTTACTCTGTTTATTGTACTCAACCTTATAAACAGTAAAACCGGACGCGCGGTTACCGCAATCAGAGATAACAGGATTGCAGCAGAATCCGTTGGTATCGGAATAACGAAGTATAAGCTTACGGCATTTATTATTTCGGCAGTTATTGCCGGAATGGCAGGCGCTCTTTATGCTATGAACTTCTCGACAATCGCTGCAAAGAAATTTGATTTTAATACATCTATTCTTATACTTGTATTTGTTGTTCTCGGCGGTATGGGCAATATCCCCGGAACAATAATTGCAACAACTCTGCTTTATATGCTGCCTGAGCTTTTGCGTCAGTTTGCGGATTATCGTATGTTGCTGTATGCTATAGTTCTTATACTTGTTATGCTTGCAACGAACAGTGAAAAGGTAAAGGTTTTCACTGAAAGAGTAAAGGGTATGTTTAGCCGCAGAAAAGATGTTTTATCTGATGGGGAAGGAGGAGCTTCAAATGGATAATGAAAAAATGGTACCTGTTCCGAGTAATGCAATAGTACCTGAACGTGATGTAAACAAAACTCCTATCCTTGAAACTCACCATCTGGGAATAGATTTCGGCGGTCTGACTGCCGTTGATGAATTTTCGCTTACAGTCGGACGTACAGAGATAGCAGGTCTTATCGGACCGAACGGCGCAGGAAAAACAACTGTATTTAACCTGCTTACAAATGTATACCACCCGACGCGCGGAACAATAATGCTTGACGGAATATCCACTGCAAAAAAGACGACAGCACAGGTCAATCGTATGGGAATTGCGCGTACTTTCCAGAATATACGCTTGTTTTCAAATATGTCTGTAATAGATAATGTTAAGGTCGGCTTGCATAATTCCATAAATCAATCATTGGCAGCATCACTTACCAGACTTTTTGGTTACAGAAAGTCTGAAAAGAAGTCAAGAGATGAGGCTATGGAACTTCTGGACTTCTTTAATATGGCAGACTTGGCAGAGCACGAGGCAGGCTCGCTTCCGTACGGCGCTCAGAGGCGTCTTGAGATTGCCAGAGCTATGGCTACACACCCAAGCATTGTACTGCTTGACGAGCCGGCTGCCGGAATGAATCCGTCCGAAACTGCTGAACTTATGGAAAATATCAGACGAATCAGAGATAACTTCCATATAGCTGTTATGCTTATAGAGCATGACATGAATCTTGTTATGAATATCTGTGAGGGAATATGCGTTCTTGACCACGGAAAAATCATTGCCAAAGGTTCACCTGATGAAATAAAGAGTAACCCAAAGGTAATAGAAGCTTACCTCGGCAAAAAGGAGGAACAGTAATATGCAGCAGAATAATGTTTTGTTAAAGGTTGATGACATCAACGTATATTACGGACAAATCCATGCGCTTAAGGGCGTTTCTCTTGATGTAAATAATGGCGAGATTGTTGCTTTGATTGGTGCAAACGGTGCCGGAAAAACAACAACACTCCGTACTATTTCAGGTTTGCTGCGTTCAAAAACAGGCGGTATAACCTTTGATGGTCAGTTTATCTCTCATACAGAGGCGCATAAGCTTGTACCTATGGGAATGGCTCATGTACCTGAGGGCAGACATGTATTTTTGCAGATGACAGTGCAGGAAAATCTTGAGATGGGCGCATATACAAATGCTTCGTATACCAAAGAAGGAATAGCGGATGTATTTGAGCGTTTTCCAAGATTGAAGCACCGTAAAAATCAGATTGCAGGTACGCTTTCCGGCGGTGAACAGCAGATGCTTGCTATGGGCAGAGCGCTTATGAGCCGCCCTAAGCTTTTGATGCTTGACGAGCCGTCTATGGGACTGTCACCTATTCTTGTGCAGCAGATATTTGATATAATAAAGGAGCTTCACCGCGCAGGCACAACTATACTGCTTGTGGAACAGAATGCGGAAATGGCTCTCAGAATTGCTGACAGGGCATATGTTCTTGAAACGGGAAGAATTAAGCTTTCCGGCACAGGTGAAGAGCTTGCAAAAAGCGATGAAATACGCAAAGCTTATCTTGGCGGATAATAAAATAACGGGACATTACATTTGTAGTGTCCCGTATTATATATCCGGAGTATGAAATCAAAAAATAAGTAATTTAATACGCCTGAAAAGACATAGCTTAGGAATCATATAAGGAGTGATTTGACATGGAATTATACAACGGACGTCCAAAGGATTGCAGCGGCAGACTTGTTAAAGAAATACGTGTTTACGATTTGCTTGACAGTCTTGGAATAAAATTTTGCCGTATAGATCACAGCCCTGCTGGTAAAATGGAGGCATGCAGTGAAATTGATAAGGCTCTCGGCGTGGTAATCTGTAAAAATCTTTTTCTGTGTAACAGACAAAAAACACGGTTTTATCTGCTTATGATGCCTGCAGACAAGCCATATCGTACCAGGACATTTTCAAAATTGGCAGGAAGCTCAAGGCTTTCGTTCGGGCCGCCGGAGGAAATGGAGCAGTTTTTGGATGTTACTCCCGGTTCTGTCAGCATACTTGGCTTGATGAACGACAAAGAAAATAATGTAAAGCTATATATAGACCGCGACGTGTTAAAAGGGGAATACATAGGCTGTCATCCGTGTATAAATACGTCAAGCCTCAGAATGAAGACCTCGGACATAATCGAAAAATTCCTGCCGGCAGTCGGACATGAGCCAATTGAAGTAGTCCTTCCGTATGAGGATGAATAAAATCACGGCAGATTCAAGTGTTAGGCTAATAATATCTGCTTATACTATTTAGCCTGTGTATCCTTTGACGGCAGGCATCCGTTGTATTTTTTATATGTACGTGTGAAGTACGACAGATTGGAAAACCCGCATTGCTCGGCAGCATCGCTGACATTTGCACATTTTCCGGAGGATAAAAGTCCCTTTGCCTTTCGGCAGCGAATATAGTTTATATAGCTTACGGGTGTCATACCTGTAAGCTGTTTAAATATATGACAAAAATAGTATTTAGTCAGTCCGAGATAATCTGCAAGAGAGTCAATGGTCAGATTATCTGAAAAATGCATGTCAATATATAAAAATGACTTTTTTATCATTTCGGTGCGTGCAGCTTGTTTTTTGCTCAGTCTGACAGGTGAAGCAGCGGTATAATACCGCGCGGCATAACTGAGCAGAGAGATGATTTCTGACAAAATTATCGGTTTGTAATAAGTGTCTTTTTTATTAAATTCTTTAATAATGGTATCCATCTTTTTGTTGAGATTCTCGTCGCTTATACGGTGGACATAGTTAATACTGTCCGGTTCTATTCCAAATTTTTTGCAAAACTCCAGATCAGGAATCAGGCAGTAATACTCGGTATATCTGTCTGCTGTTATTTTATGCAGATAATTTGAAGGCGCAATAACAATATCCCCTGCCGCCGCGCTTAAAACCTCTGTGTCAATAGAAACAGTCGCTTTTCCTTTGGTGAAATATAAAAGTTCCGGATTTTGATGCCAATGCGGAATGAAGTTCATTTGATTATCAATTTTATCAAGATGAAAGATAACGGGAAAACCGGGGTCGTCATAAAAATGAGTTTCATAGTAATCGGTTTTTACAGACTTATTTTGATTTGATATTATATTCGGATTTAAATACTCATTCTTACCCGGCATATAACTTCACCACCTTAAAAAGCAATATTGTGTCAAAACAAAGCAAGATACATACTTTACTTTTTGATTTTACTATTATACAATAAAACTAAATAAAAGACAAGAAATTTATCTTATTTTAAGGAGGATTATTATGTATCAGTTTCCGATAGGTGTAATGCTGGATTCTTTCAGACTGGATACAAAACAGGCGATTGAAAAGGCTGCAGAGATAGGAGCAAAGGGCATACAGATGTATGCAACAAAAGGTGAGCACGCTCCGGAAAATATGACAAAGGCAAAAATAGCTGAGCTTAAAGATATGATGCAGTCAAACGGTCTGGTATTTTCTGCAATCTGCGGCGATTTGGGAATGGGTTTCGGCAATCCTGAATTAAACCCGGAGCTTATAGAAAAGTCAAAGCGTATTCTTGATTTGGCAAAAGAACTTGGAACGGATGTCGTTACAACTCATATAGGCGTTGTTCCGACTGATAAGTCAAATCCGAGATATGCTGTAATGCAGGAGGCGTGTGCAGAGCTTTCGCGTTATGCGGATTCACTTGAGGCACATTTTGCGATTGAAACCGGTCCGGAGGTTTCTATGATATTAAAGGGATTTTTGGATTCACTCGGCTCCCGCGGGGTGGCTGTAAACCTCGATCCGGCAAATCTTGTCATGGTAACCGGCGATGATCCTGTTCAGGCTGTTTATAACTTAAAGGATTATATCGTACATACTCATGCAAAGGACGGCATAAAGCTGCATGATAACAATCCGGAGGTTGTTTACGGAATAATAGAAGATGAAATTCCGACCGGAGAGGGTTTCCGTGAGGTTGCTTTGGGTGAAGGAAGCGTTCCGTTTGATAAGTATCTTGCAGCGCTTGATGATATAGGATATCGCGGATTCTTAACCATAGAGCGTGAAGTAGGAGATGATCCTGCAGCGGATATTTCATTGGCAGCAAACTTTTTAAGAGATTTAATGAAATAAGTAATAAAGGGGATAAAAAAATGGCAGAAAAAATTAAAGTTGGTATAAGTTGTGTGGGCGGTATATCGGAAAGTCATATCAGCGCATATTTATCTAACCCAAAGGTTGAGCTGTATGCTTTTTGTGATATAAACAGAAAGAGATTGGAAGAAATGGGTAAAAAATATGGAATTACCCGTTTATATGATAATAAAGAAGAAATGCTTGCTTTGAAAGAGATTGACGCTGTAAGTGTATGTACCTGGAACAGTGAGCATGCGCCGTGTACTATTGCGGCACTTAATGCGGGCAAACATGTTTTGTGTGAAAAACCGATGGCAATGAACGCAGAGGAAGCGAAGGAAATGAAAGCTGCTGCCGAGAAAAACGGCAAGCTTTTGATGGTTGGCTTTGTACGCCGCTACGGAAACGATTGCGAACTCGTAAAGAAGTTTATTGACAAAGGCGACTTAGGTGAGGTATACTATACGAAAGCGTGTTATTTAAGACGAAACGGAAATCCGGGCGGATGGTTCGGTGAAAAAGCCCGCAGCGGCGGCGGTCCGTTGATTGATCTTGGAGTACACGTTATTGATTTTGTGCGCTATGTATGCGGAAACCCAAAGCCGGTATCGGTTTATGGCGTAACATATCAAAAGCTGTTTGACAGAAAAGGTGCAATAGGTAAGCCGAAGTATCTTTCCAGCGGGGCAACAGATCATGATATATGTGATGTTGAGGACATGGCAACCGCACTTATTAGGTTTGATAATGGTATGACCCTTGCGGTTGAGGCTGCATTCTGCCTTAATCTTAAAGAGGATAAGGGTGAGATTGAGCTTTTTGGTACAAAAGCAGGTGCAAAGCTGGATCCTAATGTTGAAATCTATGGTGATATGCATAATTATTTGACTAATGTTAGCTTTGATGCACCTACAGCTTTGGAGTTCAGCGGACTTTTTGAGAATGAAACCGGTCACTTTGTTGATTGCATACTTGACAGAACAAAGCAGTGCAAATCCCCGGCAGAGGACGGAATTGAACTTATGAAGATTCTGGATGCTGTTTATGAATCCGCTGCAACCGGTCGTGAAGTTATCATAAGCAGGGAGGATTAAGCATGAAATATGCAGTAAGTACATATAGCTTTTCCCGGCTTATAGATTCCGGTAAGATGACACAGCTTGACTGTATCTCAAAAGCTAAGGAAATGGGCTTTGATGGCGTAGAATTGGTCGATATTGCAAATTTTGCAGACGGAGATGTTCTTGGGTATGCAAAAAAGCTTGCCGACGGGGCTGAAAGATGTGATATAGAGCTTTCAAATTTTGCGTTTACAGCTGATTTTTCGGTAAAGTCTGAATTTGACAATCAAATTCAGTGGGTTAAAGATATGATAGATGCGGCTGAAATACTTGGCGTAAAAACGGTTAGACATGACGTTTTGCACGGACTTGGCGATTATCGTTCATTCGGTCAGCTGCTGCCGGTGATTTCGGATGCGTGCCGTATCATTGCCGAATATGCAGAGAAAAAGGGAATCCGTACAATGGTTGAGAATCACGGCTTTATCTGCCAGGACAGCATCAGAACTGAACAGCTTTTTAACGCAGTAAATCACAGAAACTTTAGTCTGCTTGTTGATATAGGAAACTTCCTGTGTGCGGATGATAATCCTGTAACTGCTGTAAGCAGAGTTGCTCCCTATGCGGCATATGTGCATGTAAAAGACTTTTTGTTAAAACCGGGCAGCGGAGCTGATCCGGGAGAAGGCTTCTTTAAAACGAGAGGAGCAAATTATCTGCGCGGAACAATAGTAGGACATGGTGCTGTTCCGGTAAAGCAGTGTCTTGACATTTTAACAAATGCAGGCTATGATGGTTATGTAACGGTTGAGTATGAGGGAATGGAGCCTGTGCTTGACGGAATAGCCATAGGTCTTAAAAATATTAAAAATTATTTACAAAAATAGAATAAAAACGGAGAGGATAATATGAGAGTTATTTTATGTGACAGTTATGAAGAAATTTCAAATAAGGCAGCCGAACTTGTTGCGGCACAGATAATGCTTAAACCGGATTGTGTGCTTGGGCTTGCGACAGGTTCAAGTCCGATTGGAATGTATAAAAAGCTTACAGAGATGAATCTGGATTTTTCTGAGGTAACAACATTTAATCTTGATGAGTATTATCCGATTTCACGTGATAATGTACAAAGCTATTACTACTTTATGAACGAGCACCTTTACAGCAAGGTTAATCTCAAGCCGGAGAATATACATATTCCAAACGGTCAGACAGATGATGTAGAGGCAGAGTGCAGCGCTTATGACGAGGCAATAGAGGAATGCGGCGGGATTGATTTGCAGATTTTAGGTATAGGTCAAAACGGACATATAGGTTTTAACGAGCCTGACGATAACTTAAATTCTGCAACACATCTTACCGGTCTTACCGAAAGTACAATAGAGGCAAACGCAAGATTCTTTGAAAAAGAGGAGGATGTTCCCAAACAGGCATTGACTATGGGAATGTCAACCATCCTTAAATCAAGAAAGATAGTACTTTTGGTAAGCGGAAAGGGCAAGCATGCTGCTTTAGCTGAATTGTTTGACAATGATATAAATACCTCTGTCCCGGCAACGATGCTGAAGGTTCATCCGGATGTCGTTGTTATATGCGACAAAGAGGCGTATAACGGTTAAAATCCTAATTAAGAAAGGGGTTGGTTTACATGGGCAGCTTATTTAAAAATGCTCTTGTAAACGGCGAGGTTGTTGACATTCTTGCCGAAAACGGGAAATTTGCCGAAATCGGTAAAGGCATACCGGGGACAGCTGTTGATTTGAACGGAAGTATGGTTTTTCCGGGACTGGTCGAGGTGCATGCACACGGATGTATAGGATATGATACCATGGATGGTAATAAGCTGAACGAGATGGCGTATTACCTTGCAAAAAACGGTACGACTTCGTGGCTTCCTACCACCATGACAATGGATATGAAAACAATAAAAAATGTGGTAAACATAGACTTGCCTCATACCGAGGGTGCCAATATCCTGGGATTTCATCTTGAAGGTCCGTATATTTCACCTAAACACAAAGGCGCGCAGAATGAAAAGTTTATAAAAAACCCTGATATAGGAGAATTTGAAGCCTTACGCAATATAAAAATGGTAACCGTTGCACCTGAACTTGAGAATTCTATGGATTTCATAAAAAAGTGTAAAGCTGTAGTTTCTTTGGGACATACTGATGCCGATTACAACTGCAGTATGGCAGCAATCGAAAACGGAGCAAATTGTCTGACACATACATTTAATGCAATGCCGCCGCTGCATCACAGAAATCCCGGACCTATAGGTGCGGCAATTGATAAAGAAATTTATGTTCAGGTTATATGCGACGGACTTCATATACACAAGAGTGTTATAAAAATGCTTTACAAAACCTTTGGCGCTGACAGGATGGTTATTATAAGCGATTCCATGTGTGCAACCGGTCTGAAGGACGGAACATATGATTTTGGCGGACAGCCTGTTAAGGTTGAAAATTCTGTTGCACGTACTATGGACGGCGCAATAGCCGGAAGTACATCAACTCTGTTTATGTGCGTAAAAAAGGCGATAGAGTTTGGAATTCCGATAAAGGATGCCTTTAAAATGGCATCGGAAACACCGGCACAGCTTATCGGTGCCGAGAATAAA
>ERZ1034952.1467-NODE-1467-length-19075-cov-7.094848_pt1 | contig 19075 bp, 18 predicted proteins | sample MGYA00520625_ERZ1034952 | MGnify/ENA primary metagenome ERZ1034952 (study PRJEB33766, sample SAMN09781773) | gut metagenome | biome: gut microbiome | host: Homo sapiens | place: Madagascar | study: EMG produced TPA metagenomics assembly of the PRJNA485056 data... | reverse complement strand
AGAGGACGGTGAAATTTTTTGAAAATTTTTGTAACACATCATTGACAAACCTACAAAATACCGCGGTATTTTGGGATAAATTACATTGACATTATCCGGTGGGTATAATATAATTAAAGATGATAAAAGACAGGCCAAAACGGAGATGTGCATATGAAGTACAAGGTTTTGATTACGGATGATTCGCGTATGAACAGAGAACTGCTTACGGATATATTGGGAGACCGGTATGAATATCTGTATGCAGAAAACGGTGTTCAGCTTATTGATATGCTGAGCAGCGGAGTTGAGGTGGATATAATCCTTCTTGATATAAATATGCCCCGTATGAATGGCTTTGAGGTTCTGGAAATCATGAACGAGCGCAGCTGGATAGAAGAAATCCCTGTAGTGGTGGTGTCCGCCGAAATTGATCTTGAGTTTTTGGACAGGGCATATAGGCTTGGGGCAAATGACTATATAAGCAGACCATTTCTGACACCGGCGGTACAGCATCGTGTTGAAAATACTCTTATGCTTTATTCAAAACAAAAGCGTTTGGTTCAGCTTGTAGAAGAACAGATTTATGAACGTGAAAAAGTCAATAATGCAATGATAAGTATATTCAGCCATGTAATAGAATTGAGAAATAACGAATCCGGCAGTCATACCCTTCATATGCGAAATATAGTTAGCTTGCTGCTCCGCCGTTTGACGGATGTTACGGATCGGTATAAGCTGAGTGAAAACGATATATCTCTGATTACAACCTTGTCTGCGCTGCATGATATAGGTAAAATCGCAATTCCTGAGGAAATTTTAAATAAACCCGGAAAGCTTACGCCCGAAGAATGGAAGATTATGAAGGCTCATACCACATACGGTGATGAAGCATTAAAGACTGCACCTGTTTTATCCGCCGATAAACTTGCAAGGATAGCTCACGAAATATGCCGCTGGCATCATGAGCGCTGGGACGGAAACGGCTATCCCGACGGTCTTAAAGGGGATGAGATTCCAATATCGGCACAGGTTGTTTCGATTGCGGATGTTTATGATGCATTGACAAGTGACAGATGCTATAAAAAGGCGTATTCGCATGAGCGTGCCATATATATGATATGCAGCGGCGAATGCGGTGTGTTTAATCCGCTGCTGATTCAATGCCTTAAAGATGTTGAAAAACAGCTTGGAGCCTGCATGAATGCAAGTCCTAACAGGTATGATTATATACATGAGGCACAGCGTCTTGCCGGAGAAATGCTGAATAATAAGAATCTCCCTCTGGATGATCGTTCAAGACGGCTGCTGACTGCCGAAAAAATAAAAAAGGAGTTCTTCCAGCAGCAATGCGGAGGTATTCAGTTTGAGTATGACGCGATACTCAGGCGCGTCATATATATGAACCGGTATGAGCCGGTTAAAATACACAAAGTGCTGCATCTGAATGAGGGGGAGGATGTTGAGCTTTTGTCGGCTGAGGACCGGACAAGACTCAGGCAGAAGCTTAATCAAACCACGCCGGAGAATAAGTATATTACAATGGACGCCCTGGTGCCGGTAAACGGTGAATATCGATGGCACAGGATAACAGCAAGGACTATATGGCTCGCAAAGGGAACAAAATATATATCCGCATTGGGACAGTTTACTGATATTCATGATGAGATAACAAATGCAGGACTCAGAGATATTTTAAGGAACGGTCAATCGGTTAAACAGATATACAAAACGATTAAAAAGATTTTTGAGGTTGTTCGTATTGTTGATCCGAGAGATGCTTCTGTTTTAAAGGTTTCTGAAAACGGTGAAATTATAAAAACCGATACAAAGTGCTTTTGTATCTGGGGCAGAAATGAATGCTGCAGTAATTGTTCTTCGATGCATGCGCTAAACAGCAAATCATGGGTGACAAGGCTTGAAGTAATGGATGGTAAGATGTATTCCGTAATTTCAAAGTGTATAAACTGCGGCGGAAAGGACTATGTGCTTGAAATCGCATTCAATGCGGATGACAGCTTTAATTCCGATAATACATCCGGAATTCCGGACAGAACAAATGTTTTGTTTCTTGATTTCTACCGTGATGCTATTACAAATGCGTATTCAAGAATATATCTTGAGGATTTTAAAGGTAATTATGAGCAGGCAGACGCTGTTGCACTGATTGACATAGATAATTTCAAACATATAAACGATACATACGGTCATCCGGCAGGTGATGAGATATTAAAGTTTATATCAAACGTCATAGCTGCGTCTGTGCGTGAAAACGATATTCTGATACGCTATGGCGGAGATGAATTTCTGATTATATTTAACAAGATTTCTGAACTGTCGTTTTACGGCTGTATGGAAAAAATAAAAGGGAATGTAAGTGCATCAAAAAACGAAAAATATCCGTATATCGAGCTTAGCGTCAGCGTCGGCGGTGCATACGGCTGTGCATCGCTTTCAAGGGCGATTGAAGAAGCGGATAAGGAAATGTATAAAAATAAGGGAAAAGATAAATCTGTATAATCGAAAGCGAGAAAAATTTTATGCTTAAAGAGTTTTATGACCAAATAGGCGGAGATTATAATGATGTAATGCTCAGAATTCAAAATGAGGATATTATAAGAAAGTTCATTCTCAGATTTAAGGAGGATGAATCTTATATAAACGGCAAAAAGGCATTGGAGGCAAACGATATAAAAACAGCGTTCCTCTGTGTGCATACGCTTAAAGGAATAGCCGTTAACCTCGGCTTCAGCCGGCTTGGGAACGCTGCTTCTGATTTGACCGAGGCATTGCGTAATTCCGATACAATGCCGGATGACAGGCTTGCGGCTTTGGTTGAAAAGGAATATAAAGCCGTAATCTCTGCAATAGATACAATAATAAAATAGTATAAGGGCAGCCGTGCGGCTGCCCTTCAGACTGTCAAAAAGTAAGTTTTCGGCAAGCTTTTGCCTAAGATGTCTCTAAATTCCGATGTTTTTTCGGGCGGATGCTATCCTCCCCTACGGATTGCGTATGTCAATACTCTGCGGATGATTTGCAATGCCGCCGGCAAAGCCTTCGTATTCCTGCAAAAAATCTTCGGCACATTTTGCCATGTATACACCAAGTTTAGTGCCGCTTTCGGCAAAGCCGAGAGTTATATTCAGATTTCCGAAATACTCGTCAATAATCTGAACCTTAATAAAAAGCTTGTGCGGCTCAATCCATGCAGCAGATGCCGCACAGTCGTACAGGTGTCCTTTGGACGGTACAGAGCCTATATCCTTTGAATAGCCGGACTGAGGGAATTTTGAAAAAACATTTTTGCCGATTCAGAAATTAAGTATTTTATTCCCCTGTGCATTTGTGTATTCCGAGTGTCCGCTGTCCGTGCCGAGTACAACACGCATTTTTGTAATTCCCATAGGATTTTTGCCCATTTCATACTCAACGCCGTTGATTTTTTCGGAATAATCGCTGCTGCAGGTACATTTTGCCTCCATAAGCTTTAAGTTTGAAACCGCCGATTCCAGATTTTTTTGAGCTGTTTTGTACTCAGGCAGCGGTGTATCGGATATTTTGTCTGCAATCATAGAAAAGAAACCGTCAAAAATAATCTTTTTTGCCATAATTTTTCCCTGATTATCTCCGTTATACACCATAATTAAATCCTTGTCGGGTACGCAGACTGCATATTGACATCCCATTCCGTTAAAGAAATATGAATTTTCATAGGTTCTCCAGAATAAATAACCATAGCCCTGACTGTCGTGGTCGTTTACTCCCCAGACATTGTTGTCAATTTGTTTTGATACGGCTGCGGAAATATACTTTTCATTCAAAATCTGTTCGCCGTTCCATCTGCCCTTGTTCATGGTAAACCGTGCAACTTTAAGCAAATCTTCTGCGGTACAGAGTACAGCGGAATCACCCCAGGAGTGTCCGCCGGGACACTTCAGACAGTGGATTCCGTTTGAAACTCCGATTTTATCAAAGTGCTTTTCGCGCAGATATTCGATAAATGGTTTGCCCGTAAGCCTTTCTGTAAGCGCACACAGGACAAAAGAACCCGGACTGTCGTATTCATAGACCGTGCCGGACGGACGGCTGTTTTCCGCTTTATTTTCAAAGTAGAAACGTACGCGGTCATCCGTGCGTGCATCAAACCAGTATTCTGCCGGCTTGGCGGTACTCATCATCAGCATATGGCGTATGGTCTGGTTTAGCATATTTTCATCGGTAAGGTTTTTGGTTTCCTCCGGAAAATATTTGCTGATTTTATCATCAAGCGATAAAAAACCGTCCTGCTCCGCAAATACGACAGCAATGGAAACAAAACTTTTGCTGACCGAATACATACGATGCAGAAAATCCTTGTGAAACGACGCCCAGTATTTTTCAAAAAAGACGTTGTTTCCCTTCATGAAAATTAAATTATGTGTTGAAAGCTGCTTTTCCTCCAGCAGCTGTATGAATTGCAGTATCGCATCGGACGAGATTCCTGCCTGCTCAGGCGTAATATGATTCATAAATGTTCCCCTCCTAATATCAGTTTTCTTTTTCACGGCTTAAAAGAATAACAGAGCCGAGTATAAGTACAATGCCGATTGCCGAAAAAACCGTAAGCCTTTCATTCATAAACAATATGCTGACAATGGTTGCGACCATCGGCTCTACACAGGACATTGATGAGGCGACGCCCGCAGGTATTTTCCGCATGGCAAAGGTATATATCAGATACGGAAAGGCGCCGATAAAAAAGCCCATTTCTGCCATATAAAGCAGTGCGCGCGGCGCGGCAGCAACCGCTGTCAGCGTTTCTGCAGGGTTTGCAATAAACAGCGAGGCAATAAACGAGATGATAAAGCAGTATGCTGTTGCGCTTATGGGATTGTCGCCGCGGTTCATTTCGATTTTAACGCACAGATTGTAGACGCTGTAGAAAATTCCGGAAAGAAGCCCTACAAATATTCCAAAAGCGCTGAATCTCAGATTTCAGATAATACCCGTGACAAGACAGCAGCCGAGCAGGGCACCCGCAATGCCGGTCACCTTGAGCGGAGTTAGCTTTTCACCGAGGAAAGCTGCGGAAAATGCAGTGACAATAATCGGCGATATATACATCAGCACAACTGCTGTTGAAAACGAGGTAAGACTCATTGCCCAATAGTAGGTGCAGGAGGTTCCGAGAAGACTGATGCCGCAGAATGCATAAATAATAAGTGATTTTGGCTTAACTCTTATAAGCTTTGGGTTATAGAGCAGTAAAAAAATCAGTATAAAAACCGCTGCAAACAACATTCTGACGGAGGAAACCTGGAACGGTGAAAGTCCAAGACCGTAAAGTGCGTTTGAAAACAGCCCTGCAGTACCCCATGAAGTTCCGGCAAGTATGACCAGCAATATTGAAAGTTTATCCATAAAATTACTCCTGTGTTTTGTTGTTTTTCTGTTTTTAAGACTGCTTCCACGGGCATATGGGCGTATGATCGTTTATATACTGCCTGATTGAAAGCTCTGTCGGCATAGCTTTGATTTTATCGGTCATGATTTCGGCAGCAAGCTCTGCACTTGTAATTCCGTTAGGCATACGGGAGTCGAACACAACATGCCCTGTAATTGAAAAATCATCATCTTTTTGAATTGTTGTCCTTGTAAGGCTGACGTATTATCGAGCATTTTAACGCCGTATTTTCTTAAATTTGCCTGTTTAAACCATATTGTGTTTGACTCCCGTATGCCTAATCGAAAGAGAGTAATCCAAACCCCAATTTTGAGGGGCGGCGTATTTTCTTTCGGTAAATAAAAAATAAAGTTCGAGTAAACGAGAGAATAAAAGAGTAAATAAGAGAAAATAAGAGTTCGTATAATGCTAAACTAATTTTTTAAAAAAAACACTTGACAAAGTTGAAAAAACATTATATAATGTCAAAGCGTCAAAAATTGAGGCGTTTGTTTTTAGCATCATTTTTAAGCGGTACTAAGAACAAATGCCTTATGGGCGCAGCAAAAAAAGGTTTTTACAGGAGGTAGGTATTATCATGTCAACTTACATGGCTAAGGCTAATGAAATTGAGAGAAAATGGTATATTATCGACGCTGCCGGAAAGCCGCTGGGACGCGTTGCCGCTCAGGCTGCAACCATTCTCAGAGGAAAGCATCGTCCTCAGTATACCCCGGGCGTAGACTGCGGTGAGTGCGTTATCGTAATCAACGCAAAGGACGCTGTTCTGACCGGCAAGAAGCTGGAGCAGAAAAAATGGTACAGACACACAGGTTATATCGGTCATCTTAAAGAGGTTTCTTATAAAGAGCTTATGGAAACCCGCCCCGAAAAGGCTATGGAGCTTGCTATCGCAGGAATGCTTCCGCATAACACGCTCGGCAGAAAGGCCTTAAAGAATCTGCGTATCTACAAGGATGCAGAACACAACCATCAGGCTCAGGCTCCTGTTGCCTGGGAACAGAACTAAAGAAGGGGGACTGAAGTCATATGGCAAACGTACAGTATTACGGAACCGGAAGAAGAAAGAAATCTGTTGCCAGGGTTAGATTGGTACCGGGCAGCGGTGTTGTTACTATCAACAAGAGAGATATAGACGACTATTTTGGTCTTGAAACCTTAAAGGTTGTTGTAAAGCAGCCTTTGGAGCTGACCAAAACTGCCGATAAGTTTGACGTGCTGGTTAATGTTCAGGGCGGTGGCTTTACCGGACAGGCAGGCGCAATCCGCCACGGTATCGCAAGAGCGCTTCTGGAGGTTGACGAGGAATACAGAGCTGTTCTTAAAGCAGCAGGATTCCTGACACGTGATCCGAGAATGAAGGAAAGAAAGAAGTACGGACTCAAAGCAGCTCGTCGCGCACCTCAGTTCTCAAAGAGATAATTATTTTATCAAAGAAACGGCTTGTTTACAAGGTTTTCGCCTTGTGGCAAGCCTTTTTTGATGTCCGTTTGATGTCCGAACGGCAAAAAATAAGAAAAAGCGGCTGAGGAATTTTCCTTAACCGTCTTTTCTTTAGCATATATAAATTTTATGAGGTAACTAAATATTTAACCAGTTCGGGCAAAATACCTTGATTAGATGTGTCACCGATAAAGGATATATCTGTTATCCTCGGAGCGGAGTTTTTATCTATGCAGTAGTTTATAACATCTAACAGCCTTTTCCGCTCCGTTCTGCAGTCTGTATATCAAACATCACTATATAATTGTTTTTCAAGCTCTGAGAGCCTGTTTTTAATATCTTTAGCCATAGTATCACCACCTTATCTTATAAGTGCATTATAAATTGTATTCATAGTAACACAACCGCTTTCAACATATTCTATCTTATCTTTGTTATTTGTAAGATATTTTATAACGGATAAGCAGTCAATTTGAAGTTCTGTGCCGTCTTTGAGGTAAACCATTACTTTTGGTATATCATTAGCCTTTATGCGTTCCTCAACATCTTTGAGCCGTTTTTTAATGTTATTCATCATTACCGCTCTCCTCATAGTCAGCAGATACAAACATATCCTTTACCTGCTCACCATATTCGGGATAGGCTTCCTCGGTTAATACTTTGTGAGCTGCAAAAGATTTTGTGTCCTTTGCTGACAGAGCGGTAACAGCCATATCAACATAACCCTCAAGCGGAGCACGATACTCGATTATTATTGCTACGCATTTGTAGTATAATCACAAATATATAATACTTCTTTTGTATAAGTTTTTATTGACATATTAAATTAATTGTGATAATATTTTTTAAAAAGTAACTATATAGTTAATTTTATAAAACAGAGGTGCATCATATGGTAAAAATAGGTATATTGGGTACGGACGGCGGTATGCAGTCCGGCCATACAAAAGCAGTATGCAATATTTTTAAAGAACACGGCAAGGAATGGGAAACGCAAATCGTCAGCATATTTGGCGACAATGCGGGCGAAACCGCTGCTCTTGCAGCAGAATACAGCATAGACGTGCCAAAGCGGTATGAGGATATGACAGAAACCGTTGATGCGGTTATGATTATGCCGAGGGACGGCAGCAAGCACTTAAAATACGCTTTGCCGTTTATAGAAAAGGGGATGCCGCTGTTTATGGATAAGCCCTTTACTTCCTCTGCAGAGGATGCGGCTGCTGTTGCGGCTGCCGCAAAAAAGAGCGGAGCGCCGATATGCGGCGGCAGCTATGTCAAATACACCGATGCCGTTTCGGAACTTAAAGAGCTTGCACAGAGCGGCGATAACATCCTGTCCGGGTACATTGCGTTTCCTACACAGATGAACAGCGCGTATGGGTTTCATTTTTATACACATCATGCTATAGAGGTCATGCTTACTATATTCGGGAACGATATAAAGGATATAAGAGCAGCGGTAACGGATGACAAGCTTACTGTGATAGCAAAGTATGCCGGTTTTCCCGTTATATTGAACTATGCAACCACCTATACAGGTCTGAGCGCCGGAATATATCTTGAAAACAGCGGAGAAATTATGCGGAAAATTGACCTTTCAGGTAAGGAAGCGTATCAGTGTAAACGTTTTGTCGAAATGGTAAAAAGCCGCCGCGGTGATGACCTGCAGCACTTTATTGATACGGTCAATATCAGCTGTGCCATTGAGAAAGAGATTATCGAAGGGAGAGTTTAGATTTGGCTTTAAGTGAGAGTGAAGAAAGACTGTTAAAAGCAATAGATGATTCTGACGATAAAATCAGCGCGTTTGCCGAAAAGGTATACAACAATCCGGAACTTGGCTATAAGGAATACAAAACTGCCGCTGCTGTCAAGGAGGAGTTTGACAGTCTTGGAATAAAGTATTGTGACGGCGGCGCTGTAACCTCCGTAAAAGGCAGTATTGGCAGCGGAGATTTCAGACTATGCATAATCGGTGAGATGGACGCGGTTAAAAACAGCGAGCATCCCGGCGCAGACATAAAGACGGGCGCGGCGCATGCCTGCGGTCATCACGGACAGCTTGCAGCAATGATGGGTGCAGCTTATGGACTGATAAATAGCAGAATTTTGCCTGAACTTGACGGCGTAATAGATTTTTTTGCCGTACCGGCAGAGGAATACATAGATCTTGACTATCGCAGAGAGCTGCGGAAAGCCGGAAAAATCAAATGTTTAAGCGGAAAGCAGCAGCTGCTCTGTGAGGGTGCATTTGACAATACCGACGCCGCAATTATGGTACACGCACAGCCGGATATGCCGAAAGCCGGTATTTGTCTGCACGGCAAAAATCTCGGCTTTGTCGAAAAACAGATTACCTTCCGCGGTGTTGCCTCTCATGCAAGTGAGCCGTATAACGGCGTAAACGCCTTAAACGCAGCTGCTCTGGCAATACTCGGCATACACGCCAATCGTGAACACTTCCGGGAGGAGGACAAAATTCGTATTCATCCGATAATAACTAAAGGCGGTGATGCGGTAAACATTGTCCCGGCGGAGGTTTGTATGGACAGCTATGTGCGCGGCGCAAGCCTTGAGGCAATTAAAAATGCCTCTGCTGACACCGATAGGGCAATAAACGGCGGAGCAATGATGGTCGGCGCATCGGCTGAGATTATAACCTCGCCCGGATACCTGCCGCTGAAGCAGGATTTTGATTTGGGAGAGCTTGTACGTGCAGCCGCGGAGGAAATCCTGCCGGCGGACAGAATTTTTGAGGGAATAGATGTTGTCGGCTCGACCGACATTGGTGATTTAAGCCATCTGATTCCGTGCGTTCAGCCGACTGTAGGAGGCTATTGCGGCGCATTGCACAGCAACGAGCTGCATGCTGCCGCTTCATATGATGCGTATATTGTTCCGGCAAAAATATTGGCTCTTACAGCTGTGCGTCTGCTTAAAAACAACGCTGCTGAGGGCAGAAAAATAAAGCAAAGCTTTAAACCGTCAATGAATAAAAAAGAATATATAGATTATTTGGAAAATATTTAGCCGAAAGAGGGGTATAAAAAATGTGGACTGAAGAAAAACTGGATAAGCTTTTATCCGAACCGTCAGCCGCCTTGATTGAGGATATAAAAAAAATCAAGGGCGACATAATGGTGCTCGGCGCGGGAGGAAAAATGGGACCTACGCTGTGTGTACTGTGTAAAAATGCAATAAAAAAGGCAGGAATCGACAAGCGCGTTATTGCTGTTTCAAGATTCAGCGATCCGATAGCGACCGAGCTGCTTAAATCACAGGGAGTGGAGATAATTCCATGTGACCTTTTGGACAAGGAAAAACTTTATGCTTTGCCGGAGGTCGAAAACATAATATACATGGCAGGCAGAAAGTTCGGAACGGACGGCGAGGAATGGAAGACATGGGCAATGAACGCCACACTTCCGGCATTTGTTGCCGATAAGTTTAAAAAATCGAACATAGTTGTGTTCTCATCCGGAAATATTTATCCGATAGTTCCGCTTTCCTCCGGAGGCTGTGTTGAAACAGACCGTCCCGGCCCGGTAGGCGAATATACAATGAGCTGCCTCGCGCGTGAACGTGCATTTGAATATGCAGCCAATACCTATGGTACAAAAATATTTATTTACAGGCTTAACTTTGCGGTTGATTTGCGGTACGGTGTGCTTTATGACATGGCAAATAATATCATAAACGGCAAACCGATTAGTCTTACCACTCCCTGCCTTAACGCCATCTGGCAGGGCAGCGCAAACGAGATTGCAATACGCGGTTTGCTGCACACGGCAAGCCCTGTGTGCAAAATGAATGTTACCGGTCCGGAAACAGTTTCAATTCGCAAAGCGGCTTCGGAGCTTGGACAATACCTGGGCAAAGAGCCTGTTTTTGAAGGCGAGGAGGGCAACGACGCATACCTCAATGATGCAAGCGCCGCAATGGAGATATTCGGTTATCCTCAGGTTTCGATAAAGACTCTTATACGCTGGCAGGCAGAATGGCTTTTGGACGGAGGCAGAGGGCTCGGAAAACCCACTCATTTTGAAGAAAGAAAGGGGAGCTATTGATATGACAGACAGACACGAAGCAGCTCTGAAAATACTTAAAGAGGGAACAGTTATACCGGCAACGCCGCTTGCCCTGGACGAAAACCGCAGATTTGATGAGCACGGTCAGCGCGTTTTGATGCGTTATTATTTAGACAGCGGTGCAGGCGGCATAGCTACCGCAGTGCATACAACGCAGTTTGAAATCCGCAAGCCGGAGGTCAACTTGTTTGAAACCGTACTCGGCGTTGTCGCGGACGAAATATCGGCTTATGAGGAACGAACAGGCAGAGTCGTTGTACGTGTTGCCGGAGTATGCGGCAAAACAGAACAGGCGGTAAAAGAGGCAAAGCTTGCAAAAGACTATGGCTATGACGCGGTTCTGCTCAGCCCCGGCGGACTTAACGATATGCCGGAGGATTACATGATAGAGCGTACCAAAGCGGTTGCGGCAATTATGCCGGTAATCGGATTTTATTTGCAGGAAAAGGTCGGCGGTAGAATTTTCAGTTATGATTACTGGACAAAAATTTGTGCAATCGACAATGTTGTTGCTGTAAAATGCGCTTCGTTTAACCGTTATCAGACACAGGAGGTTGTCCGCGCAGCAGCGTTTTCGCCGCGCAGCAGCGAGATAACACTCTATACCGGTAATGATGATAATATTGTTATAGATTTGCTCACAAAGTACAAATTTACGGCTGCAGACGGCACTCATATCGAAAGAGGTTTTTCCGGCGGATTGCTCGGACACTGGACGCTTTGGACGCATAATGTTGTTGAAATGTTCAAAAGGCTTAAAGAAGCAAAGCAGAAGGACAAAATTGACGCAGAGCTTTTGACTTTGGCAGCACAGGTGACGGATGCAAATTCGGCGTTTTTTGATACTGCTCACAACTTCAAGGGATGTATTCCGGGTGTGCATGAGGTTCTGCGCCGTCAGGGGCTTATGAAGGGCACATGGTGCCTTGATGAAAACGAGGTTCTCTCTCCCGGACAGGCAGAGGAAATAGACAGGGTGTGCAAGGCGTATCCACAGCTGACGGATGATGATTTTGTAAAAGAAAATCTTGCAAAATGGGATTATTAGAATAAACCAAACAGCGGTGACCGTACACGGTCACCGCTGTTTGGTTTATAATTATTCTTTATATCCGTCAAAACCGGAGTTCGGCTCAGACAGACGGCGGAATATCATTTTTACAGCTGCAAGAGAAGCTATAAATGTAAGAATATCTGCGACAGCCATAAAATACAGAATCCCTTCAAGACCAAAGAAAATCGGAAGAATCAGGACTAAGCCCACGCCGAAAACGACTTCGCGCAGCATGGAAAGCGCTGTTGAGGCGGCAGCCTTGCCGAGTGCCTGAAGATAAATAAACACTCCCTTGTTAAAGCAGGCAAGAGGTGTGGCACATAGAAACAGACATATACAGCGTATTGCGAAGTTTGTATAGTGAATACTCTCATTTTTTGCGCCGAAGATATTTATAAGCTGCTGCGGGAATGCTTCAAATATAACGGTTGCTATAATTCCGACAAAAAATTCTGCCTCTAACAGATATTTAAGAAGCTCGGCAGCCCTGTCGCTGCGTTTAGCGCCTATGTTGTATCCGACAATGGGAATACATCCGGCAGAAAGTCCGATTGCGATTGAAATTATAATCTGAAAGAATTTCATGACAATACCTGTTACGGCGGTCGGAATTTGTGCATATTCCTCCATGCCGAATATGGGATCTAAAGCTCCGTATTTACGGCACATATTTAAGACTGCCGCCATTGACATAACTATTGAAATCTGAGCCAAAAAGCTTGCCGCGCCAAGAGAACAGATTTTTTTGATTACCTTTTTCCGAAGTTTAAAATCAGTTTTTTCAAGCTGTACGGCTTTGGTATTAAAGAGATAAATAACCGCCATTACCGCAGATAGTATCTGTCCGAGGACGGTTGCGGCTGCAGCGCCGGTCATGCCCCATTTGAAAATAAAAATAAATATCGGATCAAGTACACAGTTGCAGATCGCGCCGGCAGTCAGCGAAAACATAGCAAAACCGGGACTTCCGTCAGAACGTATAATTGGGTTTATTGCCTGACCAAACATATAAAAAGGTATTCCGAGGGCAATCCAAAAGAAATATTCACGTGACAGCTCAAAGGTTTCTTTGTTAACGGTTGCGCCAAAGGCTATCAGAATCGGATTCATAAAAACCAGATATATTGCCATAAGAACTATGCTGCTTATAATAATGAGCGAAACGGCACTTCCAACGCTCTGTGCAGCCTCTTTTGTGTTACGCGAACCCAGATTTGTGCTGACATAGCTGCAGCAGCCGTCGCCTATCATTGTTGCTATGGCGAGTGCAATGACCGTCAGCGGAAATACTACTGAATTTGCGGCGTTTCCGTAAGAGCCAAGATAGTCCGCGTTGGCAATAAAAATCTGATCTACTATATTGTATAGCGCGCCGACCAAAAGCGAGATTATGCATGGCAAAGCGTATTTTGCCATAAGAGAGGGTACGCCTTGCGTTTCAAGATAGGAATTTGTTTGTACTTGTTTCATGATTCAGACATATCGGTTGTCGATATGCCGACCTCCTTTCGTTTTTGCAAATGACGCAATAAAAAAACACGCGCAATCAGCGTGTGCGGAGAATCAATGAAAACGTACAACCGAGCACGCGGCAGACTGCGCTGCGTGTCGTATCTGCATAAAATATGCATGTATCGTGTCATCAAGCAGTTTATTTATATAAATTATAGCATATCGGGACAAAAAAGTCAACCGGCAAAAAAACTGTAATAGTGCTTGAATTTCACGGACAAATATATTATAATATAAAAATAACTAAAACAGACGCGTCAAACCGGGCGCGTCGGGAAAGAGGTTGAAAAATGAAAAATACTGAAAAAACTATGGAAAAAATCGTCGCTTTGTGTAAGGGCAGAGGCTTTGTGTATGCCGGCTCTGAAATATACGGAGGACTTGCAAATACATGGGATTACGGCCCTTTGGGCGTTGAGTTTAAAAATAACGTAAAACGCGCATGGTGGAAAAAGTTTATACAGGAAAGCCCATACAACGTAGGACTTGACGCGGCTATACTCATGAACCCCGAAACATGGGTTGCCTCCGGTCATGTCGGCGGATTTTCCGATCCGCTTATGGATTGTAAGGAGTGTAAGTCACGTTTCCGTGCCGATAAGCTGATTGAGGATGCAACCGGTCAGGCGGCAGACGGCTGGAGCGATGCGCAGATGATGCAGTTTATAGAGGATAATAATATTCTTTGCCCGGAATGCGGCAAGCATAACTTTACCGATATCCGAAAGTTTAATCTTATGTTTAAAACCTTCCAGGGCGTTACCGAGGACAGCAAGAATGAGATTTTCCTGCGTCCGGAAACCGCCCAGGGTATATTTGTAAACTTTAAAAATGTTCAGCGTACATCACGTAAAAAAGTGCCTTTCGGTATAGGTCAGATAGGAAAATCCTTCAGAAACGAGATTACTCCGGGTAACTTTACTTTCCGTACAAGGGAGTTTGAGCAGATGGAGCTTGAGTTCTTCTGCAAGCCGGGTACCGATATGGAATGGTTCAGATACTGGAAGGATTATTGCAAAAACTTCCTGCTCTCACTCGGCATAGCAGAGGAAAACATCAAGCTGCGTGACCATGAGCAGGAGGAACTGTCGCATTACAGCAATGCAACCACCGATATAGAATTTATGTTCCCGTTCGGCTGGGGTGAGCTTTGGGGAATAGCAGACCGCACGGACTTTGACCTTAAACAGCACAGCAATCACAGCGGCGAGAAGATGGAATACAACGATCCCGAAACCGGTGAGAAATACATTCCTTATTGCATAGAGCCGTCACTCGGTGCGGACAGAGTTGCTCTGGCATTTCTTGTTGAGGCATATGACGAGGAGGTTATAGACGCCGAGAAGAATGATGTGCGTACAGTTATGCATTTCCATCCGGCTCTTGCGCCGATTAAGGCTGCCGTGCTTCCTCTTTCCAAAAAGCTTGGTGACAAGGCAAGAGAAATTTATACTCAGCTTTCTGCTGAATTTATGTGCGAATATGATGAAGCCGGAAGTATCGGAAAGCGCTATCGTCGTCAGGACGAAATCGGAACACCATTCTGTATAACCTATGATTTTGATTCAGAGGAGGACGGCTGCGTAACAATCCGTCACCGTGACAGTATGGAGCAGGAGAGAGTTAAGATTGAAGATTTGACCGAATATATCAGAAATGCAGTTAAGTTTTAGAGGTGAATAATATGTCCCTTTATGACGAACTCAAAACATTCAGAAATAAAGACAAAATCAGTTTTCATATACCGGGACACAGATTTGGGCGCGGACTTAATCCGAATTTTCGGCGAAACGGGTTTGCGGTTGATGTGACGGAGTTTGACGAAACGGATGACCTCCAGCGTCCTAAGGGAATTTTGGCGGATGCACTGAGCCGTGCGGCAGAAGCTTTTGGCGCCGGAGCGACATTTTATGTTACAAACGGCTCCAGCGGTGCACTTAATGCGGCGATTTACGGCGCGTGCCGCCGCGGTGACAAGCTGATTGTGGACAGAACTTGTCACAGAGCGGTAATTTCCACGATAGTAATGCGCGGGATTATCCCTGTTTTTGTTCAGCCGGAATTTGACGAAAAAAACGGATTGTATATAGGAATGACAGCCTTGGCAATACAAAAAGCGCTTGATGAAACACCGGACGTCTCAGGCGCGGTGGTGACCTCGCCGACATATTACGGAGTTTGCTCAGATATACCGGAAATTTCTGATATTCTGCACAAAAGGGGAAAGTTTCTGATAGTTGATGAGGCACACGGAGCGCATTTTGCCTTTCATCCGGAGCTGCCGCAGACGGCACTTGAATCAGGCGCTGATATTGTTATACAAAGCGCTCATAAAACCCTGCCGGCAATGGGACAGACATCTCTTTTGCATATAGGTAAAGGTTCTTTGCCGCTGCGCAGAAATGTTGAACGTGCACTAAGGCTGTTTCATACAACAAGTCCGTCGTATATGATGATGGCGTCTGTAGATGAGGCAGTCATACATATGCAAAATGCGGGCAGAGCAGAGTTAAACGAGATGATAAAAGAAACGGAAAGCCTTAAAGCGGCTGTAGGAAAGCTGGGAGTGATAGACTTTTTTGACAGCGGAAGCTGCGGAAAAGCACAGGATATGCTGAGGCTTGTTGCGGATGTCCGCAGAACCGGCAAAAGCGGCACCGAGGTTTCGGAAATATTGAAAAATGAATTCGGTATATACGCCGAGATGTCGGATTTATATCATGTAGTGTTTGTCATAACCTGTGCAAATACAAAATCGGATATTGCAGTGCTGAAAAACGCTCTTATACGGATTTCCAAAAAGGAATCGGGAGTATTCAGCGGCGGTATTCTTAAAGCGTTGCCGGATATAAATCTTGAGATTATGCCGTCCGAGGCATGGGACAGACCGGGCGTTATGATACCGGCTGAAAATGCCGAGGGGAGAATTTCAGCGGATATTCTGGCGGCGTGTCCGCCTGGAGCGGCAATCCTTGTTCCGGGACAGGTGATAACAAAATCAGATATTGAGTGTATAAAGCTGTGGGATGCGGCGGAAACAGTTTCTGTGTTGGCAAATTAAAAAACCGGCGGCGTCACAAACGGCTTATGAACTGTGGCTTTGTCATCAGCCGAAGAAGGAGGATGTGAAATGGCTTTTGAAAATATAGTAGGCAATGAATCGGCAAAAAAATTGCTGAGGCATACACTTGATACGGGACGTATCGGTCATGCATATATTTTTGAAGGTCAGCGCGGAACGGGACGGCTTTCTATGGCAAGGGCGTTTGCCGCGGCAATTCTAAAAACAGATAAGCCGGAAAGTCATCCGGATTTTACGATTGTGACAAATCAGCTTTACGATCCGTCAAAAAAGCAGCAGAATGTTCTTGTCGATACCATTCGCGGTATGAAAAAGGATGTCTATATAAAGCCGTATTCCGGCGAAAAAAAAATATATGTGATACCCAAAGCCGATACTATGCAGGCGCCGGCACAGAACAGTATCTTAAAGGTTTTTGAAGAACCGCCGGAGTATTGCGTTATAATTCTTTTGGCAGAAAATACAAATGCCTTTTTGCCGACTATTATGTCAAGGGCGACGCTGGTCAGACTTAATCCGCCGGAGATAAAAGAAACCGCTGCGTATCTGTCAAGTTTGCCGGGGATCAGTACGGAAAAGGCGCAGGGACTTGCCGTCATGAGCGGAGGAATAATAGGAAAGGGATTAGAGCTTGCCGAGGATAACGAGGCGGCGGAACTGCGTGACAGGGCTTTTGAAAGATTCGGCGCAATGACTTTTGGTTCGATACAAAGCATGTATGGCTTTGTGAGATTTATGAAGCAGAATAAAGCGGAGGTATCGTTTATATTTGAAGTTTTGACATCATGCTTTTCAGATTTGCTGCATATGCGGTATTGCGGTGAGGAATATGAAATAAAAAACACCGATAAAAAAGAGCTTTTGCGGAAAATTTCGGGCAGACTTACACGAAGGTCGGTGACAGAATTGAATGAAGCGCTGATAAAATATAAAAATTTGACAGTGCAAAACGTTAATTATCCGGCAGCCATGCTTTGTATGGCTATGGAATATTGGGAGGCAATACATGATAGAGATAGTAGGAGTTAAATTTGACGGTAGCGGAAAGGTTTATTATTTTGATCCGAACGGACTTAAGCTGGAAAGCGGAACATCGGTTCTGGTCGAAACCTCACGCAGCGTGGAAATGGGAAAGGTTGTTTCCGGAAACCATACAGTGGCTGAGGATGCAATAGTTGCACCGCTGAAACCGGTTATACGCATCGCAGAGGAAAGCGACTTTATTCAGGCGGAGGAAAACAAGCAGAAGGAAAAAGAGGCATTTGATATAGCGGTTGAAAAGATAGCAGAGCATAATCTTGATATGAAGCTTGTCGGCGCGGAATATACATTTGACCGCAGCAAGATATTATTCTATTTTACGGCTGACGGCAGAGTTGATTTCAGAGAGCTTGTAAAAAGCCTTGCCGGGATTTTCAGAACTCGTATTGAACTTCGTCAGATAGGCGTGCGTGACGAGGCAAGACAACTGGGCAGCATAGGTATCTGCGGCAGATTTTTGTGCTGCAGCACATTTCTAAACGACTTCCACCCCGTTTCGATAAAGATGGCAAAAGAGCAGGGACTTTCCTTGAATCCGACCAAAATATCGGGTGTCTGCGGCAGACTGATGTGCTGTTTGCAGTACGAGCAGAACGCCTATGATGATATGCTCAGGCGTATGCCGTGCCGTGGAGATAAGGTAGAAACTCCGGACGGAATCGGCGTTGTGGTTGATACGGCAACATTAAAAGGCCGTGTTAAAGTAAAATTTACGGATGATAACGGCGAGATGACAAAGATAGAGGAATATGTCCTCGGTGAGTTTAATCCGCTTGAAAAGGGTAAGCCGGTAAGACTGGAAAAGCCGGAGGAAGTTAAGGCTGATAGTGATTTGACAGAGTATGCTGCTTTAGAAGAAACCACTGCAGAGGACGAGCCTGCACCGGCTCAGTCCCAACAGGAGAAGAAAAAGCCATATAAAGGCGGCGGACATAAACCAAACGGACGTAAAGAGCATCGTTCGGCCGAAAAGCTGCACAGCGAAAACGCTGAGGAGGCAAAGAAGGATACGGAAAAGGGCGCTGTAAATGCAAATAAACATCCCAAAAAGGGCAACCGAAACCGTAATCGCAGAAACAGGAACAATAATCGCAATGCTGCGGAGAAAAAACAGGAAAGCAAGACTGAAAGTAATCCTGAGTCAAATTCAAAAGGCGGATACAGCGGCGGATACGAAGTATAGATGATAACCGCGTATTATGATATGACATGACATGAGAAATAATATGCAGGGGCGATACCATCTGCCCCTGCGGGATTGCGTATACATTATATATGTTTGTTATCGCAGATGCGTCTGTGTATCCGCTTTAAAATATTTGCACATGGCAGCATATGGTCGGATGAGATCTTCATACAAGATAAACATTCAAAAAGATGCCGGTATTTAAACAGCCTGCCGGCATCTTTTAAATGAACAAATATAT
>ERZ1034952.1460-NODE-1460-length-19147-cov-7.118793_pt1 | contig 19147 bp, 25 predicted proteins | sample MGYA00520625_ERZ1034952 | MGnify/ENA primary metagenome ERZ1034952 (study PRJEB33766, sample SAMN09781773) | gut metagenome | biome: gut microbiome | host: Homo sapiens | place: Madagascar | study: EMG produced TPA metagenomics assembly of the PRJNA485056 data... | reverse complement strand
TTAGAATTTAATGGAGGTACGAGTATGGATTTTTTAACAAATTTGGACAGTGAAACATTAAAGGCAGAATTATTAGCCTTTTTAGAACTTGGAGATGATGAATTCGACATATCTTCGATGGGAGAATTTGAAGAGCAGTTTGTAGAATTTATCAAAGATGATTTGTCTTATGCGGATTAATTAGAATTTAAGCGGAGGTAGAAAAATGGCGAAAATATCAAAGAAAACAATCGAAGAAATTGAGGACATTTTAGATAGAGGATGTGATTATGCTGATACACAGACAGTGGTAACAGAAATCGCAAACGAAGCACTGAAAGAAAGTGGCTGTGAGTTGTGTCAGTGTGATGATGCAATGGTAGTTGACTGGGACGACAAACCAATTTGCACTGTTGAAAAATTTGCAAATATCTTTTGGGACAAGGCAGTAGAGGATATCTTGAACGTGTTAAAAACACAGGAATAAGGATTTGAGAGGTAAAACTGAACTATTTCCAAAATGGAAATAGCTGAAAATTAGAATTTAGGAGGAAATATGAGCGAAACACACGAATTAAAAATATATCCGAAGTATTTCGAAGCAATTTTGGATGGAAAAAAGACATTCGAAATCAGAAAAAATAACAGGAATTTCCACGTTGGAGACAGCATTGTTCTAAGAGAATTTGATAATATTAAATATTCTGGCAGAGAAATCCATGCAACAATTAAATATATGCTTGATGATACATTTATTGGACTAGCAGAAGGATATGTAGCCTTTTCGTTTGGCATTTTAAAAATAATAGACAGATAAAATGAAATTTAACGGAGGTAAATGATGGAAGCAAAATATAGAGTATGGGATAAAGATAGAAAAGAATATCTATCGGCTGGCATGGTGTTTATAGGAATTCTGCCAAAAAGCAGACCGGTTAAAAGTGAAATCTATTTGGATATAATACAGGATCCGGATAGGTATAAGGAGAGATTCATTATTGAACAATGTGCAGGATTAAAGGACAAGAACGGAATCGATATATTCGAGGGAGCTAAAAGTGATAAAGCACTTGAAACAACCATTAATAAATATCAGAAGGATGTAGATAGATTAACTGGAAGAATGGTCGAATTAACAAAACAGTATAGGACATGGGAACTGCCAAAAGAATATAGGGATGTGGCAACAGAGATGCAAGACAAAAGGAATGTTTTGAATAAAGCTCTTAACGAAAGAGCAAGAAGGAGAAGAAATAGTGCATTGAAAGAAAAGAAGCCAGAGAATAAAACTTTTGTCAATAGCTTTGGAGAGGCTACACATAGAGAAATAACAACTGCATCATACAAAAGAGCACAGAAACGTATAGAAAGAGATGTTCTTCGCAATTTGGGACGCTAATAATATGAAGAAGGGAATAAAATTTTCAAATGGGTGGCAGAGGAGCAAGCAGTGGAATAAGTGAAAAAGGGAACAAGTATGGTTCACAGTTTCATTCTATTATTGACACAAACGGAAAAGCATTAGTATCTGGAAATGTGAAATTTATAGAATCAAATTCAAGGGATTCAGAGAGTCTATTTGAAACCATGACAAACGGAAGAACTTATGCCGTAGTCGGTGGAAAAGATTTATTGAAAATAGTCTATTTTGACAAAGAAAATAAGCATACAAAGGAAATAAACTTTGGACATAAGCACGCAGAGCTGGATCCTCATGTGCATCATGGATATTTTCATAATGAAAGAGATGGAGATAAAGGTGCAACACAATTAAATCCAAAAGAAAAGAAAATGGTAGAAAGAGTAAAAAAGGTATGGTATGATTACCTTGGTAGAAGATAGTTTAGGCTGGCAGAACAGGTTGATAGACAAGGCATCGGTTCAATTCCGGTTGACTACCAAGAGGATGTACCATAACGGTATGTCCTTTTTATTTAAAAGTGCAGCAGTTGCACCGGTGCAACTTGTTGACTTGTATCAAAAAAGAAAATATAATATGTGTAACAGAGCCGATGAGCCAAATACATGGAGAAAAACCGTGTGTTTGGCTCTTTTTTTATATTTTTTTCGGAGGTGGCAGCAGGATGAATGCAAACAAAATGATTCAAAAATTGCAGATGGCAATATTGCAACAGGGTTTAGCTGTTACCGTAAGCCGGAGACAATTTTTTTCAACAAAAACTCAACATTTTATAACAATTACAGCATTAAATATTAAAGTTCTTCACTTTTTTAAGAAAAAAGGAGAGTGGAAAGAGCAGAATTACGAGATTATGAGCAGTGCTTCCCAACTGGAAATTATTGAGTGCCTGCTGGAAATATATAAGGCAGTTAGTGGATGAAGAAAATAACGCCAAAACAAAAGAAATTCGCGGATTTTTACATTGAATGTGGAAACGCAACAGAAGCAGCAAAGAGGGCGGGATATTCAGAGAAAACCGCCTATTCTATTGGACAAAGGTTGTTGAAAAATGTTGAAGTATCTGCCTATATAGCAAAGAGGCAGCAGGAAATTGAAAGTGAGAGACTCTGTACGCTGAAAGAAATACAGGAATTTAGAAGTCGTGTAATACGAGGAGAGGAGAAAGACGCCTTTGGTCTTGACATAGAAATATCTGATAGATTGAGTGCATGTAACCAACTCGAAAAAGCTTTGGTAATTGAAGAGATGGAGAAAGAGCGAAAGAAGCGCGAAGAGGAAGCTTTGAACAGGGGAACGTATCATACAGATCTGGATGTTGTGGCGGATACATTTCATTCAGTTGTGAGAGATATCAGGAAACATGGACATAGAGAATATGTTTTTGAAGGAGGACGAGGAAGTACCAAGTCATCCTGTGGAACAATCATTCCTTATGAGCTCATGGAGAATAATCATAATATCCATGCATTGGTGATCAGAAAAGTAAAAGATACATTGAGAGATTCCGTATATGCACAAATGCAGTGGTCATGCGATAAGCAGGCGGAGAACCCAATGTTTGACCGTGATAACTGGAAGTTTGGACTAAGCCCGCTCGAAATAACATATACACCGACTGGACAGAAAATATATTTTCGTGGTGCGGATGATCCGGGAAAGATTAAATCTATCAAACCGCCATTTGGTTATATTGGAATTGTAATATTTGAGGAGTTAGACCAGTTCAGTGGACCAGAGGAAGTGAGAAATATAGAACAGTCTGCTATCCGTGGAGGTAATGATGCATATGTGTTTAAGTTTTTCAATCCACCGAAAAGCAACAGTAATTGGGTTAATATCTACGTAAAGACACCAAAGGAGTCGATGTGCGTACACCATTCAACATATAAAGATGTGCCGCAGGAATGGCTTGGAAGAGATTTCATAGAAGAAGCAGAACACTTACGGGAGGTAAACCCAGATGCATATGAGCATGAATATATGGGTGTGGCGAATGGAAATGGAGGTATGGTGTTCGATTATTTGGAACTGAGAGAGATTACAGATGATGAGATTGCCAGAATGGATCGTATCTATCAGGGAGTAGACTGGGGATGGTTTCCTGATCCTTACGCATTTATCAGAAGTTACTATAATCCGGCACAGGAAAAGATATATCTGATTGCGGAAAACGTAGTCAAAAAGACAAAGAACACGCAGACAGGGCAGTGGATCATTGATCATGGATATGATGACTATGAAATTGTATGTGATAGTGCTGAGAAAAAATCTGTAGGTGACTATGTTGATATAGGGTTACCGGCAAGACCTGCAATTAAAGGACCAGGAAGCGTAGAGTATGGGATGAAATGGTTGCAGGGAAAAACGATTGTTATTGATCAGGCGAGAACACCTCGTGCATATAAAGAATTTACAGAATATGAGTATGAGAGAGACAAAGATGGAAATGTGATCAGTGGGTATCCGGATGCTGATAACCATACGATAGATGCTGTGAGATATAGTTATGAACCACTGTGGCGTAGAAGTGAACATAAAGCTTAGGAGGATGAAATGGGAATTATACAGACACTTGGAATGTGGAAAGAGAGGATAATAAGGATGTTCAAAGGAAATATCAAAAATGAATTTGGTGTGACAGGAATTACTTCAAATGCAATGGAAGATGCGATAACAGATTGGATGGATGTATATCAGGGAAAAGCAACCTGGGTTGATAAGACCAAAGGAATCAAAACAATTAAATTTGCAAAAGCTGTGTGCTCCGAGACAGCCCGGCTGACCAATCTGGCACTGGGAATCACATTCGATGGCAGCAGGAAAGACTATATGACAGAATGGTGTGAAAGGGCGATTATGCCGAATCTGCGCCGCTGGGTAGAATATGGCTGTGCAAGCGGCACGATTATTATAAAACCAAACGGAGTGGGTGCTGACTTTGTGACACCGGACAGATTTGAAATTGTTGGGAAAGATGGAAATGGACTGATTGCCGGGATTATATTTGAAGATCGCTACAGAGAGAATGATAAATATTATACCAAGCAGGAATATCACAGATTTTTTGATGCAAAGGTCAATTATGGAGATGGTGATTACAAGAGTGTGAAATATTACCAGATTTCCAATAGGGCATATGTAAGCAGCAATTCAGGAGAACTTGGAAAAGAGATTGAATTAAGCCAGACAAAATGGAATACTTTACTGCCGGATGTATCAATTACAACAAAAAACGAAGTTGGCTTAAATGGGATGATGTTCGGGGTGCTTCGGATGCCGGCGGCCAATGACATAGATGTTGACAGTCCTTTGGGAATGGCAATCTATTCTGACGCGATGGAAGAATTAAAAGATTTGGATATTGCATACAGCAGATACAGTGAGGAAGTGAAGGACAGCAGAGCGTTGGAACTGATCGACAGAAGACTTGTAAGAGAACCGGGGTACAAGGTAAATGAGGAGGTTGAACTGGATTTACCGAAACATTTCATTCCGGTATCGGGCGAGGGGGATCAGGAATTTTACCAGGCGGTGGAAAGACCTTTGAAGGTAGATGAAAGAATCAAAGGAATCAATGCACAGCTTTCATACATTGGCTATAAATGTGGGTATTCCAATGGATATTTTGCGTTTGACCAGAAAACCGGGATGGTAACAGCAACGCAGGTGGAATCAGACGATCGCAGGACCATACAGTTGATTAAAGATATCAGGGATGCATTACAGGTATGTCTCGATCAGGTTTTTTACGCGCAGTCAGTATTTGCCGATTTATATAATCTGGCACCGGTAGGCAATTACACAGCAAATTATGCCTTTGGAGATATCACGTATAATTTTGAGGAAGATAAAGTACATCACTACAATCTGGCGGTACGGGGCATTTATCCGTGGGAAGAATACTATGTGAAGTTTTTAAAATATTCCAGGGAAGAGGCAAAAGCATTAATTGAACAGGCAAAATCAGAGAATCAGGCTGATGGAATAGAATATGACGAGGAATAATATATGCTGACACCAGAATATTTACAGGAGATCACAGATAAAAGTGAGAGCCTTGCAGCAGGATTAAAAGAATATATCATAAAACGGATTGTGCGGAGTATTATGGTACGCTTGCAGCGCGGAGAGGAATTTAAGCTTTCCCAGACAAATATGTGGAATATACAAACGCTGCAGGAGTCTGATTCGCTTTTGGCGGATATTATGAAAGAGATAAAAAAACAGACAGCAGAAAGCAATAAGGTTGTAAAGAAGGCTTTTAAGGATGCAGGAATTACAGCACTCAGATATGAGGATGCAGAGTATGAAGCCGCCGGACTTGCAGCAGCGATTGGCACAAAAATGTCACCGGAATATATCAGAATCCTTGAAAGAAATTATGAAGCAACAAAGGGAGAATTAAAGAATCTTACAGGAACGATTGCTAAAGCGGCGCAGGTAACATTTATTGATGCCTGTGATGAGGCTCTATTTAAAGTTCAGACAGGAACATGCAGCAGATCACAGGCCGTGAAGGAAGCAATTGACAAGGCTGTAAAAGAAGGCGGGACGGTAAGCTATCCATCAGGACACAAAGATACAGTGGAAACGGCAACTCTCCGGGCAGTCAGAACAGGGATTGCAAAGGCGGCTGGGGATATAGCATTAAAGCGTATGGCGGAGATGGATGTGTGGGCTGTTTTGACATCTGCGCATGTTGGTGCAAGAAGTACGCCGATACCAGAACCTGCAAACCATGAATCGTGGCAGGGACAGGTGTTTTATGTGGATCTGGTAAAGCTGGGACTTGCAAAAGAGTACACAAAAGAAGCTGAGAAAGCCAGAAGTTTGCACCCGGATTTTATTGAAAAGACCGGGTACGGAACCGGCGAGGGAATATTGGGCTGGAATTGCAGACATTCCATCGGTACATGGATAGACGGAGTGAGCAAAAATAACTACAAAAAAATCGATACAGAAGAAAATAAAAAAGTGTATGATTTGCAGCAGGCACAAAGAAAACTTGAGCGCACGATCAGAAAGTGGAAGATACAAAAGAACGGCTATAAGGAGGCAATGGACAAAGCTGAGGATGACGAAACCAGAGAAGCACTTGACGCTCAATACCAGAAAGCAAAAGAAAAAGTGGCATATTATAATAAAAAGTATGGACAATTCTGTGAAGAAAATGATTTGAAACCACAATATGACAGGTTATATGTTGGTGATCCGTCAAAAAAAGTGATTGATAAAAGTGAAGTGAGAGCATATAATATGGACAAGAGGTGATAGAATGCGAGAAAAAGAAACATTCTGGTATCCGTGCCCCGATTGTGGGGAAAAGATGTTGAAAGTACGGCGGGACACAGTATTAATATCATTCCCGGCATATTGTAAACATTGCAAGGATACGAAGATTATTACAGAAATCGAGCCCCTAAGTAAAGTGATGAGCCATTGAGCCTAATACATGATGAAAGTCGTGTATCAGGCTCTTTTTTTATTTCGCGGAATGGCAGCCGCATTGCCGAGTCCGGGGGTAAGGACAAATCCTAATGCTGCTGGCGAGCAGGTAAAAGATACGGGAAGAGGAGGATATGCAACATGAAAAATATTTTTAAAATTTTGGAAGGTCTTGGGATTGAGGTGCCAGAGGATAAGAAAAGCACTCTGGAGAAGGAAGTTCATGAGAACTACCGCACCAAGAAGGATTATGACGATCAGGTGGAAAAAGCAGAATCGACACAGAAACTGTTGGATGAGACAGCGGATAAACTGAAAAAGTTTGATGGTGTGGATGTGGTAAATCTTCAGGAAAAGTTGAAAGAGACGACTGAAACATTGGAGAACGAGCGCGCAGACCGCAAGAAAAAAGAGGAAGAGGCTGAGAGACACGCTACGGTAGCAGAATATCTGAAAGAAAAACGTTTCGTAAATGATATTACCAGAAATGCCATCACGGCAGAGCTTGAAAAAAAGCTTGCGGATGATTCAGCCAAAGGAAAATCAATGGATGATCTTTTTAACGCAATGGTCAAAGATTCAGAAGGAAAAGACATTCCAAACATTCTGGTATCGGAACAGGCAGAGGATGATGCAGATAATGCAGCAGTTTTCACGGAGCCGATGGGAAACCAGACAGACACAAGAATTAAGGGAGATCCAAATAACATGGATTTCGAAACGTACAAAAAATGGAGAGAGCAGAATAGCTAAGAGAGGAGAATAATATGCCGAACAATTTTTTAACACCGCAGATTATTGCAAATGAGGCTTTGATGGTTTTACAGGCAAATCTTGTTATGGCCAATCTGGTCCATAAAGATTATTCAAAAGAATTCGTGAAGGTTGGAGACACGATCACGGTAAGAAAACCAGCGAAGTTCATTGCTAAGAACTTTACAGGAGAAACATCAAACCAGGATGCAACAGAAGGATCAGTACTTGTAAAGATGGACAGATTCCGCGACGTTACTGTTCCGGTAACATCAAAGGAACTCACGCTGAACATTAAGGATTTCTCAACACAGATTGTCACTCCGGCAATGCAGGCAATCGCACAGGCAATTGATGAAGACCTTATTGCGGTCGGACTGGAACATGCGAAACACATCGTGAAAGGAAATGCGAGAGCGACAAAGCCGGAAGATATCGGTAATATGGCAAAGCTCTTTGATGTTGCGAAGGTGCCGTTAGCAAACAGACGTGTTGTTATGCATCCGACACATAAGTATCGCTATGTAATGTCTGATAATATGTCAAAGGTATCGGAATCTGGAAGCGAGAAAGCTTTGAGAGATGCAGAGATTGGAAAAGTATATTCATTTGATACCTATATGGATCAGAATTGCCCGGATGCACCTGTGGCGACAGGAACAGCGACCGCATATAAAGTTACTGCAAAGAAAGGCGAGGAAACAGTAAAACTTACAAATGTGGATGCAGCTACTGGCACTGTGAAAAAGGGTGATTCCTTTATCGTTGAAGGATATAAATATACGATTGTGGAAGAGGCTACTGCGGTGGGAGGAACAATTGAAACTGTAAAGATTGACCAGCCACTGCACGCAGATTTCACAGCAGTGGATGCATTATTGATCAAAGAGCCAAATTCACTGGCATTTCACAGAAACGGAATTGCTCTGGTAACAAGAAATCTTTCACTTCCTATGGGTGCATCAAAAGCATATATTGCATCGGCCAATGGTCTTGGTGTGAGGGTTGTAATCGATTATGACACAAAACATAAGCAGGATACAATTTCGTTTGATATTATCTACGGAATCAAGGAACTTGATGAAGAGATGATTGGAAAGATCAAGGGCTAAATATGGGATACACATCATACGACTTTTACAGGCAGAAATATTTTGGTGAAAGTGTAAGTGAGACAGAGTTTCCAAAATGGAATGAGAAAGCCAGCGATAAGCTTGATTTTCTTACCTCCGGAAACATCAGGAAGATCGGATACGCACAGCTTGAAGAATTTGCCAGAGAGCAGATACAGAAAGCTGTGTGTAGATTGGCTGATGAAATGCAGGCTATTGAAAAACGTACAGCAGAATATGACGCAGGAAAAGTGATTAAGTCACATTCGGCAGGAAGTGAAAGCATTAGCTTTGAGGTAGGAAAAAATAAATTAGATGCTATCCTCACAAGCCAGGAGAAGCAGAATATGTATCTTTTGGCAGCAGCCGAAGAGTATTTACAGAATGTAAGCCCAAATCTGTTTTACAGAGGATATGAGTAAAAAGCAAAGACCAATGGATGATCTACAGATTTGAAATTGGTCTTTTTTAAAAGGAGAGTCATGTATACAGATACAATCACAGTATTCAACCAGCAGAAGGTAAAAAAGCAAATTACATGGTATCCAACCGTGATCCGCGGAGTAGAGCTACAGATTACTGCCGGACGGAATAGAAGTACAACAGGATTGGAAAATGCGGATTCTGCCAAAGTATTCATAAAATATGAAAATAGCAATGGAAAGATGCTGGTTGAAACTTCACAGGGAGAGAAAAGAGAGTATTTAAAACCAAAGTCATGGAACGCTTATACCAAGAAAAATCAGGCTTTCACGTTTCAGGAAGGGATAGATTTCTTTATTCAGGGCGAGTATAAGGAAGAGGCAATCATGGATGCTGACTATGAAGACGGGTTCTTAAGCTATATGAGTGATCGTTATGATGATTTATTCCTTGTAAATAAAGCAGATTTATATAAGACAATCCCGCATTTGGAGATTGGAGGCAGGTAATGGCAAAAGGGTTCAAAGCGCAGCATTTTGAAGATTACAGTATTGTTAAAGGTAATGTTAAGGTCAAGCTGAATTTGAAACAATATGGTGAAAAACTCCAAAAAGCCCAATATGATTTAGATGGTCAAATTATGAATAATATGAAACCCTATATGCCGTATCAGGCAGGAACATTTCAGCAACAGACAGCCACAAGGAGTACGGCGCTGCAGGGAACTGGGAAAGTATGTGCTGGTGCTCCGCCGATGGGAAGATTCTTATATGGTGGAAAAGTCATGATCGGTGAGACAAGCAAAAGCCCATGGGCCATGGAGGATGAAACTAAAGTTCTGACTGACAGAGATTTGGAATATGCAAATCCGGATGCTACAGCACAATGGTTTGAAACTGCCAAAAAAAATCATATGGATGATTGGGTGAAATGTGTTGAAGATAGTCTGAAAGGAAATTGATCATGGAAAAAGAACAGCTCAAAAATGATATAGAAGGTCAGAAAGCAATAACGAATGCATTAATGGATCTTTTAAATGCATATCCGGTACTGAAAAGCACACAGAGCATAGACTTTTCCTTCCTGGAAGAATCAAAAGGAATTGCCTTTTATGCTTTGGGCGGTGCGGTTATTATCTCGGACAAAGAAAGTGTAACCGGTAATGTGGAATTGAAATGTCAGTATCCATTTACTGTCGTGTTCCGCGATAAGCCGGTGAGAGAGAACAGAAGAATTGAGATTTGCACTTTTCTTGATAATCTTGGCAGGTGGTTAGAAATGCAACCGATACCGACAGAGGACGGAATGCAGCAGTTGACAGAATACCCGGAGCTGACCGAAGGAAGAAAGATAACACAAATTCAGCGGACGACACCGGCACACTTGGACGGAAGGACAGAGGCAGGAGTTGAGAACTGGATCATAGGATTAAATTTACTGTATGAACAGGAATATGAAAAGGAGTGGATTTTATGAAATTAGCAAGAAAATGTTTTGCACAGTACTTAGACAGTACATTTGATGTAACAAAAAGCTCACCGGCATGGTTCCTGGTGGGTAAGAATGTAGATGAAATGTCTACAGAACTTAACCCGGATGTGACTGTAGGACAGGATGTAACAGGAGAAAACTATACAGAGGACAATGGATATACACCGTCCGTGGAAGTAGATCCTTATTATGCAAATCCTTCCGATGGAGCTTTTTACGAGAAGCTTGTGGATATCGCAATGAACCGTAAGGTTGATGATAACTGCAGAACATTCATCCTGGAGGTGCTTGTAGAGGATACAGAAGCCGAGACACATAAAGCATGGATGGAAGAGGTTATTGTGAAACCAAAATCAATTGGTGGAAAGGCAAATGTAAGTATTCCATATACCGTAAATTACGCAGGAAACCGTGTTGAGGGTACCGTGACAATCAAAAATAAAGTACCAACTTTCACGGCGAAAACAGCATTACAAGCATAAGGTATTAGGCAGACGCTTAATATATAACACGTGTGGGTGGCAGTGCCTATGCTGCCACCTAAATTCATAGGAGGACGAGACAATGAGTAATAAGAACAGAAAAGTAAGAAATTTCAATGGAAACAATAACAGCATGGAACTTACGGTAGATACCGGTGTGCGCACTTATATTATTAAAAACACACAGGGACGGCAAATCGGTGAATTAGTATTTAATCCGACAGATACAGATATTATCAGCAGATATGAAACGGTGATCGGCCGGATCGGCGAAATTGAGACATTGATCAGGGATAATCCGGGTGCGCAGGGAGTAATGCTGGTATCGGATAAAATAAAGCAGGAAATTGACTACATTATCAATGGTGATTCTACAGCAGCATTTTTCAATGAACAGAGTCCATTGACTACAATTAATGGGAAATTCTACTTTGAAAATGTTTTAGAGACAATTGCGAAGGTTATTACCAGAGAATTTAACATAGAAGTGAATAAGACAAAGAAACGTATGCAGAGATACACCGGTTCCTATATGCCGGGAAAAATTTGAGTATAGGAACCCTGCCACAGACTTTAAAGGTTGGCGGCAGGGATTGGAGGATACGCACGGATTTCAGGGACATATTAAAGATTTTTGAGGCAATGAATGACAGAGAATTAGAGCATGAAGAGAAAATATATACCATGCTCTATATTCTTTATCCAGACCTTGAAAAGATGCCTGTAAGGCTTTATCAGGAGGCAGCAGAACAGGCAAACTGGTTCATAGATGCAGGAACACAGGATGATGAAGGTGAAAATGTCCGGAAAATGGATTGGACACAGGATGAACCGATTATTTTCCCGGCAGTCAATGCAGTTGCAGGAAGAGAGACCAGAGCCGAGAAGTATATGCACTGGTGGACCTTCCTTGGATATTTTATGGAAATCCGGGAAGGCGTTTTTGCAACAGTTGTCCGTATCCGAACGAAAAAGCTGGAGGGAAAAACTCTTGATAAATGGGAAAAGGAGTTTTACCGGAAGAATAAAAAAATCTGCGACCTGATCGTTGAAAAGACGGAGCAGGAAAAACAGGAAGAGCAGGAAATTAACAATTTATTAGGATAGGTCAGAGAGCCTTTGAGCCGCCTATGATAAGGTGGTGAAAAGGTGTCAAAGAAACAGGGCGAAGTAATTGTCGAAACCGGTATGGACAATTCAAAGTTCGTAAAAGGTGTAAACGAATTAAAGAACCTCGTTGAGCGACTGACCAATTCGTTAGGTAAATCAAGTAATAAAATAAAACAGTCTTTTTCACAGGGATTCTCCAGTGGAGATACAAAGCAGGCGGCAGCAGGATTTGAAAATCTTACACAGAAAGTAAGTTTATATAAAACACAGCTTGAGCATTTACAAAATAATAAAGGACTTGGATTTGGAAATGCGGAGTATGATCAGGCTTATCAAAAGCTTTTACTTGCAGAGAGAGAACTTGCAAACTATAAGAGGAATCTGGAAAGCTCTGCCACAGCGGAACAAAAGCAAATTGGTATATTACCGTCATTAGCAAATGGTTTTCGGATGCTGGGAGATTCCGCGGCAGCAGTACCAGGAAGACTTTTAAATATTGCAAAGAGTGCGCCGTCTGCAATGCTTCGGGGCGTAGCAAAGGCGGGGACGAGTGCAGCGAAAGCGGTTGGACAACTTGCGCTGAGAATGACAGGACTGCCTGGGTTATTTAAGAATCTGAAAAACCGATCAAGCGGGCTTGGCAGTAGTATTTTTAAACTTGGGAATATGTTTAAACTTCTTGTTGCCAGAATGGGGATGCAGGCTGTAATCAATGGGGTGAAGCAGGGATTTCAGAACCTTGCACAATATTCTTCCAGTGCGAATGCTGACATATCTGCACTGATGTCTGCATTAACGCAGCTTAAAAATAGTCTTGCATCCGCATTTGCTCCATTGTTGTCGGTGGTAAGCCCGATATTGACAAGTTTTATCAACCAATTATCGGCTGCAATTTCCAAAGTTGGACAGTTTATAGCAGCGATTACCGGAAAGAGTACATTTACACAGGCAACAGCCGTTCAGCAGAACTATGCAAAGTCATTAAACAATACAGCGAACGCGGCAAAAAAGGCGGCAAATTCGCTGTATTCGTTCGATGAACTAAATGTAATTGATAATAAAGATTCAGATTCTGGAAGCGGCTCTGGTGGAACTGTATCACCATCAGAAATGTTTGAGGAAGTTCCGATTGAGAGTGATGTGCAGTCTTTTGCGGACAGGTTAAAAGCAGCATTTGAGGATGGAGATTTCTATGGTTTAGGTGCGATAATCGGGCAGAAACTGAATGAAGCACTGGAAAGTATTGAATGGACCGGCATTCAGGAAAAAGCCAGAAATATTGCAAATAATATTGCAACCTTTATAAACGGATTTTTAGAGACAGTAGACTGGAATCTCGTTGGTTCTACGATAGCCAATGGACTTAATACGATCGTTTACTTTCTGGAAGAATTTGTTACTACGCTTCATTGGGAATCAGTAGGAACGGCGATTTATCAGACCTTAAATGGTTTTATTGCGACAGTGGACTGGGGTGCTATTGGGAATACAATTGGCACAGGCCTTAAGGGAATTCTTACGATCATCTACACAACGTTGGAGGGACTTGATTGGAAATCGTTGGCGGATGGTGTGTATACATTTCTTACCAATGTTGACTGGAGTGGTATTTCATCTGCACTTTTCGAATCAATAGGTTCATTGATAGGTGGTATTATTGCATTTCTGATTGAACTTATCGCTGATTTCGGAACAGATTTATACGAAGCATATTTTGCAAATGGAGAAGATGGCATCCAGGGATTTTTAGATGGAATGTGGGCGTTGCTGCAGGATATCGGCACATGGATATATGACCATATGATAAATCCACTTATTACAGGAGTTAAGAATGCTCTTGGTATCCATTCGCCGTCGACAGTATTCCGGGATATAGGTATTTATCTGATGCAGGGATTCCAAAATGGAATTAAATCACTTGTTACACCGGTTTTAAATACATTCTCGAATTTGAAAACCAAAATTCTGGATATATTCAATAAATTGAAAACAAGTGTATTCGGTGTGATTAATGGTCTGCTTTCAGGAATAGAAACCATGTGCAATGGTGTTGTATCTGGCGTTAATAAATGCATAGAGGCATTGAATGGATTGAGTTTTACGATACCAGACTGGGTACCGGTATTTGGTGGAAAATCATGGAGTATGAGTATCCCGACGCTGAGAGAGGTTAAGCTGCCTCGACTTGCAACCGGAACTGTTGTGCCAAAGCAGGCAGGTGAATTTGCCGCGATTCTTGGTGACAACAATCGGGAGACGGAAGTTGTCTCACCATTATCAACAATTCGTCAGGCACTCAGGGAGGAACTTGATTCTTCAGAAAGAGATGTGAATGTATATATTGTTGCTGAAGGAGATGAAGCAGGATTTATGAGATATATTAAATATTCATATGATAAAGAATCACAGCGTATAGGTACAGATTTTACAAAGGTGGAGCCGGCATGATAAAGATAGATGGAAAACAGTATGATGTACCAATAACAGAATTGGGACTGGATGTAGAATTTCAGTATAAGTTTGCAGAGAGAAATGAAAAATATGAATTGAATTATGAACTTGGCGCAGTGTTTTACAACCAGTCTATAACATTTGCTACTACGGACACAACGAATAAAGACTTTGTTGCACTGGTGCAACTTTTAAGTACGAAGAGCAGTATCGATGATGGTACCGGTCATGAAGTAGAAATAAGGACACCTATGGGAAAAATGGTATTTCTTATGTATCCAAACAAGCTTTCAATGAAAATGAAGAATACAATTAATAAAGACACAAATGAAGAATATACGAAGTGGGGCGGGTTCACAGTGAAGTTTATAGCGATTAAACCAGCAGAAAGATGGTAAGTATGAAGAAAATGCAAAGAACAAGCTGTAGCGCACATATGCAATTTATCGATGTAACAGCATTATCAGATGCAAGCGTGGCTACAGATGATAACCAGTCCATTGGAAATCTTGAATCTTTGGAAGTTGAGACAGATCAGGCGGATTATGGAACATTTGAATTAAACCAATTTGTGTTGGATGGAAATAAGAATGTTATGCCGGATTTACCGGGCGACATTGTATTTTGGAGTGTTGAACAGTCGGGAGAGGACTGTTTATTTCAGAAAAATCCTATACTTACGATTACTTTTAGTGCACAGCATTCATCGGCCGGAATTACGTTGTATTTTGCGGATGAATATCCTGCGGAGTTGACAATTACCTGGTATACATTATCTGGAAGTAAGTTGGATCAAAAAACATTTTATCCCGATAATTTGGTATATGCATGTGTTCATCAAGTCGCAAATTATGGAAAAGTTGTAATTGAATTTGTCAGGACAAGGTTGCCAAAGAGATATATAAAACTACGATATATTTTATATGGACGCTACATTGAATGGACTGGCGATGTGATCAAGACTGCCAAGATACATGAGGAGATCAACGAGATCAGTACTACATTATCCATTAATACAGCAAGCATATCAATATTGGATGCTAAAAACGATTTTGATATCAGTAATGAAAATGGATCTTGGAGGTCTGTACAGAAAACACAGGAAGTAACCTTTACGGAAAACAAAGATGGTGTAGATATTCCGGTAGGGACTTTTTTCATTGATACGTCGGATTTTAAAAATAATACAGCAAGTTTCAAATTGAACGACAGAATTGGTCTGATGGATAATTATACGTTTTATAACGGGAAAATGTACACGAATGTACTGGCAGGAAAATTATTAGAAGAAATATTTGCGTGTGCAGCAGTAACAAAATTCATCATCGATGAAGAGGTATACAATACAAAATTAAATGGTTATTTGGCTGTACAGTCATGCAGAGCAGCCCTTCAGATGATATGTTTCGCGTGTGCGGCAGTTGCGGATGACAGCAGGAGTGATGTTATTCGGGTTTTTAAACCAGATCGCTATGTCAGTTCAACAATTGATACAGAAAGAAAATTCAATAACAAATCAAATGTAAAATTGGACGAGTATGTATCAGGGGTTTCTATTGAATGTGGAAAATATGATTTAGAAACCGAAGAGTCAGACATTTTTAAGGATAATCTTCCAAAGGGAAAATCAAAAATAACATTTTCAGAACCATGTAATCCAGAATCATTGAAATTATCAAACGGAGCTTTTATAGAAAAGCATACAAATTGTGTGGTTGTTCAAATGGAGACAGCTGGTGCATGCGTGATCACAGGAAAAAGATATAAAAAAACTACATTTTCATATACGAAAAATGTGGATCATATTGAAGCAGGGGAATCCGAAAATATCAAGAAAGTAGGGACGATCACACTGTATAACATGGAATACTTAGATACTGTCGCTGAAAAGTTACTATCATATTATGCATTAAGAAAAATCCTCAGTATGAAATATATTTTGAATACAGAGAGTGTGAGTAATTGGGTAAATGTGGTAGACAAGAATAGTAATATTGCAACTACGCTGATTGAACAGCAGGATATAGACCTGACAGGAGGATTTATTGCAACGGCATCTTGCAGAGGATATTCAGTAGTTGTTACGGAAAATTACTTTGCCGGAACTGAATTATATACGGGAGGAGATGTGATCATCTAATGGAAATGAGACCAATTATATACAGTGCAAAATTATCCAGTCAGAAAGTCACAACGAAAACCAAAGTAACAATAACGGTTGTGGCAGATGATGTAGAGACATATTACACAGAAACAAAATATACCAGATCCAGCAATCATGAACTTGTAGCTGGACAGGAGATAGGAGTAATTTAATGGCAATTGTAAAAGTAAGGGTACAGGTTGATGGAGTGTGGACGAATCTCAAATTAAGCAATGGAAAATGGGTTGGAACAATTACAGCCCCTGCAACCACATCATACAATCTGGCCAATAAGTATTATCCGATTAAAATTGAGATTACCAATGATGCAGGTACTGTAGTGACGAAAGATGCTACAGATGCCACTCTGGGAGAATCATTGAGGCTGATCGTAAAGGAAACGATGAAGCCTGCGATCACACTGGTATCTCCATCAAAAGGCGCATATGTGACAAACAATAAGCAGCCGATCACCTTTAAGGTTGTGGATGAAGCCGGAGGCTCTGGGGTGAACCTGTCCACCGTAAAAATAAAAGTAGACGGCACTACATACACAACTTCAAGCACAGGAATGGTGAGTACAGGGATTACAAATGGTTATCAGTTTACATTTACTCCACAGACAGCTCTTAAGGATGGAAGCCATACCATCACGATCAATACGTCAGATAATGACGGCAATGCGGCAGCGGCGGTTTCTTCGACATTTACGATTGATACAGTTCCGCCAACGCTTACGATTTCATCACCTGCAGCAGGACTCATCACAAATAAAGCAGCACTGAACGTGACAGGAAAGACCAATGATGCAACATCCAGTCCGATCACACTGACAATGACTTTAAATGGTACAAGTCTTGGAACAGTGACGGTAGGATCAGATGGAAGTTTTACAAAGGCTGTGACGCTTGCAGAGGGAACAAACAGCATTGTGGTGACTGCAAAGGACGGAGCCGGTCAGACGACAAGCATCACACTGAGCGTCAAGCTTGATACCACAGTGCCAGAATTAAAGGGAATCACACTTTCGCCAAATCCGGTAAGTACGAGTGTAAGTGTAGCTATCACGGTTGAGGTAAGCTGATGGCATCCGGAACGATTAGTTTTGAACTGTCAACAGACATCACTTATGTTGCCGGGACTGTAAATGGTGTTGAGACAGTTTTTATCCAGGATGAAGCATATCCGGTGAAGTGGCGTGCAGCGGTAGATGTGGCAGAGGACTGCTTATACCACATTTACCTTGAAATGTACGATGAGGCAGGAAATAAGAGTACCTACGAGAATACGATCGAGTATATTCTTCCGTGGTTTGTGTATGATCGTACACAGGCGGATGTAGACCGTGTACAGGAACTTCGGAATATAGGCTGGGAGAATATGACAGACAGTGAAAAAACGGAATGGCAGCAGGGGATGAAGGGCGCATTTAACTTATCGGATGTCAGGCGGAATGAAAACAACTGCTATGTCATTGCACAATTGCTGAACATTTCTCTGGTCACTTGTAAGGATAATCTCCCCACATATCCGAATAAAACATATTTTGACAGTCTTTTAAAGAACGTCACAGCACTGAGGAATGCCGGTTATCGGTATGTAGAGACACCGGAAGTTCCACAGCAGCCGATTAACACATACCAGAAAATTAATGATATTGAGAAAATATTACATGACATTTATGAAGTTTATAATTCAAACTTTGTCCATTACGCAGGCGAAGAAATCTATGCCGGACAGAGCATTGGATTACTTTTATAAGAAAGAGAGGATTTTATCATGGCATTTAGTTTGAAAACATGGGTGAATCGTATTTCTGAGTACCCGAACAGAAGAAAATTAACACATGAGGACGGCAGCACGGAACTTGTGACCGTAGCGCGAGCAGAGGGACAGATCTCAGCAGAAGGAAATGCATTTTCTGCGGAGGAGATGAATGATCTGGAGAACAGGATCAAGGGTGGATTTGATGAGGTTAACCAGAGGTTAACTAACTTAAAAAATCCAGCTAAAGGCACAAAAGGGATTCTAGTTGATAGTGGTTCACCTTTATCTAGAGATTTTTTATTAGTTTATACGCTCAAAACAACAAAAGAAGCTAACACTGGAGCATCTTTTTATATAAACGGGATAAAAGTTGCTGACTTGACTACAAAAACTCCGAATAATATTATTGAAATTTGTGGCTGTGTTAGAGCTTTTAAAGGTGATATTATTACCACACATGTTGCGAGCGCAGGTGGATATGCTGATGTATATGCGTATACACTAAATACGATCGAGACCGTTTCAAGTTTTGTGTAAACGTTAAAAACTGATATAAGATTTATGAATA
>ERZ1034952.1459-NODE-1459-length-19153-cov-6.087810_pt1 | contig 19153 bp, 11 predicted proteins | sample MGYA00520625_ERZ1034952 | MGnify/ENA primary metagenome ERZ1034952 (study PRJEB33766, sample SAMN09781773) | gut metagenome | biome: gut microbiome | host: Homo sapiens | place: Madagascar | study: EMG produced TPA metagenomics assembly of the PRJNA485056 data... | reverse complement strand
CCCTCCTGTCTATAAACAAAACTAGGAAGTGAAGATTATATTCTAAAACAATAGGGCATTTTTATGCCCTTTTTTTATGCTTTGGAGGTGATTTTCATGGAAAATAATATAAAAATTAATAAATTTCTTGCTTTTTCAGTATTGATTTAATATAATATAAGGCAATAACAACAGATAACTATTCCTGATTATCGGATATACGGAGTGATAAAAATGTCAATCTATACTGTCACCGAAGATAAATATAAAGAAAGCACATGGTGCAAAAGAACGCTTGACGGACTGCTCAGACGTGCAAAGCAATCAAAAATAAATGTCATAATCAGCAACACTGACTGTCCCGCAGAAAGCAGCGATTCTGTTGTAATTATAGGTACAACTCCGGCATGGATATACACAACAATAAAAAATCTCTCCGAAAGCACCGAAGCAGCGGTTATTCTGATAAGCAACCGTCCATATCAGCTGCCCATAAACAATGTCTGCACCGATATATACTCCGCAACCGGAGATGTTATGGCATACCTTTCGGACTGCGGCAAGTCAAATATAGCCTTGTACGGAGTAAACCCCTCCTCTACAAGCGATAACTTAAAGCTTTTGCGCTTCGGCAGCAATGACGTGTATTACAATACGAACGGTCTGAACGAGTGCTGGTCGGAGTTCAGGTTAAACCTTGACAAGTATGACGCAGTGATATGCACAAACGATTATGCAGCAGTGTCCCTGACTGACAATTTAAAAAAAGAAAATCCGTCCGGTACGGACAGACTTTTTATAGTAAGCTTTGCAAACACACATCTCGGAAAGCTGAATACTCCGTCAATAACAAGTGTTGCCTTAAATTATGATGAATACGGAAAAGCCGCTGTAGAGCTTTACAATTTGCTCAGGAAAAACCCATATCTGCAAAACGTAAATATCAATATCAAAAGCAGCATAATAGTACGGGAAAGCACACATAATATTCCGCTGAAATCCGGCAGCCGCGACACCGTCTGCTGCGACAGCGGCAGCTTTGACTTTTATTCGGATTCCGAGGTAAAAAAGCTGCTGAAAGCCGAACTGATATTTGAAAACTGCAGTGAAAGCGACCTAACCGTGCTTAAACTTATGGCAGACGGCAAAAGCTATGAACAAACGGCTGAAGCTGTCTTTATGACGGTAAACGGAATAAAATACCGCATAAAAAGGCTATGCGGTATCTGTGGTTTTTCCGGCAGGAAAGAGCTTTTGGAATTTGTAAAAAAGCATATTTAGCTTAGATGATGATTTTCAATTACAGGACATACCGGCTACAGCTTTTCTTTATACTTTGACGGCGTTATACCGGTCACCTTTTTAAAAACCGAACTCAAATAAAACTGGCTTGAATATGAAAGTTCCTCTGCTGTTTCCTTGACCGAAAGTCCTCCTGCCAAAAGCTCCATTGCCTTTTTGATTTTAAGTTCGGTAAAGTATGCCATCACACCCATTCCCGTATATCTTTTAAACAGCTTTTTTAATTTTCCGGTACTTATAAAACATTCCTCCGCAACAAATCCGACCGTAATATTTTCTTTTATATGCTCATTCAGCACCGATACAATTTTTCCGAAAACCTTTGAGTTTTCATTTTCTTTAGCTGATGCGCCGATATTTTCTGTCAGTTCAATAAGAAAAAGCTCCAGTCCGCAAAAAAATTTTTGTGCCGACTTGCTGTTTTTTATTTTTGACGGAAAAGGTCCGTCAAAAATAAAGGCTTCATTTGCAGTACGCATCACTTCATCAATTTTATTTCTTTGTTCGGACATCAAACGCATAGTTTTGTTTTCAAGCTCTTGTATATTTGTTCCGGATGCCTTGAAGGAGCATATATATGCGCTTATGTTAGTATTATCAAGCGATCTTATCTTATGAAACTCCATAGGCTTATGCAGAATAATATCTCCGGGTGAAAAATCATATATTCTGTCATCTGCCGTTATACCGACCTTTCCGCCGGTGACATACACAAGCTCCCAAAAGTCGTGACTTTCACCGTCAAAATAAAACTCCGGTCCATGCTCCGCTTTGAACAAGGTGCATATTGAATCCACACTTATGGCTTTTTCGGCTGAAAAAAACCTTCTGTTATTCATATATCCAGCTCCAATCTTATATATTTTATATCCGATTACATATTTACATATAAAATAAACTCAACTATACTTATATCATAAATCACATGATTTGTAAAGGAGATTATCATGAAAAAGTTAAAGGTTATTTTAATAGGTGCAGGCGGACGCGGAATCGGTTATACAGATATAATGGCAAATCATCCTGATAAATACGAGGTTGTTGCTGTTGCAGAGCCGCTGGATAAACGTCGCGAGTATGTAAAAAAGAAACACAATATTCCGGACAATATGTGCTTTACCGATTGGAAGCCATTACTTGAGCTTGGCAAAATAGCTGACGCTGCTATAATTGCAACAATGGATCAGGATCATTACGCACCGGCTGTAAAAGCTATTGATTTGAAATATGATCTCTTGCTTGAAAAGCCGATTTCAAACATAGCCTCCGAGTGTATGGGCATAGCCGACAGGGCTGAGGCTGCAGGTGTAAAGGTTGTTATCTGCACTGTTTTGAGATATTCAACCTTGTTTATGGGTATCAAGCATCTTATTAAAAGCGGAAGAATCGGAGACGTAATGTCAATAAATCATGAAGAATGTGTCGGAAATGTCCATCAAAGCCATAGCTTTGTACGCGGCAACTGGGGAAATGCCGAACGAAGCTCATGTATGCTTTTGCAAAAATCATGTCACGACATGGATCTTTTGCAGTGGCTGCTTGACAAACAGCTTAAAAAGGTTCAGTCATTTGGTACACTTTCATACTTTACTGAAAAAAACGCCCCAGCCGGTGCGCCGGATTACTGCATACAAGGCTGTCCTATAGAAAACACCTGTCCTTATAATGCAAAGCTTTTGTATCTCGGCGAGCATGAATATTCCTCCTGGTTCAGAAGTGCCGCATCGCGCTGCCCCGAACCGACTGACGCTGATTTGGAAGAAGCGATTGCCAATACTCAGTACGGCAAATGCGTGTATAAGTGTGATAATGATGTTGTAGACCATCAAACTGTCAATATGCTGTTTGAGGATGATATAACCGTTACATTCACAATGAACGCATTTACAAAAGGCGGCAGATTTGTTCATATAATGGGTACAAAGGGAGAAATTCACGCAGCCTTAGACGGAGGCTCGCCCATACGAGTATATGACTTTGAGAGCAAAACGACCGAAGAAATTGATTCAGACGGAATGGACGGCATAAGCGGCGGTCATGGCGGAGGCGACGAGGGCATTGTCAGCACATTCTATGACTATGTATGCGATTGTTATGAGGGTGACTCAATTCCTTCAATCAGACAAGCTGCAATAAATCATATAATGGTATTTGCCGCCGAAAAATCCAGGGCAGAAAACATAGTGGTCGACTTTGACGATTACCTTAAAAGCATTAAATAGAATAAAAAATGGGGCTGTTTAAAAAGTCATTTGACTTTTTAAACAGCCTTTGTTCTACAAGATATTTTCATTCGGCTGCTAAATTTTCTGCAGCGGAAAGCTCTATTTTTATACCATTTTTATAGCGTCTGATATACTTATCAAAACGGTTAATATTATCGTCATTCGGATAAATCACAGATGTCTCCTTATGCTTAAACACCTTGTTTTGCAAGTATTCAGACAGTGTTTCGGAGGATTCACGCCGGAAAGAATATGCACAAAGAACCGCTATTCCCCATGCGCCGCCCTCGCCTGCAGATGATAAAACACTTACGGGTGTACGCAGGGCGGACGCCATAATACTTTGTCCTATTTTATCGGTTTTGAAGAATCCGCCGTGTCCTGAAATTCTGTCTAAACGGATGTTTTCTTTTTCATAAAGAATATCCATGCCGATTTTTAACGCTGCAACAGATGAATACAGCAGACTCTGCATAAAATTTGAAATACTCATTTTTCCGTCCGGAAACCTTACAAACAACGGTCTGCCCTCAGCAGTTTTGGTTATAGGCTCGCCTGAATAATAGTTGTACGAAAGCAGTCCGCCGCAATCATCATCTGCGTCCTCCGACACCTGATAAAGCTTTGTATACAGCTCTGCTGTAGGAATATATGTTCCGAATAATTTAAGAACATCATTAAACAGTCTTATCCAAGCATCGGTATCTGAGGTACAGTTGTTGCAATGAACCATTGCAACAGGCTTTCCGTCCGGCGTTGCGACAATATCAATTTCCGGATAAATCCTGGTTAACGGTTTTTCCAGAACAATCATCGCAAACACCGATGTCCCTGCCGAAACATTACCTGTGCGTTCGGAAACACTGCAGGTTGCAACCATTCCTGTTCCGGCATCCCCCTCAGGCGGACAAAACGGAATTCCGCTTTTGAGTGTACCGCCCGGATCAAGCAATCTCGCTCCGTCATCGGTTAATTTTCCTGCCGTTTCGCCTGCCATACATATTTCGGGAAGAATTTTCTCTATATCCCATTTTATGTTTTCATCTTTTATCAGCTCTCTAAACCTCTCTAATGCAGCCTTATTATACTTTTTTCCGTCTACCGGAAACATTCCGGCTGCATCACCCACACCTAAAACCTTTCTGCCGGTTAATTTATAATGGACATATCCCGACAAGGTTGTTAAAAAAGCAATTTCACCAACATGTTCTTCATGGTCAATAATAGCCTGATACAGGTGTGCAGCACTCCATCTTTCAGGTATCATAAACTGAAGCTTTTCCGTAAGAATACGCGCCGCCTTTCCTGCTGTTGTATTTCTCCATGTACGAAACGGAGTAAGTAATTCTCCTTTTGCATCAAACGGCAGATACCCATGCATCATAGCTGAAATTCCTATTCCGGACAGTGATGAAATGCTCTCTCCAAAATCAAGAATAAGGCTCTCGTATGCTTTACGTATTCCCTCCCATACCTCATCCAAAGAATACGTCCAGTATCCGTTTTCCAGCCGGCTTTCCCATGTAAAATTTCCGGAGGCGACAATATCGTGGTCTGAATTTATAAGCACAGCCTTAATTCGAGTGGAACCAAGCTCTATACCTAAATAAAGATTTTCATTCATTTCTCAACCCTCTTTTAAATACTCTTTAAGCGGAGATGTGCTTTCCTTTAAAAGCGTTTTTATCAGTTCTCCGGCAAGCTCTGCTCCCTTTTCGGTTATATGCAGATAATCTTTATTGATAGAATTGTTCGGCGTTACGGAGGATGTTCCTGTAAAAATTTCTTTATACTCATCAGACGGCATATTTACAAGCCTTTCATACATCGCTGTATTTAAGTCAAGACATACATATCCGTTTTCTGATGCAAAATTCTTCATATCGGTTACCGGATAAACATACTCACGTTCTCCGCCCTCCGTTGAATGACCTAAGCCCGTCAGACACGAATTTGCCAATCCGCTGTAGTCGGATTTAAGATTTGGCGTAGAGGTTATAAATATAACCTCAGCCCCTTTTTCCTTACACGCATCTGCAATTCTTTTTAGATTGCTCTTAAAGCTTTCGGTGTTCCAGCTTCCGTCAACTGTATTTGCTTCATTCCACCCTAAAGCAACAACAACATAATCGCCTTTATTAAGCGTACGGCACAGGCTTGGTATTATCGGCGGCAAAGTCAGATTTGAGCGTTTTGCCCCGTTAAGATAGATATTTGTGTTGTATCCTCCGACAGAATAGTTAAGCACACGCACGTGCTCGTCAAGCATCGACCGCATATAAGGTCCCCAGCCCTGCTGCGGCGCCAGCTTTTCGGTATCATAATACCGGCAGATGGAATCTCCAAGCAGATGAACAGTCGTATCATATTTTTCATTGCTTTCAACAGTCATTACTTCATAATCATCAATGCCTATATCAAAAATCGCATCAGACCACGCTTGCAGCATAAATTCATTTTTAGGATAAGCGATTACTCCGGTCGGGCATGATTTTTGGTTGCTGATTCTTCCGAGATATTCTATATCCTCGTTTTCCTTTTGAAGGAATACATCCATGTAATAACCGTTTTCCGATTCCTCCGAACGATAAAACTCCGTAATCAATGTATACCATGCATTTGTTTCAAGCACAGGCGAGTTTGAAAAATCTGTCATAGCATCTGTATTTGTACCGCGATGACACAGCTTAAATTTATTATCCGCCATACCTTGTGATGATAATACAATCTGATCCGCATCAGACGACCACAAATAAAGCATGCCTGAATTATTCTTTGTAAAGCTGAACAGATTAAACTTCAGCTTGGTGCGTACAGCGTTTGAATTATTGCCGTAATTACTCTGACGGTACAGCCATACCTTAGCGTTTGTACCTCTTGTGCTTTTGTACTTGTTAAGCCGTATATATTGATTATTTGTATCATCCGCCCGCGCCGCTATGCTGAGCGAGGCATAAGTATTTGTATCATCAACAGCTCCGTCATCATTGTATGCCATACCGCTTTGATTGATGCGCCATAGCCCGTCGCCGAAATTTCCGCTGGATGCATTACCGTTTGAAAGTGATTTCGGCACACCTCTCCTGCTCGCCTGTGCTTCGGTAGTTGACGTTAATTCCGCACCGTTACAGTTATATCTTCCGGCAACCAGCATAGGTATAAACCTTACCTGATAAGAAATCTTCTTATCCTTTGCCTCGGCGCTAATCTCTTTCAGACTGTCCGCATCTGCGACAAAGCTATTGCTTACGCCTTTTCCGTCGGCGGTCAGTTCTCCTTTGGCTGTCAAGCTGATTTGCACGGCAGACATATCAGGCATTATCGCCGGAGATTTCTTGCCGCTTGCCGCATCGGTCAGCTCACTCTTTAATCCTGCATACGGAACAGCAAATGTAATAATATGCTGCTCTGTGTTAATTGTTGCGCTATAGGTATTTCCACCAATTTGCACTTTAGCGGCTGTAATTTCAGCCTCATCGCCTAAAACCACATAATCCTCCGGTACGGATTTAATCGTAATTTCGCTGCCATTTGGAATAGCGTCAAACAAAATATAGTTCCTTTCTTTTGCGCCCAAAACAGCGGATTGCTCCTTGTATACCTGACATATTGTTTCTTTTCCGTCCTGCGTTACCGAAGCCTTTACCCAGTTATCCGGCACAATGGTATTTAAGGTTAAGGGCATATTAAAGTATGCCGCATCCGTGTCCTTTATCAGCATTGATTTATCATACTCTGCAGAATATGTAATTTTATCACCTGTAAACGATAACTGCTTTACACGAAGATAATCACGCTCTAAAATATACTTTACCAGGGTTTCATATCCGCCGCAGTATACCTCGTCAGAATGTGACGCCACATAAGTAAAATACTTTTTCGCCTCGGCTGAATCGTAAACATACGGCGCTTTTAAATTCGGAGTACCGTCCACATCATCTCCGGAAACCTCATGCCACATTTCAACTATCCATCTTCCTTTTGAACGTGCATCATCAAATCTCCATTTAAGACGTGCATAATCATTACCCGCATTAGTGTCCGTTGCTGACAGCACGGAATAAAATGACGTATTATACAGACCGTTTCTTCCAAGGTAAAGAGAGTTTGACTGATTAGAACCTGTGCAGCGTACTGCATAATGAGTTTCTTTAAGCTTTTCCATAACCTTGTCATTACGCTGATTATTCGGCAAATACATGGTCAGCACACTGCTGCCCTCAAACATTTCGCGCAGCTCCTTCTGACCGTTTGAAACCTCATCCTCCAACACCGCGTCATCCAGTCCTGTCAAAATCTTATGTGTTTTACCGTGATTTCCAATATCCAAAATTCCATCCGAAACATATGGTCTTAAACTCTCGGCATCGGTTTTTGAGCTGTTAAGAGCCAGCGAACCTCTGATTCCCAGTTCTTTAAATGTGTTATAATACCATTTGGCGGAATTTACAAAACCATCATCACCTGTGAAGGTATAGGCTGCGTTCTTTCCTCCGGGAAGCTTCTCTGCATAAAGTTCCGGTCTTGGACGCACAATGCTTTCGTTAAAGCCGGTAATATCTGCGGAATACTCCGCACCGTCTGTATCTTCAGTATAGAATACACTGCCCTCCTCTGCCGAACCAATGTTCTGTATCTCGGCTTCGGTACAGTAAATCACAGTGATAAACCTGTTATCCGCATATAATTCACATATTCCTCCGGAATTTGATTTACGGAAAATGTATGATATTTCATGATTTTCATTCATTGCAAATGCGGTTTCGGTCACCGGTACACAATAAATACCCTCGTTGTTTTTACGGATTTTTAAAGAAAAATATCCGTCCTTTTGCCCCTTTGTCGTTACAACGGTTGTTATCGGTAAATCATTGCTGCCTATACTGAACAAATCAGAATTGTCCGAACCCGATTTGACATTAAGAGTCCATACAGCAGTCAGCTTGTCAGGCGACTCAGCTTTTACAACGCTTGCCGGAAATCCTGCTTGATTGCTGCCGGATTTATATGTGGTTTCGCTTATATTTACCTCAACTGTATAATCCTCGGTTTTTCCGTTTGTATCGGTAACGGATATTAAACGATCACCGCCGACAGGAAAAGCGGTATCCTCCGATACCGTCTTTCCGTCATAGCTTGCCGCTGCGCCGGTAAACTTTAAGGTATAATTAGTATCAAAGTGGAAATTTCCTATCGGCAAATATCCTTTTTCTTCACGATATGCCGCGCTATTTAAATCCTCGGCAAGCGTTTTGGGTACATCAAACGTAATTGTATGGTTTCGGGGATTTATTTTTCCTTTATATTCACCTCCGTATACCTTTGCGGTTACCGCAAAATCCGCAGCAGCCTTATACGGAGTATAAACCTTACTTACAGGTGAAAAATCCTCTGTAACGGCAAAAGCCTTTACAGCTTCATCCGAGGAGCTTAAAGCAAGCTCCTCAGATACTATTTCATTTTCTGTTGAAGATTTTATATCCGCGCTTTTCAGAATATCATTTTCATACACTGCAACAATCAGCTTTATCGGTGAAGCCGCTTCTTTTTTATATGCTTTGGCATATATTCCGTTTTGCGTCCGAAAAAAGCAAATATCATCAACAGCCTCTGCCGCAAAAGCATTTACGGAGCACATAACCGAAAGCATCACAAACAACCACAGGAATATACTTGGCTTTATTTTATCTCGCATTTTAAATCTCCTAAACCATTTCCGGATTGATTACCGTTTTAAATATCTGTCATACATATTCTGTTCAATTTCCATATATCTCTCAACATTAAACGAGGTCTTTAATGTGTTTACAAAATCATCAAATTTATCGAGTGATTCTTCACCTTTGATAAATTTAAGGCTCATTTCCTCAACATATGTGTAAATATCTGCGCTGAGAGCCGCCATTTCTTCGCTCTCATCCTGCGCTGCACTTAAGCCCTCAGGAATTTTTTTGCTTCTTACTCCTTCTACATTTTCCGACCACAGCTTAAAGCCATCAACCTGCTGAGGGAATTCGTAGTATTGCTCTAAATACTCCGGAGCCTGTTTAAGTCCGGGCGCCTGTGAGGTCGCGCGGCAGTTAAGTCCCAGTGCTTCGTTTATACTCAGCCCCTCCGGATTATGCAGAATTTCATCTGTATATACCGGCTTGCCGTCTACCATATTATACGACTTACCCTCAACACCGAAGTTTACTAAATAATAGCCCTCGTCACTGTAGAAATAATCTGCCCACTTTGTTGCGGTAACAGGATCCTTGCAGGCGGTCGTAATCGTCAGATAACGGCTGTTTACATCGCCCTCAAAGAAATAAAAGTTGTTTTTATCTCCCTTGTTCTTTACCGGATACGGCGCGCAAACCAGATTATAGCTTGGATTTTCTGTTTGCATCTGCTTTAAATATCTGCCCATTGAGCTTCCCAAATATCCGGGAACAGCGCCGGATTTGCCGTTTGTTATATTAGCGTCAACCGCCGTACCCTTATTGGTTGAAAAGTCCTGATCCAAAAGTCCGTCCTTATACCATTGATTCAGCAGTGCCAGATACTCTTTATAGCCTTGCTCCAGCGGTCCGTATTTTATTTTGTTTCCGTCAACATACAGACCTTTTCCTATATTAAATGCACCGTTGAATGCGTCACTTGAACCGATATAGAACTGTATTGTTCCGGTCAGCGGAACAGACGCGCCCTTTTTCTCCTTAAAGGCTTTAAGAGCTGTCGTCCATTCGTCAATCGTTTCAGGAACCTCAAGTCCGAGGTCGTCCAGCCAGTCCTTGCGAATCATCAGTCCGCCAAAGGTTCTGTAGTTTCCTACGTTAAAGCACGGGAATGAAAAATACGAGCCGGAGTCCGTTTTGCTTCCCTTGTCATATATTTGCGACAGCTCACTGCCGTCCGAAACCCTCTTTTTAAAGTTCGGTGCATACTCGTCTATATAATCGTTCAATTCAATTATTACACCGTCATCTATTGCTTTCTGAACGCCGCCCTGGTAATTAACCCAGTTGTATTCTACCATATCCGGCAAATCTCTTGAGGCAATCATAAGATTAAACTGTTCTGCCTCCTGACCGAGTGCAGGATGAATAAAATCTATGTGTATTCCGCTGTCCTTTTCGCGCTGCTGATACATTGCAACCTCGTTGTAGTTCTGAATTCTTGTCGCAATATTTGAATTCATCGGCACCCAATATGTAAATGAATTTGCCTGCTCGGCAGGCTCTGCTGTTTTGCTGCCCCCGCAGCCCGTCATTCCGACCGCCGACACCGCAAGCGCCGCCGCCAGCATTGATGCCATAACCTTTTTGTTCATGATAAAACCTCCTGTTATTTTATTTAACAATCTTTATTTTTCAAATCTGCTTCTAACCCTTGACCGCACCAATCATTATTCCCTTTACAAAATACTTTTGTATAAACGGGTATACAAACAAAATCGGTACCGTTGCAACCATTATTGTCGCGTATTTTATGCTCTCGCCTATCATATACTGATCCCCGGCAGAGGCTGACGCTCCCATTCCGCTTGTATCATTCATAAGCAGAACTTCTCGCAGAATCAGCTGCAGCGGATATTTTGCCCTGTCTCTGATATACAGCATTGCATTAAACCATGAGTTCCACTGCGCTACACCGTAAAACAATATCATTACCGCTATAATCGGCATGGAAAGCGGCAGTATAATTCTAAACAGCACCGTAATATCATTTGCCCCGTCTATCTTTGCCGCCTCCTCCAGACTGTCCGGAAGTGACTCAAAATTCGACTTCATAATCATCATGTTATATGTACTGATTGCCGTCGGCAAAATGAGCGCCCACAATGTATCTCCGAGGTTTAACCATTTATAGACCATCAAATACGTCGGTATCATTCCTCCGCCGAAAAACATTGTAAATACCATCAGATACGTCATTGCTTTTCTGATTGCAAACTGCTTGCGCGTAATTAAAAACGCCGCTATGGATGTCATCAAAACGCTTATTACCGTTCCGGAAATCACGACTATAATTGTTGTACGATACCCGGACAGAATATTCGGATTGGAAAACACCGCCTCATATGCCGCAAGGCTGAAGCCCTTTGGCGTAAGCATCATTCCTCTGCTTCCCATCAGCTGACCGCTGTCCGAAAACGAACACATTGCCACATAATAGAGCGGATATAATGTTATAAAGACAAGCAGCAGCATAAATATAACGTTAAATACATCAAATACTATTTCTCCTACACTTCTTTTTTGTACCATTATCTTCCCCTCCTTAAAACAATGATGTTTCGCTGAACTTGGCCGAAAGCCTGTTGGCAAGCAGCAGCATAACCACGTTGATAAGTGACTGGAACAAACCGACCGCCGCACTGTAGCCGTATCGGCTTCCTCCTATACCCATTCTGTATACATATGACGATATTACATCTGCCACATTGTATGTAGACGGTGAATACAGCAATATAATCTTTTCGTATCCGACAGATAATACCTGTCCAAGACGCATAATCAGCATAATCATTATTGTCGGCAGTATTCCCGGCAGGGTTACATGCCACAGCTGCTTAAAGCGTCCGGCGCCGTCTATTGTTGCCGCCTCGTAAAGCTGTGCGTCTACTCCGGTCAGTGCGGCAAGATAAATTATGCTGTTCCAGCCGAACGACTGCCATACGTTTGTTCCGACAAATATCGACCTGAACCATTTCGGCGATGCAAGATAATTCATATTCTGTCCGCCCAATGTTTCTATAAGCTTACTTATGATTCCGTCCGTACTGAAAAAGTCTGTAATCATACCGCAGATAACCACCATAGATATAAAATGCGGCAGATATGTAACTGTCTGAACTGTCTTTTTGAACCATTTTCCGCGCAGTTCGTTCAGCATAAGTGCAAATATAATCGGCAGCGGAAAACCGAACAATATATCCGCAAAACTGATTATAAACGTATTTGCCAGCGTTCTGGTGAAGTATATGCTTTTGAAAAATTCTTGAAAATATTGAAATCCTACCCATTTACTCTGCAATATTCCCTGACCTATATTGTATTGCTTAAACGCTATTATCAGTCCAAACATAGGTCCGTACATAAACAGCGCATAAAACGCTATAACCGGTATTGCAAGCAAATACAGGTATCTGTTTTTTATCAGCTCTTTTTTGATTCGCACCGGCAGTGATTCTTTTTTGATTGGTCTTTCGGCTTTTACAACGGCTGTTCCGCCTGCGGCTTCTTTCCTCATTTCCTTTACCTCGCTCTTTCTTTTATAAGCCTTTGTATGCACTGCATACCTCGTTTTATAACTCAGATGTATTTATCTCAGCCTTATGAAACGTAATATAATTGTTATTATGAAAGCTGTCTGCGCCGTGAAATGCAGTTCTTGACGCAATCAGCAGCTTGTCACCCTCAATAATAAATGAAGGATATTGAAAGCCCGTGCTTTGAGAATCATATTTTCTGCCGTCAATTACATCACTGTGCAGCTGCCAGCTTTCCAAATCGGATGATGTATAGACAGAAAGAACATTTCGCATAGGCGGATTGTTTCCGACCGCAACATATGTCCCGTCATTCTTTTGCTGAATCTCAAATTTTGTATGTGCCGCGGGCAGCTTAACGGTCTTATAATACATTAAGCGTTCACCGTCCGCCGAAGCCTTCAGCACTATTGCTTCATTGCTTTTATAACGGAGAATATTCAATATTTCTCCGTCAGGCGAGCAAACCAGGTTTCCCTCGATTGCGCCAATTTCGGAATCATTCCAAAGCTCCGACACCGTCCAGCTTTCCGGATTCATTAAATCAGCATACTCTGATACAGAAAGTACCGCAGCGGCAAAGCCGCCCTTTCCCCAGGCACCGTACTCCAAAGAAGTATACATTCTTCCGCCTGTACGAAGTATAGTGCAGGGTGCGCGATGCCAGCCGCGTCCGGTACAGCCTGCTCCTCTTAACAGCACCTTAGGCTCTGACCACGTTTTACCCTCATCTGTGCTTTTGCCGATCAAAAGGTCACCGTATTCGGTAGACATGGCAAGCATATACAAATCATCCTTATGAACAAAAAGCTTTCCCCAAAAACACGGCATAAGCTCTGTGACATAGTTCCAGCTATTTCCGTCATCATCCGAACGGAATATAAGCGTCAGATTTTGCGGCGCCATCTGTGCATACAAATCACACGAAATCAGCAAGCCGCCGCTTTTCAGACGTACAATGGATGGACTGCACAAAAACTGTCCCGAAAACTCATACTGTCCGTCTTTGGGATGCAGATAGTTTACCGCCGTCCACGGAATATCTCCGGTCAAAAGCTTTCTTTCACAGCTTCGGTTTCCGTTTTTATCCTCAGCATAAATTATATACTCACTGTTTTCCTCCAGACCGTCCAGAACAGTATATGGGCTTTCAGCCTTGATACTCTCCCATTTACCCTGCTCATCCCACAGTTTTCGCCAAAACAGCTTAACCCCGTCAGTACTGCCGGCAAGAGCCGCCTCCGCACCGTTACGGTGCGGAATAAGGCGGCAAATGTACGGTGAATTTACTTTGTCTTGTTTATCGGGCGGCAAATACGGTCTGTGATTCCACTGCACATATCCTCTCATATATAAATTATCTCTCCCTTTGTTTGAGTCGCTTTAGTCAAGCGGAAGTATTGTAATGTCATCATAATCAACTATGCAGGTTCTGTTTCCGCTTGTTCTGAGTTCCAGGTACTCAAACGGATTTTTAACACGTGCAATTTGGTTTTCTGCCAATGCCTCGCCGTCCATATAATATGAAACATTAGCCGTGCTGCCGTCTGTGGTATAAACAATTTTCATTGTATGCCATTCATTTAGTTTAATCGTTTTGCTTGAGGGAATATTTTTGTCCTTTGTTGAATCACTTGTATCTTGAATACTATAACCGATTTTAATAGCGTCTTCAGTTCCGTTTAAAGGCTGTATCGCATAATAAGAACCGCCATTTCCGCCGGCATATGCATAAAAAGGATTATTACCAGTAGTATTAAATGCTCCGTTTAGTCTGTAGCGTACGCGGTATTCGGCAACAAACGATTTAGCTGTTGTATTATCTGACAGCTTAATTCGGGTTCTTGCATAGTTACTTGCTGAATTATCTGTAAGGCAAAGTATTTTGTTGCTGTCATCCTCTGCAACAAGAACAGAAGTATCAGCTGCAGGTGTCACGGTATAATTGTCAGTATTGGACAGCTCTGCACCAACGGTATAACCTTCAAAATTATCTGTAAAGAATGTTTTTGCAATAACCTGATAATCCTGCGTTTTTCCGTCCGCTGAGGTTACTGTAATCTTGCTGTTTTCGTTATCCAATACAGCGTTTGCTCCGTCAGACACACTATATGTATCAAGGCTGAGTCCGTCTAAGCTTGCAGCATTTGCATATACCTTATCGCCATACATATATCCTGCAACGACAGAGCCGGCTGCATCCTTAAATGATGCGCTGTATAAATCTGCTTTTTCAACATAATAATCACGAATCATTATATCATCTATGTAGGCTACAGAGGTTCTGCCATTATTGGTTTCAAAACGAATATAGTTTAAAGATGTAGTATATCCTGTAACATCAAGTTTTCCTATAAACTTGCCGTCAAAATAATACTCAACGGTATTGGCATCAACAACAGCCATGCTTACCTCGTGCCATGTTTTTAATTCAAAATATTCTCCGCTTGCTTTTGTACTTACACCATTTGCATATCCCTCAGCAAATTTGTATTCCTTGTTCTGCACAATCGCAGTACCATCCGCAAATGATTTCCATCCGCCCACTTCACCGGTATACATATGCATATGGCTATATGTAATATCATCCGAACTATTATCTCTTGCCTCATACATTACCTTGTAGCTGACAACATATGGGTATGTCTTTTCTTGGCTTAACGTAAATCTTGCCTGAGCTTTACCGCTTGTATTATCATCAGTCAGCTTTATCACTGTGTTATTACTATCCAAAGCATCCTTTGCATATTCAACAGAAGTATTTGCCGCACTGTTATGATTAAACCATACACCTTTACTGCTGGTTGTAGTCAGCGCACCCACAGCTTCGCTGTTAAAGTCATAATAATCAAAAGCATCTGTCTTTACTACCTTGTATTCAACAGCACCGTTCGGAGAAGTGAGAACCAATGCCGCATTTCCGCTTGTCATCTGATAAGTGCAGCCTGACGGAATTTTTACATCTGTGACCGCAGCGTCTGTAATATCAGCTGTTGTATTAACCAAAATACGTTTGCCGATCTGGTCTACAGCAGTTTTATAGCTGCCGATTTTAATACCGGACAGGCAATATGTACCTTTGTTTACGATACCGGTTCCTTCGCCTTCGGGAACGAGATTATTTCCCTTCCACACGTACACGGCAACACTGCCGCCCTCCGGCATTGTAACCTCGCCTGTTTCAAAATACTTTGATGTCGGCGCAACAATTCCATCAGGTACATTATATATTTCCTTTTTTTCAAAGCTTACGTCTGCCAATTCACTTTTTCCGCTTTTATAAGCTGCCAGAATAAGGTTAAAGCTTTGGTTTTGAGCCGCATTCTCGGATACAACCTTGACCTTTGCCTTTACCGGAGTATTTGCAGCTATATTGCTTTGCTCAATCGCAGTACCGTTTTGATAAAAGATTACCTCTGCCTGTTCTTCTATCACTGCCGCCGAAGCATTAAATACCGGAAAAACCATTGCCAATGCCGTTATGATAGCCAGACACGTTCTTCTTACCCTTTTCATAAATTGTTCCTCCTTTAATTTTGTGCGCTTTAACGCAATTTTTATAATTAAAAGTTTCTGCTGTACTTATGTACCGCATTTAATTTTTTCATAGTTATTTAGTGATACTTATATCATCTATACAGATTACCGAGGTGCGCCGCGCAGAGGTTATAAGTTCCATACGATTGACAAAATTTATATTTCGTCCGGTATAAACATTCTCTGCTGAGGTATATTCAACACCGTTTAGGCGATAGCTTATGCTCCACTTACTGCCTGTTTTTTTATATGAAATACTCAAATCATTCCATACGCCAATCGGAATATCGGTCAGCTTTTGATATTTATTGCCGCCTGAGGTATCATACACTGTATTTAAAGCTATTGTATTCCCTCCGGTATCCGTTGCATGAAGCTCTATCAGTGACGAGCTGTCCCCGGATAGCGCCAAATAAGTATAGCTTAAATCGCTTTGCAGCTTTGAATACGCGTCTGTACGGTCAAATCTGATTTTACAGCTTATCTGTCCGCTTGTGCTTTGGGCAATAAGATTCAACCCCATACGCTCTGCAAACGACAATGATGTATCTGTAAGCTTAAGAAACCTATTTCCGTTTTCCTCCGTTATTGCCGCACCAAAACCGTTGGCACTCCAGTTGTTTAGGTATAATTCATCTGTGCTTTGGGTTTTCTGAAAGTCGTTTTCATAACTCGGCTCCGAACCGTTTTGGCGTTTAACAACGGGCGGTTTATTAAGCAGTCCGTTCCAAAACTCCGCATACATCGGCTTATACAAATATGAATCAGGCTCACGTCCAAATATATGATATAAATCCTTTCGTGCAATCCACATCTGTCTTGTTCCGTCGGAATCACCCTCGCACAGCCCCAAGCCTGACGGGATTCCGCCAAACTTTGTTTTTGCCATATATGCGTCGGACGAAGCACCGCCGTCGCTTTGGAAAAACTGATGAATATATCTTTTATATTGCTCAATCAGCCTTTCTTCTTTGTTTCGGTAAATGCTTTTTACCAATTCAGGCTCATAGCGGCTAACAAGCTGTATTATACTTATCGGATTTCTTACATAGCATGCCGCAGTGGGGAAATCATTTCCCTCAAGCGTTTTTGCAACCGATTCAAGAAGCTTTTCAGGATTATTCGGACACATTGAAAACCTGTTATATATCATAGAAACCTTAAAAGCACCGGAGCAGGCATTAAAGCTATAATCTCCGCTTTTGCCCCAATATCCGCTTACCGAATCTTGTCTGTCTTTAAGAAATTCAAGCAAAACGGCTTTATAATCATCCGAATCATCAAGCAGCAGCGCATAGCTCATTGCCTCATACGCAAGGTCGCCTGCCTCCCACGAATTATTATCCCAGTTAAGTGAGCGTATATATTCTGCAAACCTTTCAGTCGACCTGCAGTACTCAGGCAAATTCCCGTTATCCTGTGAATACTGCACAGCAGAATATCGCTGTGTATACTGTGATACATATTGCGGCGTGTATTTCGGCTTAACGCCCAAAACCTTCAGTGCATCAACACACTGTCCGTACAGGCGAATCTTATCTCTGTCGGTATAATCTCCGTCACCAAATCCGGTATCATAAAAGAATCCGTCAGTATTTTGTCTTGACTGAAAGAAGTTAATCAGCTTTTGCTTCATTTCCGGTGGTATTTCCTCTATTGCACCGCTTTCGCCTTTTGTCAGCATCTGACATACAAAAGCCGTAGATTCAAGTGACGGAACATATCCCTTATACACTGCACCGCTTACTGTTGTATAAAAGCCCCCGCTTTCCGGATCATATATCTTAGTAAGCCAATCAAATACGCCCAAAAACTCACGGTCAATCCCTCTGTATGCAGTCATGACCTTATCTTCCTCCGGAGAAACCAACCTGACTTCTCCGTGTTCACCAAGCGGCATCATGTCCTGCCAGACGTAAAGCGCCGCTTTTTGATTTTCATTTACTTTAACAGCCTGTGTTGCGGCAACGCATGTTTCACCAACGGCAAGCGTTCGCTCCTGCCTTACAAGGTAATTTAAGCAATTTTGCATATCGTATACCGCAAGAAATATTTCAACACAGACAGATTCCTCGGAATCATTGCGAATCCCCACATCCGCCGATATTATGCCCTGCTGCGGTTCTTTTGCCATGTTTCCGTTACAATACCATATCACAAAGCTGTTATCTGTATTTTCTGCCGCATATCCCGTATAAATAACCGAAAGCAAAACGGCAATACACAAGCATATTACACACACCCTCCGCAATACTGCTGCAGTCTTCATATTACTTCACCGTTATTTTAAAGTTGTCAAGACCCATCTTGCTGCATCTTGCAGTTGAAGTACAAATCTCAAATACATCAAAATATTCAGCATCGAAAATCAACAATGCGTCTTCTGCCGCCGGCTGAAGCTTACCGTTTAAATAACACTTCATATGCATTGTTCCGTATCGGTCATGCGTAAAATCAAGTCTTATATTAAACCACTCGCCGCGCTCGGCTGTGCCAAAGCTGTTATATGTCACAGAACCGCTTTTGCTGTTCTGAAATGCAAGTGTAATTTTATCCGAGCCGTTATCCAAAACATTCATGCTGAGCAACACAGTATCTCTGCTTCCGATTGTAAAGAAGGTATAGCTCATATCGTTTTTCTTTTCCTGATAAGGCATTTCTCTGTCAAGCATCAGCGAAAACTCAACACTTGCGTCACCGTAAACCTTATCAAAAGCGCAGCGTGCGGACTCCTGCTCCGTTACGCCGGTATCCTCTAAAAGTAAATAACGGTTTTGCTTTCCGTTCAGACTTTGAACGGGGAATTTTATATTTCCTGTTTTAAACGACCAGTTTCGGTCAAATAAATCGTCTA
>ERZ1034952.1451-NODE-1451-length-19216-cov-19.670476_pt1 | contig 19216 bp, 22 predicted proteins | sample MGYA00520625_ERZ1034952 | MGnify/ENA primary metagenome ERZ1034952 (study PRJEB33766, sample SAMN09781773) | gut metagenome | biome: gut microbiome | host: Homo sapiens | place: Madagascar | study: EMG produced TPA metagenomics assembly of the PRJNA485056 data... | reverse complement strand
TGAGAATTAACAATTTATTTAATAATCGTCTCGTTTTAACGGGACACTAGTGATACAAATTTATTAATATGCACTGGCAGGTGGTATTGAACCACTTCATTGCTGAATACCTGTACTGCCAGTTATACCATATTTATTTACTTACAATATTTTTCATCAAATTCCTTAACCTTTTCCAAAATGTATTCCAAATCTTGATCTAAAATACTCTGATGGATTGGAAGATTAAGCGTGTGGTCTGCTGCATAATCTGCATTTGGGAACTCGCCAGTAACTCCATATCCTGGCACACGGTGGAGTGGATAATAACGATATGTTGTATATACTCCATTCTCACGCAAAAATTTTGCAAACTGATCACGCTTACCATTAGTAATCTGTACATGGTAGAAATAATATGAAGTTTCTACATAGTCAGGCAATACTGGAGGAAGTTCCAACCAAGAGAATTGCTTAAGATTCTCATAATAAAAATCACTCACATGCTTGCGCTTCTCCATGTACATTGGCAACTTCTTAAGCTGCTCTAAAGCCATTGCTGCTGTAACATCATTCATGATAGCACGATGTCCAAAGCATGAAATATCAAACTCCCACCATTTTTGAGCAACGCTATTCTCATAACCGCTCTTGGTTTCGAGTCCAAAGTACAACCAGCGATCAGCCTTCTTACGCAACTCAGGTGTATTGAAGTACAACATGGCTCCATCTGCACTAACAAGAATCTTCATTGCATCAAAAGACCACATACCCATATCACCAATAGTACCAATAGCCTTACCTTTATAACGTGAACATACACCGGCAGCAGCATCCTCTATCACTTTAAGATTATACTTCTTGGCAAGAGCCATAATCTCATCCATTTCACATGGAATACCGCCATAATGCAAAAGAAGGATCGCCTTTGACTTAGGGGTAATAACCTTCTCTATGTCCTCTGCACGTGCATTTAGAGTATGAGGATCAACATCGCAAAGCACCAACTTTGCTCCATGTGCACAAACAGCATTACCAGCTCCAATAAAACTAATTGTTGGAACAATCACTTCATCTCCAGGCTGAATATCTAAAAGGTGCATTGAAGAGAAGAGTCCTTCACTGCAACAATTAGTTGTGAGAACCAAGTCTTTAGAAACACCAAGATGACTTGCGTACTTTTCCTCAAACTCAGCAACTCGTTTGCCTTTACCGAGCCAATTTGACTCGAATACATCCTTAAGAGCATCAAGCTCCTCTTTGCCTAAAGTAGGCTGATAAACATTAATCATTTTCTTGTTTTTTTAAATAATATTAAAACATTACTTTTAACCAACTTATACATCATATCAATAAAGATACAAGAAGCCATTACTACCAAAGCCTGCAATAATGCTATAGGTATCATATATGAAGTATTATAAAATTCCATATTATCGAAAAAAGTTTTCAAAAACAAAGACAAGATTTCGACTTCTCGAAATCAAATATACAGCATGAAATAATACGATGAAAACATTGCAAATAATCCAAGAGTTTATACTTCTGATAATCTTTTATCATCATTGTTATCTTCTATTAAAAACAACATTTTTAACTTGGAATAAATTCGTATCATGAGTTATCCATGACATAAAAACATATACCACCCCAGAAACAAACATTTGCATTGCTACCAATACATAGTCTCTTTCAAAATATCGGGTCATTACATAAGCAACCATTGCCATAACAGCAGAGTTGAGAACTGGTTTTACCAAGTCTTTACATCTATCCAATAGAGTATAGCCAAAAACTTTGCTGCTAATGATACAGAGGATAAAATTTCCTAAGAATTCTATAACCGTATAACCAATTGCTATAGCCCATACACCATAAGGAATCATTAAGGTCAGAGACAATAAGTTTACTGCTAAAAGACCTATTTCATAATAAAGTCCTATTTGACTCTTGCCCACGGAATAATAAACTTGCTTATCTATTGAAGTTATGATTCCAGGAATTCGTAGAATACAAAACAAACTCAAAAAGATGGCACATGGTAACCATTTTTCCGACAACACAAAAGAGACTAAAGGATGAGCTGCAACTGCAACAAATACTAAGATAGGTATCATAACAAATGCAGACATCGAAACAGAACGTCTTGCCAGTTCTCTTAACTTTGGAATATCATCTTGCTGACGAGAAAAGACAGGAAGCAAAACAGAAGATAACGATGTATTCACCACCTGTGTAACCAAAGAAGAATAGCTATATCCTCTATCATAGAAAGCCAATTTCTCTGGTGAGAAAACCTTTCCTATTGTCATAGTACGAATAGTATCTCCACCTGCACTGATTAGATTGGTTCCAATAATCTTTATACTAAATCCATATATTTCTTTCGCACTTTGCCATGAAAATCCTAATTTAAGACGAAGTTCTGGAATCATATTCATAAAGATGACAATTGATAGGATATTAGTAAGATAATAACCAACCAAAGCCCAAATTCCCATTCCCATATATGCCATAGCAATACCAATGATACCAGATAAAGGCGTAGCTAACATACTTCGAAAGAAAATGCTGCGAAACATCATCTTTCTTGTAAGTAAACCAGTTTGAATGGAATTGAAAGAGAAAAGGAACAATGAAATTCCCATAACTCGAATTGGCCAAGTCAATTCTTCAATATTGTAATATTCACTTACGAATGGTGCTATGAAATATAATCCTATAAAAAGTATTAATGCTACTAATAAACTTATTGAAGTAAGAGTGGATAAATCTTTCTCTGACAACTCTTTCTTTTGAACTACCGCAATAGACAAGCCACTTTGAACAAAAATACCAAGATAATTAATGATTGCATTAATAATAGCCAGGCTTGCGAAATCTTTAGGTAATAAAAGGCGAGCAAGGACAACCTGAATCAAAACTCCTAATCCTTGAACCATCGCTCTTTCACCACCCTTCCATAACAAAGATCCTATGACACTGTTTGATTTTGGCATACTGTTTTATGGCTTTAGGATACTTAATCTTACAATGTCTTCGTACTCACCATTTTCATTAATAGCCTCATCCTTAAGAACAGCCTCAGATGAGAATCCTGCATTTTTTAAGAGTTCCACCTCATCGGCAAACTTAAAGAAAACATAAGAATAAACCTTATGCATACCATACTCGTTAAATGCTTTTTCTACTAACATATGGATGGCCTGGCTTTGACTTTCAGGTGTCCACTCTGTATCAGTACTGGTAAAGATACAAAGCTCACAGCGCTTATTAGTATAATCCATATCCTTCAAATATACTGTAGCTATTGGATAAGCAACAATAGGAAAATCCTCATCAATACGCTCTACCGTAAATTGCTTATACTTACCTGTCTCTACAAAGTTCTTAAAGAATTCTGCATTTGATTCTTCTGTAATCTTTGCTCTAGAAAGGCAATGATTTAATACATTCTCATCATTTCTCCACTTAACAAGATGGACTCCATCTTGAAGAGTAATTGGTCGTAATACTATTTTCATTTCTTTACTTGTTAATTAACTATCGATAGCATTTTTGCTACCATAACTTATGTTTCATATTAAAAGGTAGGCTCCACACCAACAGCGAAAAGTAGCTCATAAAAATGCTTATGATGCTTCGCCTACCTTTGGAATATTTTATATCTAACTAATCACTAAACTAAAATTCTTTGCTTCTTTATTATTATCTAAGTTAGTTATAATGTTTATATTATTCTGATATTACATCATCTATATCTTGATAATCCATTAGAAACATAGACTTCAAATGAGTTATAAAATCCGCCAGAAATATTATTTGTACAAATCCGCATTAATATCGAATGGTGATTCGAAATCCTTCAACATCGCATGCTTCGTATCTTTCTCTGAGAGATTAGCATGTTCTGTTGGAATCTTCCAATCGATACCGAGGGTATCATCGAGGATACTGATACCTCCATCTGCTTCTGGATGATAGAAGTTATCACACTTGTATTGGAAGACTGCTGTTTCTGAGAGAACGGCGAAACCATGAGCAAAGCCCTTAGGGATGAAGAACTGGCGATGATTGTCTTCTGTCAACTCTACGGCTACATGTTTGCCGTAGGTTGGTGAACCTTTGCGAATATCCACAGCTACATCAAGTACTCTACCTTTTACGCAGCGTACCAGTTTGCTTTGGGTATATGGTGGGCGCTGGAAATGCAGGCCTCGCATTACACCATAGCTGCTCATAGACTCGTTGTCTTGGCAGAAGTGAACACTGTGTCCCAGGATTGGGGCAACCTTCTCATTAAACTCTCGCTCGCTGAAGCTCTCGAAGAAGTAGCCACGAGCGTCACGGAAGAGGCGTGGCTCAATAATGAGCACGCCATCTATATCAGTCTTAATAATATCCATATCTCTGTTCTATAATTATTTTTTTCGATCTTTCTTTGCGTCTTTTAAGGTAATGATTCTACCAGGATGTTCTGTGTCCCATACCGCTGCACCACCATGCTTGAAATAATCCCAGAGAATAATGAGGAGGGCGATGACAGAGAGAACTCCGAAAAGGATTAATATGAGTAATAACATTTTATCTATTGATTATTTATTATTGATTAATGATTGTTTGTTACTTGGCATCAAGCTCGCTGTACTTCGAGTGCTGACTCTTGTACTCTGGTACTATCTCCTTCATCTTCTTCACTACTGCCATGTCGTCGTAGGTGAAGGAGAGCTTGTAGAGGTCTTCCTCGTTCTTGCGTGCCAACTCGTATGGATACTCACGAACCTTGGCTACCATAATCTTTGGATGGTGGGTAGGAACTGTGGCTTCCTTGTCGTTCAACACTTCCTCGTAAAGCTTCTCACCATCTCGGAGTCCTACATACTTGATGTCGATGCCTTCTACTCCTGAAAGGGCTATCATGCGCTTTGCCAAATCGGCGATGCGGACTGGCTTGCCCATATCGAAGACGAAGATCTCGCCTCCCTTACCCATGGTACCTGCCTCCAATACCAACTTACAGGCTTCAGGAATGAGCATGAAGAAACGGATGATGTCGGGATGGGTGACGGTGATAGGACCACCCATTGCTATCTGCTTCTTGAAGATTGGAATAACGGAACCGTTACTTCCCAATACATTGCCGAATCGTGTGGTAACAAACTGGGTGACGCCCTTTACCTCGCCATCCACAATCGCCTTGTTCAATGCCTGGCAATAAATCTCGCAGATTCGCTTGCTGCAGCCCATCACGTTGGTTGGGTTCACTGCCTTATCGGTAGAAATCATCACAAACTTCTTGGTGCCGTACTTCACTGCCATATCGGCTATCACGCGCGTACCATATATATTATTCTGCACTGCCTCTGATGGGTTGTCCTCCATCATCGGTACATGCTTGTAGGCTGCGGCATGGAAGACATAGTCAGGATGATACTCAGAGAAGATGCGCTCCATACGGGTGGCATTGGTGATGCTGGTTACGATGGTTTCGCATGGGATATCCGCATAGTTCTTGTTCATGAAGAGACGGACATCGTGCATTGGGGTCTCAGCCTCATCTACCAATACCAGATGTGCAGGCTTATAGATGGCAATCTGCTTCACCATCTCGGAACCGATACTTCCGGCTGCTCCCGTAATCAGAATGGTGCGACCGTTGAGGAGTTTACCAATGGCATCCATATCTACTTCTATCTTCTCACGTGGAAGAAGGTCTTCGATATCTACCTCGCGCATCATCTGATGGCGGAGGTTTGACTTGCCGTCCCAGCTCTGTGCCTTTGGCATCATCATAATCTTGATACCTTCAGCGGTGAGTTTGTCAATCATATCCTGTTTCTCCAGGAATTTCTCTGTAACCAGAGGACTCACGAAAAGGGTCTTGACATTCATCTTGTGCATGACAGCCAAAACGGTTTCATCGTATGAATAGACTTCGCAACCCAGCAGGAATCTTCCTATCATGCCGGTTTCTTCGGTAGTAAATCCTTTCACGACATACTGTGAAGGATGATCGTTGCGCATGGACTTTGCCAGGGAGATACCACCTTCACGTACACCGAGGATGAAGACTGGGATTTTGGTATCAGTATAGAAACTGGAATCGTACATATACTTCACCAGGATTCGCATCGTCCACATCTCTATCATGGAGATGAACAACATGACAACAATAGACTCTGTGGTAATCTCGCAAGGAATCCAGTCTGACAGTACAACGAGAAGAAGGCTGTTTAGGATGAAACCGATGAAGAGGGCACCGGATATGCGGAGCAGGTCGACAAATGACGAGAAACGCATGATGCCGGAATAGGTATGAAATAATCTCATACCCACTACGAATAACGGCAGGCTACAAATGAATGTGAGGAGGTAGCTCCAGAAATGGGAAGCCAGCACTTCTCCTCCCTCTGCGATATAGGTAGCTATCATACCTGCCACTACGATAGCGATACTATCGAGCGCAAAGATACACCAATAAGGCAGGGTTGCCTTTGAAAAATACCAATTTACCAATTTATTGGCACAGAGGGAAACTTTCAGTTTGTAAAGTATCCCTGAGGATGGCTTCTGAGAAGAGCCATTCTGATTGTTTCTATCTCTCATAAATCTATTAAATATTAATCTCTACTGAAAATGTCACGTATAAATGGCTTCTCTGCCAAATACTTTCCAATGTAATCACTCTGGATTGGAGAAATATTATTGTTGATTTTCTCCACCTTCTCAGGAATTACATCTACTGCTTACATGATGGTGCTGAGATAATAGCGTTGCTATACTCAGACCGACGTAGCCGGTACCGGCTACTGCTACTTTTATATCTTTAAAATCATTCATAATGATATTGTGTTTTTATATTTTTGTGTTCTTAAAAAATAAGAAGAGTTTTCTAAAATCATCCCGTCCTTCTTTACCATTAAAGAAGGCTCCACCTTTTTCACCAAGCCTCTCTTCCCTCAGGGACGAGAGGATGTAACCGCCCTCCGGTGCTCGGAACCGCTGCGCTATAAGGTTGGCGGACCATCAAAGGTCTCGTCATGTTGTGCGGGATGGGACCGCCTTAATCCTTACCTTTCATTTATCCAATAGTATTGATGAAAGACACACCATTTTGATTCTCTATAATTTTTGCAGCTTTGGTGCTACTTATAGTAATCATTGTAGAATGATGAATGCTTAGAACCTTATCTTGTAACTCTGCATTATCCTCTAATGCCGTTATATTCAATCCAAGATTTCGAAGATAATCAATATGAAGATGGCGGCTATGAGACTTTGTTAAAGCATGGTTTCCTATATTTTCAACAACATTATCTGCTTTGTCTTCGGCATTAGGAATACCATCAAACATATTATTCATCAACCATTGTTTCACCAAACCATTAGACCAATCTATTACCTTTTGGCATTCACCCACTAAAGTTGGAGTATATTTCGATAATATAGGTCCCCAAACTTGTGTACCTACCGGATTAACTTCATTCTCATGCTTGATATTTTCAAACTCCTCAATGATTCCATGCGCCCTATACATACAGTACTGGGGGTCTATCGGTCCCAAATTAGAATGCTTTCCCATGATTATCTCTTTTGCACTGCAAGAAATCATAGTACCTGCAGACATAGCCATTTGAGGGATAATAACACGAATGTCTTTTCCAAAGATGCTTTGAAGATATACTACCAAAGATTCCGTAGCAGATATATCACCTCCAGGGGTATGCAATATCAAATCCAGCCCTTTGGTCTTATCAAGCTGATATATACAAGTCATGAAACCAGTCTTGTCATTATCATTGATGCCAAAGTCAAAAGTACCGTTAGCCATCAAAGACTTTTGTAACCACGCTGAATAATAGAGTATTGTATTTCTACCTGTATAATCACTCAGCTGTTTAAGATATTCTCTTCGTACCAAGTCGTATTGACTAGGCATATGCCCAAATCTATCCAATATTTCATTCCATGATGCCATAATTTCAAGTATTATCTGTTACACAAACTTCTATATTATGCCTAATTGTGGGATTCATTGGATACCCTTCATAGAGTGTATCCTTTTGAACCAGCAAGGAATCTTTCAGGATGCTATCAAATAACACCTCTGCCTCCTTGATTATATTGCTATATTTTTCTTCCATCATATATTGAAGCTATTGTTAACGTACCACTTTAACCTAGAGTATCTCTAATTTGCCTCATATTCACTTAAGATAACTTATCTCTGCCCCCTCATCCATAAAATTTTGAATCATCGACATATACCTCTACATTATTTGTTTCAATTTGCCATTGTCCATTTCTATGTATTAGCAAAACCCTAAACGACATGGGAAATGACATATCAAAATCTATGTCACCCTCATTATCCATGTGAATTTCCATGTCGCACATAGCATTACCCTTTAATTCCATCTCATCATGATTCATTCGTATCATAGTATATGAAATATCACTTATATCTTCTATCGTATCAGAATATGCTATTGCATCGTGAGGATGATAGGTATTCATATATTCACACAACAAAGGGGGGAAAAAATCAATATCTATAGCAGGTAGAGTATCGGAATAATTGGAAATAACCAACTGTAACCTTGCACCATGCTCTTTAGCATAATGCTGTAGGCTTTCTATTGAATCTTTAGAAAACGGGCTTTGTTTAATCTCATAAATGATGTGCTCATCATTTTTTGTTGCATATAAATCAAAACAAAGGTCACCTACTTTTTTCTCTCTATCCACTTGATAACCTTTCCCTAAAAGTTCATCGGCAAGCTGATCAGTCACAATCTTTTCCCAGTACCTACGTATATAAGTATCTTTTATTTCCATAAATGCTCTAAATCTACATGATAAAAATCATTTGTCATTTCTCCACACTCTATATAAGTGATTGCAGTTTCTTCACCTCTATAAGTTTTATTCGATGAAAAGTCTTGTAATTTCATAACGATATCAGAGTCCAAATTCGTAATATCAATCATGTTGATAGTATTATCGCAATTTATTGCTTGTGATAGGCAGAATTTAACACTTCTGTCATCTTTGTACATCACTTTTATAAAGGCATCTATCGTATGCTTTAGGATATTATCAATATCTCGTACCAATCGTCCCTTATAAAAGTATGTTATAAGGAAATAGCAATTAGTTTTAGAATGATAATATCCTTTAGGATTTTGTATACCATATTTAGAATTGAACAAAGATTTCAGTTCTTTTTGAAATTCTTCTTTTTTGTTACTATCAGACTTATTTACAGAATAAAGCTGTCCCTCAAATATTAATTGAAACATATGCCAATACAAGTATTACTAAATGATAATTCAACGACATGCATTTCTTATTTTAGAGAATTGCTCTTCAGCTCTTTACTGAAATCTACATTGATATCAAATGGTGAATCGAAATCCTTCAGCATCGCATGCTTCGTATCTTTCTCTGAGAGATTAGCATGCTCTGTTGGTATCTTCCAATCAATTCCAAGGCTATCATCAAGGATAGAGATGCCACCATCAGCTTCTGGATGATAGAAGTTATCACACTTGTACTGGAAGACTGCTGTTTCTAAGAGGACTGCGAAACCATGGGCAAAGCCCTTTGGGATGAAGAACTGGCGATGATTGTCTTCTGTCAGCTCTACTGCCACATGCTTGCCGTAGGTTGGTGATCCTTTGCGAATATCCACAGCTACATCGAGGACTCTGCCCTTTACGCAGCGTACCAACTTGCTCTGAGTATAAGGTGGACGCTGGAAGTGCAAGCCTCGCATTACACCATAGCTGCTCATAGACTCATTGTCCTGGCAGAAGTGTACACTGTGTCCCAGGATTGGGGTTACCTTTTCTTCAAACTCTCGCTCGCTGAAACTCTCGAAGAAGTAGCCTCGAGAATCGCGGAAGAGTCGTGGCTCTATAATGAGTACGCCTTCAATATCAGTTTTGATTATATTCATTGTTTTCTAATATTCTAAATTCTTTTTTAATGTTTGATCTTTCTCTTCAAGTATTGAAAGGAGATACTTGCCATAGTCATTCTTCAGCATAGGCTGAGCATTCTCTCTCAACTGTTCTGCGGTAATCCAACCCTGACGGTATGCGATACCTTCCAAGCAAGCTACCTTCAAGCCCTGGCGCTTCTCCAAGACTTCGATAAAGGTGGATGCCTCAGAAAGAGAATCATGGGTTCCGGTATCAAGCCAGGCAAATCCTCTTGCCATGGTCTGTACCTTCAGCTGCTTATCCTTCAGGAACTCCTGGTTAACAGTAGTGATTTCCAACTCACCACGAGCAGATGGTTTAATATGCTTGGCTACTTCCACTACCTTATTAGGATAGAAGTACAAGCCTACCACAGCATAGTTACTCTTAGGATGCTCAGGCTTCTCTTCAATGCTCAGGCAATTGCCTTGCTCATCAAACTCTGCAACCCCATATCGTTCCGGATCACTTACACGATAGCCAAAAACGGTGGCCTTATTATTCTGTTCAGCATCTACAACAGCTTGATGCAGCATCTGATTTAATCCTGCACCATAGAAGATATTATCGCCTAATACGAGGCAAGCGGAATCATTACCAATGAATTTCTCTCCGATAATGAAGGCTTGGGCTAAGCCATCTGGTGATGGCTGTTCAGCATACTCGAATTTCACACCTAACTGGCTTCCATCGCCTAAGAGGCGCTTGAAACCTGGCAAATCGAATGGTGTTGAAATAATGAGTATTTCACGGATACCTGCCAACATCAATACTGATATTGGGTAATATATCATCGGTTTATCAAAGATTGGTATCAGCTGCTTGCTGATACCCTTTGTGATGGGGTACAAGCGTGTTCCGCTTCCACCTGCTAATACTATTCCTTTCATATCATTATTATTTATTGATCAATAACATGTTTTCTAAAATCATCCCTCAATGGTCTTTACACCCCCTTCGGTTCCCCCGTTTGCGGGGGACTGAAACCTTCTTTACCATTAAAGAAGTCATCTTTTCGAATCCCTCCGTCTCCCTTTAGCCAAAGGGAGCTCCACCTTTCTCACCAAGCCTCTCTTTCCTCAGGAACGAGAGGATGTAACCGCCCTCCGGTGCTCAGAACCGCTACGCTATAAGGTTGTCGGACCATCAAAGGTCTTCGCCATATTGTGCGGGATGGGACCGCCAGACTATACATTTAGCTTATATTCATTCTTTGATCATAATCATATCAAGTATTAATTCGATTGTTATTATCAGAAGAATCAAACATACGCTTTAAATAAAAAGAGTTTTATTATCATGCTTTTCCTTCCAATGTCTCTCATTTTTGAATCCCAAACCTAGTCTATATTGCTCATCAAAAACATAAGCCAAATCAGGACTACAATATACAAGAGCATCTTCTTGACATATGTCAGAAGTTATCTTGCCTGTAAGATACCCTCCACAAATTTGAAGTTCATCTGAGCAAATTACGTGACCATGTAAATACTCTCTATCGATCAGAAAATCTATAAAGAACTTCGGTTTCTTATGCATAGATTTAAGAGCCCGCAAAAAAACGTCCAAATCATCATACTTGATGACCCAAGGATAACTTCCACCTTCTTGCAATTCTAGCATAAAAGATAAATCTGCCTGTATTTGCCCAAAAGACTTTTGAGTGACAATGATTGAGAAATCACCATCTACATACTTTGTAGTATCTATGGTATCTATTATATTACCATGCTCATCCATTATAACCAAGGGTTCTTGCTTTGAAAATTTTTCTGCAACTCGCCAAGTTTGTTTATATGCGTAACCTATACTACGATTGAAATCTTGCTGTATTCGCATATATGCCTGCTCAGGATTTCTAAACGGCTCTTTTATGTTATATGCCTTAGCCTCTATAATAAAAGCCTTATCTTTCCATAAAATTAAAACATCCTGTTCACAACCATCTATATAATAACCAGTATAACATTTTATATAGTTTCCAAATACTGCTTTAAATAAGCTTACTATATTATTTTCCAACAACTTACCTTTCTCCTTTATGTACTTAGTCTTGTTTCTTTCTGTAGTACAACATAAGTTCTCTAGATAAGCATCAATGGCATGTAAGACTTGCTTTATTTCAAACACCTGATAAAGCCCATCTTCTAGATCCACTATAGGAAAACGAAATAAAGGATTGGCTGTTGATGTATAATAAAGATAATCTGAATCTGCAACCTTAAAAGAAAGCAAAGCTAAAATTTGTTCAATCTTGTTCAATGGGAGTTGTTCGTCTACCAGGTCAGATGCTTTAAAACGATTCTTTATCCCATAATCAGCCACCAATGCATACATAGGTAATTTACTATACCCTAATGTTTTAATCTCATCAGGAGCCTCATCTGTTATACTAAGTTGCAAATTTGTATATTCTTGCCAATTAGGGCGAATTTGAGTTATATCTTGACTCGAAAGACTCTGTAAATTACCTTCGCACCATTTATCTAAATTATCATAGAAATGAAGAAAATCTGAAGTACGTAAATCTATTTCAGATTCGATAATCGTATCCATCGTTTTGTACAATTCAGAAATCCAACTAATTGCTTGTTCTTCAAAATTTAGAGGCCCTTGGTTAAAATAAGAAAGAAATGATGGCATTGCCACTTCTCTTTTCTTTTTCCATTCATCAGTTATCTCCGTTTCATTCTTTGGAAAGAAGATTTTTAAGTATTCTGCTTCTATCGCATTTAAATGATCAACGATAAAAAACCAATCTTCTTCTGTATAATTTACTACACTGCCATTTTGTGCAGAGGTCATCAATAATCCTGCAAGATAATACAACTGACGCATAGGGGAAGACAACTTTTCAATCTCGTCATTTGCTGTTCCCAACGAGGATGTCTCCAGCAACTGCGTAAAGAGCCCTAACACAAGTCTTTTATCGAATTTAACCAAGAACTGTTTTAGTTCTATAGATAATCTTTCTAATTCATCCATTGTAATCAACTTATTTTTCTCAAACTTTCAAATATATTCGCGTCTCCGGAATTCTTTGTCAAGATGTTATATTTGCATATAATACAGCATCCTCACAAAATCAATTACAAGCAGTTAAGATATCGGTTCCCTGAAAAAAAACGACCTGTAACGGTTGAAGTTATTTTGCATGTAAACAACTCTGCGTTTAAACCTTGTATAATTCTAAAAACAGCTCATACTTAACGTTGTTTATTCAAGCATGAGTTTATTTTTGTTTCTAGCTCATCTGCCGTATTCTGGGGTATTTTTTCAAGAGGTTTGTATCTTTTATCTATATATTTATCAGACAACAAATCGCAGTTTCTACTACCTGTATAATACTTTGGAGTTTTTACCTTATCTGGATAAAGATCAGGATTTGTTACGAATCGAATACTACGACTGTCATCGGAACATATCAAACGACATTTGGAAACAATCACCATAGCAGGAAGATGAGGATCATCAAAATCAGTGTCAGAAATCATAGCCTCAATTCTTTCTTGTTCTTTGTCTACTTCGGCTGTATCCAACCGAATAACTTTATTCTTATAGACATTTAAAACGCCAAATACCTTAAGGAACTTTTGGGCTTTCTTCAGTTCTGCCATATATTTCGAGCCACCGATAACTAACTTCCCTTTACCATGCAAGATCCAATCCAAAACTGGTTTGAATTCAGCATGTTTTTCATTATTCGAATCGAAAACCGGTCCGAATGTATTGGTATCTACAATAATACACATAAGCTAAAGATCAAGCATTCTCAACTCCTCATCAACAAAGAAATCCCCATAACTATCAGGTATCTCACAATTAAACCTGCCATTCTTTCCTATAGGCATTACCGTAATTACATTACCAGCCTCTGTTCTTTCAAAAAACAAAACTTGCGCCTCTCCTTTAGGCTTTTCCTCAGCATGATGCATCTCATAGCGAAAACGGTTTATCATGTATTCGCTATGAGTTTCCAGTAAAAAAGAATTGGCATTATCTCTCCAATTTTTAAATACCAATGTTCCTAAAGCACATTGGGCCTTAGGGTGAAGATGAACCTCAGGTTGCGGAATTGCTATTTGAGTTTTTCTACGACGAAGCATCTCCACAATGAGAGGCATCACCTGTGATACACCATATCCAACATTTGAAATATTTACCTTTACCCTACCGTACTTCATATCGAGAGAAAAAGGTGAAGATGCGCCAGAACCAGAATATGATTCCACCTCTACACCTTCAAACAGGGAACTCTCCTGACCAAATTGATTTAATGTTTCAATAATAGAGTTAGTCTTTCCATTTCTTTTATCAAAACATGATTTTAGAAAAAATGCGATATGATCACCTTCAGGAACGAAATCGCGTTCATACGAATCATAATACGGCTTCGCCTGTGCTCTGACTGGAGAAAATCGCAGCATATCTTTCTGGCTCAACACCTTCAGAAATAGAGTCTTGTCACCAACCATCAAATCAAACAACAAGCCATTTTCTGATTTTTCATCAATATCTTCAAAATAATCACTTGTAGAATGTTCTATCCACAAACGAAAATCATCTTCAGTTGCTCGTGTATAAAGTTCGACATTTTCATTTTTCTTCTTACTAAGAATGATTGTCTTGTTATTTGCTGTAGATTGATATTCAACAACAGAAGCAGCTCCATTATCATTTGTGAATTTCCACTTGAAAAAACAACGTTTATCATCTATTTTCTTTTCACAAGCAAAAGAAAAGTATGATTTATCATCAGAATATCTGTTTACCATATCAAAGAAATTCCCCATCTTTGAATCCTGATTAAACTTAAATATAAATGGGTTATGATTGTGATCTATGAGACACAACAAATCCATCACTGTCGATTTACCTGTACTATTATCTCCGACCAAGAAATTAACATTCTCTATAGGAATAAAAGTCTTGTCGAAGCCTTTATAGTTATCTATGAAAAGTTTTGTTATCATAATAAAAGTTTTAATCTCTTCTAAAAATATCTCGTGTATAAACTTTATCTATCACATCATCCAGACAAGTATCGTAGCGGTTGGCGATGATGGCATGGCTCTGGGCCTTGAACGCTTCGAGGTTGTTCTCTACTCTACTGCCGAAGAAGGTGCTGCCCTCTTCCAAAGTTGGTTCATAGATGACTACCTCAGCACCCTTTGCCTTGATACGCTTCATAATGCCCTGGATGGCTGACTGGCGGAAGTTATCGCTGTTTGACTTCATGGTCAGACGATAGACACCAATCACGCAGTTGTGCTCCTTGCTGGCATCATAGCTGTTGGCATCGGCATAGCTGTATTTCATTCTGAAGTTCGTCTACGATACCTTGGGTATACTCATCATTGCGCATCTCCTTAATCTTTTCGGCATCATAACCTTTCTCTACATACAAGTCCTCACGCTCCTTGTTTGGACGCTTACGACCAATACTAGTAATGACACAGATAGCCAAAAAGCATACGCTAAAGTATCAGGATGCTTCATAGTCTCCCAAAAGGTGCTAGTTTTTAATACCATAAATATCTTTATTAAGTTATTATTTAATCTGAATATTTCAACATCAAGAAAGATGGGAAGTTCTATTCTCTGCAATATATCTTACTCTTCAAACCAGCTTCCTTGCAACAGGATATGAATGCATTCAATATCCAAACCATCTGTATCACTGTATTACGTTGTCGAAAGTCAACATCCTGTTTGATATGTTCAAACGCATTAACTAACTCTCCCTTTGATAAGAAATCTATAGCTAAACAGACTTCTTTATTTCTATTGGGATTTACCCTCAATGCCTTGAATGCATCAATAAAAGCACCAACTTCATTTCCACTTCTCAGATTTGGTATCTGGGTATTCTGCCAGGTACCATTCCAAGATTCCCTTTTCCTTTCTAATTCGTCATTGCTCGGATTTAAATGTCCGATATTCTTAATCGCTTGACCAATTACTTCCTGAAAATTTGAAGCAGACAAGCTAGAACTTCCTTTGCACTTAGAATGAATAAATGAAATTGTATCTCCATTAATTGCGATATGATCAGCCCATTCATTACCCATATCATCGCATACAACAAATTGGGCATTAGCACATACATCTGTCTCAACAACATGAAACATACTATCTTGAGCAAAATCGGTACTATCATTGTTATAACCTCGTCCTTTCTCACTAGTTACATTCTCTATTCCCGTAATGGGAAAAAGAATCTGCAAGATAGAATCAAAATCTTCCTTTATGCTCGAATTTTGATATAGTCTTCCCCCTGTATAGATATATGAACAATCCTGAAAGCTAACAGAAAAGAATGCATTAGAGGTAACTATACGTGTCAACTTCACATAAGTTCCTTGATTTAGCTTTACATATAACTTGTCCAAACCTCCCTTAGCCTTAAGTGATATTTTAGTGGAAGTTTTTGCAACTCTCAGTTTTTCATCTTCTGATACCCAACAAGTTGCTTGTCTATGTTGGGCTTCATGTAAAGCCCATGTCTTATCCCCTCTTGAAATCAATCGATAAAAAGCATCTGTAACGTTCCTATAATCATCAGAATCAAGTTTCTTATAGATGGTATGATCATTGAGCTTAGACTCTATAAAATCTTGTAAGTTAAAGACATTTATAAGTAACGCATTCGGTTCCAAATGATCTGCCATTGACTTCCAAGAAAGTGGCTTAGCAAACCTAGAGAGGAATGTAGGTTGAACTACATAAGTATCCAAACAACTTGCAATATCATCAATCCATTCCAACAACTCAGTCTTAGTCTTTTTACTACCAAACTTTGCAAGCCTAGATGTACTAATATTTAATGTACATATTTCACCATCCGTTACAAAGCGAGTTACTGTCGCAATATTTTGATTGGCTCCAAAAAGCGACATAACGTTAGCCAAATCATTCGCCTCTACAGATTTGTTTCTCACGCCATTATCATTAATATTCATATTTGTCAAGCTCATCTTCTGAAATTCTGTAGTGTTTTTAACCAATATGCCAGACAAGACATCTCCATCAATCACCTCTAGAGTTTTTAAGAAAGACGACAAATGCGAGACATTCTTTTTAACTATAACGATATAGTCATCATCCTCAACTATCAGCAAATATCCTAGCTTTGTTTCCATAACAGCTTTTTTGGTAGATGTTGGCAAATCAGCTTCATTTAAGAAACTAGGTATTGCAGACATCTTAACTACAAGCAAAGAACAAAAGACACTTTTTTCGTGAACAGTTTCCCTTACCCTTACTTTTCTTGCCAATACAACCTGTTCCTCTGCAACAGAAGAGAACAACTCCTCTATACTTACTTTTGAAATACTTGCATTACCTCTCTTAAAGAAATAAGCTCCCTCATTCAAAAGTATATGATCATAGAGATTATACTTGTCTATATTACGTACCATAATTTCAAAAAGGGTATTCACACAATCTTACCAGATTGTTTCATAGCAACCTTAAACATCCGTGCTACATCATTAGCAAATAGTTCAACAGACTCCTTAGCTACCTCTTTCTGTAAGAGATGCGGCATCGACATTCTATTTGGCACACTCCACCGCAGATTCCTTCGTTTCATCAAAAGTTGACTCACTAATAACATACGGAGGAGTAAACAATTCCTTCAAGAATTCAGCTATAGCCAAATTAGCACGTTGCTGTGCTATTTGCTGTTTTGTATTCATTTGTATAAATCTATGTTAATGACGAAAGGACTGTCGAAGTCCTTTAAAACATCATGTTTTGTATCTTTCTCCGAGAGGATGGCATGTTCGGTTGGTATCTTCCAATCAATACCGAGAGTGTCATCAAGGATGCTGATACCTCCATCAGCCTTTGGATGATAGAAGTTATCACACTTGTACTGGAAGGCGGCTGTTTCTGAGAGAACAGCGAAACCATGGGCGAACCCCTTAGGGATAAAGAACTGGCGATGATTGTCTTCTGTCAGTTGTACTGCCACATGCTTGCCATAGGTTGGTGAACCTTTGCGAATATCTACAGCTACATCAAGCACTCTACCCTTTACGCAGCGTACCAACTTGCTTTGCGTGTAAGGTGCGCAGGAAATGCAAGCCTCGCATTACGCCATAGCTACTCATTGACTCGTTGTCTTGGCAGAAGTGAACACTGTGCCCCAGGATAGGAGAGATCTTCTCTTCAAACTCTCGCTCGCTGAAATTGTCGAATTTGGTATCAGGGATAGCATATGGGGCACTTTTGCCTGGTACCGAAAGCATCTTATAAACATCGGAGCGGAAGCGGATTTCATCAAGATTTTTGTCCTCAACTCTCACAAAGACAAAGGTGGTAAGAAAACAGCCTCACGGACAATACGTTTACCTCGACTGTTTATCATGATACGTCTTTCCAAAGTGCGTCGGATCTGTTGCTACAAAACCATTTTCAGCTACATATCCTTCACTTTTTGCCATGGCTTCGCCGTCGTCCCCTGCAATAGTGGACGTAACCTGTGATTGTATATTTGTCTCTTTCATCATGCGAATCAAGTTCGTTTTTTGATGACGTTCATCTGAATCTCGATATAAGAGACACAGAATCTCCCTGCAAAAATACGAAAATTGTTGGAAACTAGCAAATTATGCGTGTTAAAAAAATAACATCATTCTACGAAATTCAACATTTTTTTAGCATTCTTTTCATACACAATTTTCTAAGTCGTTGATTGAACGAATGTTTTCGGCATTTTCGTGTCTCTTATGTAAAGATTCAGGAAAATTGGTTCATTTTGGTTCATTTTACAAAATCCCCTTTTTTTATTCACTTTTGTGGCTTATAGTGCAGCCAGTATCCTGGCGTTGGCATCATCTACTTTATTATATATGTCATTTGCGGTGGCTTTGTCTGTCCATCAGATTTTATCGCATGACAGCGAGTCCATAGCCACCGCCATGCAGGAATACCGCAAGCAGCGCATCTTGCCATACATTATATTATGTGGCAAGACCCTCTATCCCGAATCCGAGATTCTGTCCCTCCTCACCACCAATTACCGCAAGCCGATAATTGATGGGAAAATCAGAGATGACAGATACACCTGATACAATTGCCTCTAAACGAACAAAGGGGAACAACCAGTCTTTGGTCGTTCCCCTTTGTTCGTTGTATTCATTCTGATTACATCACATGATTGTCAAAATGGCTTTGCATGCATATCCAATTTTGGATAATACTTGGATAGTTTACGGTATTCCTTTTCCATGAACGACATCACT
>ERZ1034952.1449-NODE-1449-length-19228-cov-18.613519_pt1 | contig 19228 bp, 25 predicted proteins | sample MGYA00520625_ERZ1034952 | MGnify/ENA primary metagenome ERZ1034952 (study PRJEB33766, sample SAMN09781773) | gut metagenome | biome: gut microbiome | host: Homo sapiens | place: Madagascar | study: EMG produced TPA metagenomics assembly of the PRJNA485056 data... | reverse complement strand
GCCCAGCTTGCACCTGTTGCCCAACTCGCACTGGTCGCCCAGCTCGCAATCGTTGCCCAGCTCGCACCAGTTGCCCAGCTCGCACTGGTCGCCCAGCTTGCACCAGTTGCCCAGCTTGCAATCGTTGCCCAGCTTGCAATCACTGCCCAGCTCGCACTCGTTGCCCAGCTTGCACCTGTTGCCCAGCTTGCACCCGTCGCCCAGCTTGCACCTGTTGCCCAGCTTACAGCCGTAGCCCAGCTTGCACCTGTTGCCCAACTCGCACTGGTCGCCCAGCTCGCAATCGTTGCCCAGCTTACAGCCGTAGCCCAGCCGGCACCAGTCGCCCAGCTCGCAGCCGTTGCCCAGCTTGCAGTATTTGCCAAATTCGATGCGATCGATCCGATTAAAATCGATCTCCGTGCAATTTGTGCAGTCCGGGATGACCAGATAACCGTATTCGTTGCGCTTCAGCGCGTTAAACTCAGCCTGCGTCATTTTTTTATCCTCCTCGTTTTGGTCTGCGAAGCTTTTCCATCGCTCCCACTTATCTGATGATCTTGACAACCACGGGATCCTCGATGATGATCTCACCGTCGTCCTCGCCAAACGTAGCGTGGTTGCCGCAGATGACGGCGATATGATCACCAAAGTATTCGCTTTTTTCGGCCTCCTCCAGGCGGGTGCAGCAGATGCCGTCAAGCTCCTCACCAAAGTCCACGGTCTCATAATTGTCGTTGTAGCCCCAGTTGTGAGACTTGTGAGTGATCTCACCCAGCTCAAACTCCTGCTCCTGCACGCGGATGCCAACATACTCGTATTCGCGATCCCAAGCGTCAAGACCCATCTCGTGTGCCACAGCCTTAATCTCGTTTGTAAGTTCCTTTTTCATTTTCCATGTCCTCCTCGTTTGTTCCGGGGATTTCCATCTCCCCCTTACATCTATTATTATATACGATTAATCGTATATTGTCAACACTTTTCCAAAGATTTTCGCCCCCAAAATCAAAAAAAATTGGGGTAGGCCGAAGCCCACCCCAACATCATACTCGCTTGAGCAAATCGTCCACCCGGCAGGTCACAATCCGCTTGATCTGCCGCGGCGACATCTGCGGACGCACCGCCTCTGCAATCTGCTCGTAGGTCTGCCCATCCAGCAGCTTCAGGCGCAGGATTTGCCGATCCCGCGCCGAAAACACCCACTCGTCAATCAGCGCTCCCACCTGTGCACGGCTCAGTCCGGCGCGCGTGATCTCTGCAAGCATCGCACACCAGCTCCCTCCTTAGTCCGTCAACTCGCGCACAGCCGCCTCAATCAGCGCGTCGATCTCGTCCGTAACCTTGATCCCCAGCTGCTTGAGCATGTCCACAACATAGTCATGCTTCTGCTCGCCGGTCTTGGCTCCAAACAGCTGCTCAGCCGCCTGCACCAGCCAGCACACCCAGCGCCAGACCTGCGTCACGCGGTCAGAGTTGATTTTGCCGCACAGCCAGAGGATAACCACCAGTGCCATACCCACACACGCCACCGCAGCGGCAATACCCGTGATCATCGTCCAATCTAGATTCATAATTTATCCCTCCGTATCTGTATCTTTATTTTTGCCAAATACCTTCTCGGCGATTCGCTTTGCCAGCAGTCCGCCCAGTTCCACGCCAAAGACCGTAAACGTCATGTTCACCAGCTCGGTCTGCTCCTGCCCGGTGGTGCAAAACACGATGGTCTCGACCACCGTAAACAGGATCAGATACACTGCCAAAAACAGCAGCACCTTGTTCGCCATCCGCGTGCCCTTGCTGACTTTAACCACCGTGACCGCCGTCCTGATGATCGCGCCCCTCCTGGATGCGGTCGATGCGCTTGTGTGCCTGCTTGGCGGACTCTTCGACAGCTGTCAGCCGCTGCAAGACCTCGATGTTGGTCTTTGCCTGCGCCTTCTGTTCGGTCTTGATGTCTTCGACGCCGCTCTTGATCGCGCCGATCTCTACTAGCAGCGTCGTCGCCTGGGCGCTGTCGCCCTTGGTGTCCTTGTTTTTGGAGCGCCAGAGATTGACGGCTGCAATAATCACATTCGCCAGCGGAACGAGGGCGAGGATAAATAACAGCCCGTATAGGATCGTGTCTTGCGTCACGGCTTACACCTCCCAGGGCAGCACATAGCCCATCTTGCGGTTGGTCTCGCGCCCAAATATGCCGTCCGGCGTGCATCCGTGCTCCGCCTGCCATGCCTTCACGGCCTCCATCGTTTGTGGGCCGTATTTGCCATCTGCCGGGATGCCCAGATACCGCTGGATCAGCACCACGCCCGCACCCTTGCTGCCCTTGCGGTACGTGCAAGGCCGACCACCCTGTCCGGGGCAGCCGGCCGATGAATAACTGTCGTACCAGGCGACGTTTTTGCCGCGTGCATCGACGTGGATGTAGTTGTCGGTAGCCTTGTACATCCCAACGCCGCCCTTGATGCCCAGCTCCTGCATGTAATGCTCCGTCCAGACCGCCAGCGTCGGCGCGTCGATTGCCTTGCCAAGCACCACGACACTGTAATCTGCCGCGTTGCCCTTGCGGTGCTGGCTTCCGGGTGCGCCGCCCACCAGCTTATTCAGCGGGTCCGGACGGTAGCCGCCGTGCGGGCGGATGCGGATCACCACACCCGGCCATTTTTGGCGGTACTTCACCCGCAGCTTTTCCAGCAGCGCAATGATGCGGTGGTCAATGTCACTGGGCTGCACAACGGGTGCGGCCTTGCCTTTGAGCACATCGACATAGTTCGCCGGGTCGTAAAATTCCCGCAGCGTAAAATTCTCAGACAGCTTTGCGTCGAGATTCATTTTGTCTGCCCCCTTCAGCGTTTTTATCGCAGCTCCTGTATAATAAAATCTCAGGATTTCTGCACACGTCTGCCCGGCTCTTCCTCTTGCGGCGGCACCGGTCTGAGACAAACCCACGCCATGCCCGCGCACCTTGCCGGACTTGTCATAGTAGTCGGGCTTGTCGAGCAGGTAGGGTACGGCGCGGCCCCAGCGCTCCACCGCCGACACGCAGCGCCCGCCGTTGCTGTCGGTGTAGACCGCGTCGATGAGCTTGCCGCCAAACATCAGCACCTGCCCGCGCGTTGCTTCCACCGCTGCGTCGCTGTTTTTGTGACGCGGACGCGCTCCATACGCCTGATACCCTGAGGTGTCGTCCACGTCGTAAGGCTTGCCGCGGCGGTCGATGGTCTTGCGGATGGCATACGTTCGCGCGGCAATCGCCTGCGCCTTTTGCGCCTCCATCGGGCAGGTCTCCGCCTTGATCTCAGATGGCACGACGCCCTTGAGATAGTCCTCCAGATCCATCGTCACAACCCTGCTGCTCCTGTCGCGGGTGATCTTGACTCGGATGTTCACAGTGCACTCACCTCAAAATATTATTTGCAAGCGTTACATCGTAGGTGTCTCCGGTAATATCCGCAAACTGCTCCACGGTCAATCGACCTTTTTTAACCGCCAGTGCAATATACCGCTTTGTCCACAAACCGCGCACATAGTAATTTGCATAACGCGCCTGCAATTGCGTATATTCGATCGGTTCGCCCTCGCTGTGCTTCAGCTCGCTGTCCTCCAGCGCTTTAAGTTCATCCAGTGCAGCAAGCGACGCCTGCACTTCCTCGGCGGACGGCTCCGGGGTCGCGTTGTTGGACTCATCCTCAAACGCCTCGATGGCTGCGAGCAATTCGGCATCTGTCAGGCCGGCGTCAAATGTTGCGCCGCGCAGCTCCGCCGACTCTCTCAGCCGAGACAGGTCGTCAAAAAATGTGCCGTTGACCAGCCCGCCGCCAACAACGGGCTTCGCCGTCGGGAGCATTGCCCACGGCGCAAACGTCTCCATGTACTCCTGCGCCGTCCAGTGCATCTTTCCGGTCGCCGCATCGCGACCCAGCGTGTAAATATCCTCTTTTTTGTCCCAAAGTTTATAGCGTGCCATTTGTTATTGCCTCCTTTATTCAACTGTGTACACATCAACTACCGCAGTCACAGACGTATCATCGCCGCCGCCTGCAAATAGCGCATAATCTCCTATAGTTGCTGCTGCGCGCGCAGCAACATCCTTGCTTGTAGGAGGTACGGCTATCCGTGTCAATGCACTATTGTAACAGGTTGTGATATTTGATTTTTCCTCAAAACCACCAGATATTAGTGCAAAATCATTCAGCGTCGTAGCACATTGGCCGTCTTGCACACGTTGCAAAGGTGTTGCCAAACTCCGCGTTAATGCACTATTGTATGCGTCAACCACATCTAATTCCGAACCATTATACCCACCGCAAAAAAGCGCGTAATTGCCGACCGACACGCCGACTAAATATCCGCGTGCTACGGACAGGTCAAGTGCAGTTCTCTCGGTCAACGATTGGTCAATTACATTTACAGCCGCCGAATAAGTTGCGCCGCTGTTATCAACATTAATTCCACCCGCGACCAGTAAAAATTCGCCCACAGATGCAGCGTCCAATTTGCGGCGAAATATTACTATTTGGGTCAGACTGTGGTGTTGTAATTTCCCGTCATACGCATCAACAGTGCGTCGCATTCGGTCATACACATTGCTGCCAGCAAATATAGCGTAATCTCCTACACTGCCCCCTGCAAACTGATCTCTTGCTATGGATAAGCTTGAGACATTAACCTTGGTCAGAGCAGTGTTGTAACAGTCTACTACGTTGCTATTCCCGCTATTGTTATACCCGCCTGCAAACAGCATATAATCCGATACCGTTGCAGATGCCGCAACCCCACGTGCACTGGATAAATTCGCTACGGTGCTGCGCACTAAGTTTGTGTTGTAGCAATCTACATTAGCGTATCGTGCACTTGAGCCGTCATACCCGCCTGCAATTAACGCATGCTGCCCATTGCTTGCTCCACACCCATAGCTTCGCGCAATGCTCAAATCAGGGCCAGTCCCGTGGTAGACAACCTTTCTTTCAGCCGCAAAAAATAGACGCGCAACGCCATTTACGCCGACATACGCTTTTTTTATCTTCCGCGCGACGTCGCTCACGCCGACATACATTTTTTTTGCTTTACGGGCGGTGCCGTCTACGCCTATGTATACAGACAAGTTACATCACCCCCGCAATCACTCATACATGATGTATATCGTATTCGTGGCAAGCGCGGACGTGCCCGCCGTCAGATCAGCAGTGCCCACCGTGATTGGCAGTTGCTCGATGGTCGTATGCGTGTGGATCTTTTCAGCCGCGCCGATTGCCTCCGGAGTCACCGGATCCGCACCCTCCGCAGCATGTTGCTCAGCATGCTTCGCCGGCGCAAACTCTGCGGCTCCGGTAATAGGCGTGCCGGTTGCATCGTGTGCCGTAATCCCCTTTGGCAATGTGGCCGTTGTGACGGTGTCCGAGGTCAAGTCTAGCTTGACCTCGTCACCAACGACAACCTTATTAACGCCCATACTCTCAGCCTCCGATCGTCAGCGTTTTGCCCCCGGCGGCGTTTTCCGTCTCAACCACGGGGATGCCGGCAATCGACACGGAGGACAGGTAGTCGTATCCCTCATCGGGGAGGATCGTCTGTGCGGCAAGGCTGGAGGTGACCGATTTGCTCTGCGCCTTGACCGACTCGCCGGAGTAGGTGCCCTCAACACCGAGGATGGTCAGGCCGGACTTGATGTTGCCGGGGATCAGCTTGGCTTTTTCGGTGGCGGCAATCCCGACCTTGCCGCCGCCGTCGTGGAAGCCCATCGGCACGGTGTACTGGCCATCCTTGGCGTCGATCGTCCCAGCGACCGCGCCCTGATCCGGCATGGTGCCGGTCATCTTTGCGCCGCGCGCGTAAAACGTCTTGCCTTTGAGGACTTCCGCAACTGCCGCCGTCGCGTCTTGCGTATCAGAGTCCTTGGTGCTCGTGCCGGTGATCTGCGCGCCGGTCTTGTCATGCGCCGTGATGCCTTTGGCCAGTTTGTCCGCCGTCACCGTGTCGGCGGTCAGGTCAAATTTGACCTCCGTGCCAAGTACCAGCTTGTTAATTGCCATAGTCCCAATACTCCTTTCCAATGATTAAGGTTTCGCCCCCGGCAGCGTTTGAGACCGCAAACTGAGGGATCACCTTGACCTCAACATCGTCCCGCATCAGCTTTTGCGCTGTCGGCAGCGTCACAACATCATACGTTGCCGGCGTGACCTCATAATCGCCGTCATATATCGGGTAAATCGCCGCGGTGCCTGAATACACCTTAAGCCTGAGCGGCGCGTTGGAGATATGCAGCTTAAGTGCCACTGTATCCCTCCTCACTCAGCAGCTGATCCACCGGCACGGTCAGCACGTCCGACGCGATTGCCTCGCCTGCTTCACTGCAGCACACGAGCTGCACCTGTGCCGCAGTATCGGTCAGTCGCATCGCGTCCGCATACGGCACCGTCACGGAGAGCGTTGTCGCATCCACCACGCTTGGGGCATACTCCAGATAGGTGTACCCTTGCCGGATATAGACTTTGAGCTTGGTCGCCTTGGTCAGATCCAGGTCGCCGTCAATTGTGATCGTCAATCTATTCTCAATTTTTTCTCTCACGGGGACACCTCCTTATGTCGTTGTTGTGATTTTTGACCAGTTACCTGTCATACTAGACTTAATCCAATAGTAGCCGGAGTGATACCGCAAGAGGACATAATAACTCGTCGATGATCCGCCGTCACTAACCCGCATCGCAAGCGTCGCCTGTGTTGCCTTGCTAGCATTTGACGCATTGCTCGCACTCGACGCGCTATTCGCCGACCCAGCACTGGTCGCATAATTTGCATTGGCAGCATGAGTTGCGTTATCTGCGTTTGTCGCGTGGATGGCCTCACTCGCCGTCGCAGCGTGTTCAGCCTCCGTCGCCGAGTCAGCGACAAACGCTGTCCTCGGCGCCCCGACAGGATACTCAACCACATATGTGCCGGAGTCCTTGAGGATGCGCACTCGATCCCCGGCGGCAAATACCACAAAGCTATTGCACGGATAGTGCTTTTCGGTTGCAGCCTCCATGCCGTCAAAGATCAGGCTCACTCCGTCCTCGTATACCGCGCCGATCGTCGCAAACGTCGCGTCCTCCGGCTCGTCAACTGCGGCAACGGCCTCTAAGTCCTGATATGTTTCAATGTCCACGTGCTCACCCCTTACAGATACAATATCCTGCGCGCCTTGTGCTGCATCTGGCCGTTGTACCCACAGTTAATCGTCCACTCCGTCTCCTGGTACACGCCTTGCAATCGCTCGTGTTCGAGCGCGACTACATCAGCATATCCATGCGTCGGGGTGTTGGCTGTTGTGTATGTGATGGTTTCAGTCGCCAGCTGCGATTCAAATCTCATCTTGTCCGCATACGCCTGCAGCGCCGCTTGGCTGGCAATGTTGTCCAGCTTTTTTATCGGCGCGAGTATTCGTCGCCCCAAACGCGGTACGCTCACCGGCGACGAGACGCTGTCGTTGACACTGGTCGCCACCATCGGCGTCTCCAAGTCCGCATTGCTGACGATCACCTTAAATACGTTGTACGGCGAGTACAGGTCTTGCCCAATATTGCAATCGGCAGCAATAATGCTGTTTTTTCCGCTTGCATAAGTATGTTTGACATTGCTGACATTCGGCTCGGCGTGCGTCGTAAGCCGAGCCACACCGGAGGCATCAAACCACAGCGGATCAAACGCAATCTCGGCAAGCAACTGATTGATGATGTCCAGATAGGACGTGCCCTCGTCCCAGTCTTCGCGATCCGTCGTCAGTGTGTCGTTGCTGTCCGCAGCCATGACCGTGTCAATGCCGGCAGATGCAAGCAGCGTTGTGATTGCCGAGATGTACGGTGTACCCTTGGCAAGATGCAAGATTCCCTCCGTGCTGCTCTGCTTCACCAGCAGCGCGTAGTCCATTGCTTGTATTGTGATAACGTCAGTGCCGCCCGTATACGACTCCGTCAACGACGAGACCGCAAACGTGCCGATATCATACCAAGCGCCGTCAAGATACATTCCAACGCGCAGCCGGTCTGTCAACCAATCAACAGCCATGTCCGGCTGCAAAAAGCTGCCGGACATGGACCGCATGATCTTAGCCGTGGACTGCATCCTGATTGCAGGCATTCCACGCGCGGACAGCGACACAAGAGGCACGCCCTTGCGCATCACCTGATAGCGATAGTCAACTGTCCTCACTCGTCCACCTCCGTAACCGTCAAGGTCAGTGCGTACTCGCCAAACCCATCGCGTGTCGCCGTCACATTGGAGAGCAGTCCCCTAATCATCGTCTCAGTGTACTTGTAGACCACAATCTGACCGATCATAGACAAGATCGTGTCAGCCTCCGCCTTGGTCAGCAGAGTATGTGACAGCGTATGTGAGCGCGAGACAAATATGGACATTTCAGCAACCGGCAGTACCCGCCCGCTATAATTCTGCAGCGCATATACCGGACGGGTCGACATTTCGCGCGTCGGAAGGTCGCCGTTGATCCCGTAAGCCAATCGCTTCCACTGCCACGCCCCATCAATTGCAATCACAGCGTCACGGATTGTTACCGATGCCGTTGCCTCGTTACTGTCGACATAATTCCCATCGCCCAGCACACATCGCACCTTATAAGTGTGCGCTCCCGTTGCCGTATGATCCACCATCGTGCCGGGCAAAGTCGTGCGCGTCAGCTCTTCGCCGTCGCGGTAGACGATGGCAAAGTCAGCGTCAATAGCGCCCCAGTCCAAGCGGATATCCACAACATTATCCACAGACGCAACCAAGGCCGGCGCATCAATCGTCGGGGCATTGGTGACGGTGTATGCCAGCGTCGCCCACTCAGACGTCAACCCAAACTCATTTGTGACGCGCACCTTAACCGCATGCTGACCATCTGCAAGCACGTCCTGCCACTGATAGCTTGTCACGGTGCCGTAATGCACGCCGGACGTCTTGTCGTCAATCATGACCTCATATCCGTACTGCCCAATCGTTGTCCACGAGACCAACGGCAGCGTATTGCCGGTTGCCGTCACAGCGGACACACGCGGTGCGGCACGCAATACCAACAGCGCCGGGTCAGACCAATTGCCGTACACGCCATCCGCGTTCGCCGTTTGCACTCGCCAATACAAGCGTCCAGAGGGCAACTGTGCCGTATCAACACTTGCGCTGTCTGCCGATCCAGAGCCGGACGCGATGTCCGTCCACGACGTGCGGTCAAGACTGTATTGCAGTTTGTATCCGGTTTGGACAGTCCCGGTGGAGATGACGTGTCGCCAGCGGAATGTCTGTGAGCCGCCGCCCTCGACGATCTGGTTGATCGGGCTGACACACTCCGGCGTAGACATCACATCGACAATGACAACGCTCTGCCACTCCGTCCAATCGGACGTCTCTCCGTCTCGCGTCTCAACCTGCACACGCCACTCAAATCCTGCGGTCAAAGTGTTCGGCGCGATCGTGTGCTTGTGCTCTGACGTCTCTGTGCGGGTTTCGGTTGCTTCGCTGCTTGCGTTCGGCCTGGTTTGCACAATTGCATATTTTTGCTCAAGCTCACCGAATACATCCGTATGATCCCAATCCATCTCCCAAGTCAGCGCACCGCCTGCTTTAGGGTCGATGTATCCGGGCGCTGGATTTTTCACAATGGGTTTGACAGATTCCCACGTAACAAGCAGATGAGACGTCCTAATCATGGATATCTTATTTATCTCAACCGATCCACTTCCGATATTGGCTCTAATCACAATCCCATTATTAATTATCTGTTCAGCTGCTGCAAAATCGCTTCCCGTCTCCCACAAGGGAGCTATATTAATGTAAGACGGATTAGGATTATTAGGGGCTTCGATATTAGCAATGATCTTAGGCGCAATTTTATCCGCAACATTCCCCCACCACGCCTTTTCTGGATCGATATGCATTTTTAGATTATATATTTGTCCTGCATACCCAGGATTTACATTCTTTCCGCATTGGATCAAGCCTCTAAGCGTTAACTTGGTGACCTTCCGTCCTCCAATTATTTTTATCGCCCAGCCATTCTGTAGGCCACCATCAACCTTCCCTTCGCTAACCGCCCATCCAGTAAAATACAGATATGCAGCCATAAAATTCCCGCCATATATATATTCCTGGGCATTGTTATATACAGGTGTAAATGTAAACGGGTCCCGCTCATACATCACTGTGCCAAACTCCGAAGCTATCTGGGACTGATCGCTAACCAATGCCATCCATCACACCTCCTTACATCTTTCGCCGCGTCAGCTCATAGTTGCTGTAAAATTCGACGACTTTTTGCAGTGTCGGCAGGTCGGGGACGCTGATATTGATCGTGTTATACACCGTCGTGCCCTGCGTCACCGCTGCGGTATCGTTCGCATTTTGGATCCGCGTGCCCTCTGGGAGGATGACGCGCTCGGGACCGTACTCGCCAACAATCGTCTCGCCGCCGCGAAAATACGGCGTACCGGCAGCATGACCTCTAGGGCTACGGCTGTTGTATATTTTTTTCGACAAACTATCGCCCAAACTGCTAACTGCCATGCCCGGATTAAGCATCATCCCAATGCCATTCATTAGGTTCTTAAACGCATCATTATTTACGATATTTTTGATTGCCTTATTCAGCGTGTCCAATCCAACTGTTGCCAATTTAAGCCCTTGCGTAACAGCGTCAAAAAATCCCTTGGCACTATCCGGGTCTAAGAGCTTGACCATAAAATCAAGCTGCGCAACGATGTATTCCAGAAGCGCGCCAATCGCCTCGCCCATACCGCTGTCAATCACATAATCGCCGATCTTATTGATCGTCTCGCTCAACCGCTCCATCGCGTCATTGAGATCTTCGGCAGATTGTGCTGCCAGCGCACGCTTGACACCGTCCAATGCCGCCTGCAGCGTTTTGTATCCGGCGTTTAGGTTGTTCAGCGCTTTGACCTCATCCGCGGACAACACGGTACTGCTTTCCTGCGCCTTTGCTACTGCCTCAAAATATCCGGCAGAGTCTTCCAGCAGCGGTGCCAGCTCGTAATACGACTCACCAATCAGCGTATTCGCAATCTGCGCACGCTCAGAGGAGTTGGTCACGCGAGAGAGCTTGTCAATCAGCTCCTCCCAGACCTCGCCGTTTTCGCGGATTTGTCCGTGCGAGTCTTTGACCGCTATCCCGAGCCGTCTAAACGCAGCCGCCTCATCACTGGTCGAGTCTGCCGCATTCGCAAGCGCCTGACCCAAGTCCTTATTGCTGTCGGTGATCTTGTCCGCCTCAACACCGTAAGTGACCGCCGCCTGTTGCAGCGCCTGGAAGCGCTCCACATTGATATTGGTCTGAGCAGCCATTTTTTCGAGATCATTTGCCCACTCGGACTGTTCGATTGCGTTGTCTACCCATGCCTTAGTCGCATCCACCGCAGCTTTGACCGCCGCCGTAACAACACCAATCGCCAACCCGATTGAGCCCGCCGTCATCCCAATGGTCGTCATGGCGGTCGTTGCGCTCTCCGGCAACTCGACGCCATATTTTTTCGACAAATCGCTCAACACTGCATTAAGCAATTTATTCGACGCGCTGGACTCATCTGCGGCCTTTTCGGTCTTGTCGATCTGCTTTGCGGATTTTTCGGAGGCGTTTCCCATTTTGACTAAGCTCTCCTTAGCCTTATTGGTGGTTGCCTCCATCTTGTTCAGCGCGGTATTTGCCGAGGACAGCTTGCTGCGCTGATTCTCCAGCACAGCGTTCCCCTCGCGGATCTGCTGGCGCAGCTTCTCGGCCTCCTCGGAGTTGTCCCCGTACTGATCGGCCGTTTTTTCTAGCGCGTCATCCAATTCGCCAAGGCGCTTTTCGGACTTTTCGACCGCACTCGCCGCAGCCTGTTGCGCCTTACGCATCTGCTCCAGCTTTTGCTCGTACAATTCAACCTTGCGGCGCGCATTGTCCATCTGCGCCTGCACAAGCTCACTTTTTTTCGCCAAATACTCCTGGCTGTCGGTATTGCCATCAAATTCGGCGGTCAGCAGATCCATGTCGGACTTGAGTTTCCGCGCCTCGGATGCGTTCTCGCTCAGCGCTTGCTTGAGCTGTTTTTCGCCCTCGACCGTCAGGCGCGTCCTGATGTCTCTTGTAGTACCGGTCCCGGCCATCCCTGACCGCCTCCTCTCTTAACGGACTGTTAGGTCATGCTCAGTTTGGTCTTAACCCAGGCAATTGCAAGCGCCTCGGTCGCAAAGCTCTTCGTGTACTCAAAATAGCCGTCCTTGTCCGCTTCCGCACTGCCGGTGGTGGTCTTGGTGTTATAGGTCACACCATCGAGTGCGCCGTCGACCTGTTCCGTGCCCTCGGAAAAGAGCGCGTACGGAAAAAACGTCGCCTCATAGGTGTCATCGTTGAGCGCCTTGTAATACGCCGCGCCGACATGCTGCGGCAGATCGTTGACGCCCTTTTTCAGTTCGCCGCTGTCGTCGCCGGCGCTGGACAGCGTGTGCCCAAACAGCAGCGCCTTTTTCTCAAGCGTCTCCGGCTCGTGGTCAAGGCTGATGTCCTCACCGAGCACCTTATAGCGCGTCTTTCTGCCGCCGGTCTCGGAGGTATGCGCGGCAGTGATCACGTTGGGCGTGACGCTGACACGGATCATGTCCCACGCCTGCGCACCATCGCTATAGGTGATGGTGCCATCGCTTCCCATCTCCGCCTTGGCAACGCAAAAATACTTTACATCCCAATAGGCGCGGTTATTGCTATTTGCCATTGTTAATCATCCTTTCTTGTCCACACGTCCATCATCGCTTTAACGCGCGTGGATGCGGACAACTCTTCGGCGCGATCAACCCACAACGTTCGCGGGATGCCCGGCTCTCCTGCGTACTTTTTGTGCCGCAAGCGCGCCTTGGCTCTCCACGTCGTTGTGCCGGTCGTGCCCCAATGCAAAATATAGGCGATCTCCGCATATCGCGTACCCTTGGAGTTCTTGCCCTGAGGATAGATTTCGATATACTTCAAATCGCCCATTTTCTTGACTTTTTTTGTGTAATCGATATGCCCGATTAGTGCGCCGGTGCGACGGAATCGGTTTTCTTCCGCTGATTTTTGCCATCCGACCTTGACTGCCTGTGCGCCCGCGATCAGCATTGCGTCAATGCGCTTTTCGGCGCGCTCTGGGTCCTTGTCCATTTGCCGGCACAGCTCATCCAGTCCGTCGGTGTCAATCCTCGGCATGCGATCACCCCGTCACTCGCTGATTGGTAATCGTGCAGGTATACACCGGACATCCCCACGTCTCATCAGGCGCAAGCACCTGACTGTATGCAAGGCCGTTGCCCTGACACATCTCCCGCAGCGCTATCACACGCGGATCATCGTCCAGATCATTCAGCGCGCGCTCGACTGGCACAACAACACTGACAACTAGATCCATCGTCCGATTGTCGATGCGCGGCGACAGCTCCTCGCGGTAAATCACCGCGTCTGCCGTGCTGTCTGCTCTTGCCATGCGCTGTATCTTAGGGATAGCCTCCTTAAGCAGCGCGTACATCTTAGCCCTGGTCAATCTGCATCACCCCCAGCGTCAAGTCCTGCCATCCAGACACATGATCCACCTGCACTTGCAGGACCGTGTAGTACACATCTGTTCGAGCCGACGCACCATAGAGCCGGAGCACCTGCCCCGGCTCTATCTCTGCGCCACGCTTGAGGGGCACGCGGAGAACGCGATCAATCTTTTCCCCAGCCGCCCATCCAGACCAAAATCGCGACATCCCGACTTTGCGGTCACAAAATCGGAGGTAGTCCTGCACAAGTGTCAGGTCGTCCGCTCTGACCTTGCCGTAAGGCGTGTCCGGCGCGACCGAGTACAACGCAGCAGCACCGTCGTTATACGCCTGTATCGTCACCGACATAACTCGCCACCTCCTGCTGCATTCGCAGCATCAGCACCTCAGCGCCGTAGTTTTTCGCAAAATCGTTTGCCGCGCCGGCCATTGCGTACTTACACCAGTCAAACAGCATCCCGCGTGCCAACGTCTCGTCCTGATAGTCCTGACTAGCTCCTGCCAGGCTGTCAATGTAGACGATACCGCGTGCAACAATGCCGGACAGCTTTTCGTCCAGCGCTGGGTCCGGCCATGTGATGTCCAGATAGTTACGGACATCAGGGAGCAGCCTTGCGGCAAGCTCCCGATTTGTCAAAGTCGCCATTCGGTTGCTCCCTCCTTAATCTCGTATTAGGTCGCGGATGCCTTAGTGGTCACAGTGCCCTCGACCGTAGTCTTGACAGTGCCCTTGACCTTAACAGGCACAGCGCCCTCCTCAAGGCCGGAGATGTCGAGACGAACAAACGCGTTGTCATCCATGGGACGTCCATTGCCGAGCACCTTGGTCATGTAGACACGCGCATCGTCCAGATACTTGACGGAGTCATCGTATCCGATCAGACCCTCCTTGCTGGTGCCGAGGCCGAGGAAATAGCGGTCGAGCAGACCCATGATAGCCTCGCCGGACGCCACCGCAGAGGACTGGTACACGCGCGTCGGGAACGGGAACACATCGCCAACATAGGTGCCGGTCATGGACTGCACGGTGGTCGCCGGACGAATGATCTTAAAGTAGTCGCTGGGATTGCAGATCAGCGCAACCTCATTGACCGCACGATAACGTCCGGTCTTGGTCTTGGTCAGCTTCTCAACAACAGTCAGGTAATCCTTCGAGCCGAGGGACGCCAGCGTTACCTTGCTCTTCTGCGGGTAGACACCCGCAGTAATGGACACATTGTCCGCAACGCTGCGATCCATGCCGATGGGCTGGTCCTTGCCGGTGCCGGTGACGACCGCCTTTTCCAGCGCGCCGGCAATAGCCTCAGCCAGCACGGCACGGACGTAACGATCCAGCCATTCGGGTCCAAGGATCAAAAAGTCCTTGGGGACGGGGAAATACGCCGACAGCTTGCAGGCGGTCACGTCGATGACCTCAAAGTTGCCGGACAGCTCAGTCGTGATACCGGAGCCGAGCACGCCCCAGCCCGCAAGCTGCACAGCCTGCTTGTTGAGGATCCACTTGGTGATCGCAGTCGTATTTACGACGTTGATCGCGCCCAGCAGCGGAAACTGGCTGGTGACATCGTCCATGACGGTGTCCATCACGGTCTCCGGCAGAGTGGCATTGATGTTGGTCAGCGCCTGACGGGGATTGTCGGACTTCATCGCCTCGATCACCGCCTGGTAATAGTTGCGCTCGGGAGTGGTCAGCTGTCTGACACCGCGCTGCGCGAGGATTGCCGCGTCACGCTCTCCCGCCAGCTCCTTGGCATCGTCGAGCACGCTCTGTGCAAGACCGCTGCACATTTCGGCCAGCGCCAGTTTGACCTGCGCCTCGTCGTCGCTCTTCAGGGATTCGACAAACTTGCCGTAGAGCGCATCGTTCTTTGCGTCAAGATTCTGCATTCTTTTTTTCCTCCTTGTTTTTGTTTCCCAAAAATTTCAACGCCCGCTCTTTAGCGGGCGGTTTGGGCTGATTTGCAATCAGCTTACGAATTGCCTCCTGCGCACCGGCAGGAGCAGGGGTATCAATGGCCGCGTCCGTAATCACGTCGCACAGACCATACGCCAGCGCATCCGCTGCGGACAGCGTGGTCTCGGCATCAAGCATTTCGGTCAGCTGCTCCTCGGTCAGCTTATCGCCGGCCTTGTCCAGATAGATCTGGCGGTTACCCTCCATCATCTTGTCCAGATCATCGGCGGCCTTTCGCAGCTCGCTCGCGTTGCCAAACACGCCCATGCCCATGTTGTGGATAATCATTACGCTGTTTTTGTACATCACGACCTCGTCGGCCGCCATGCAGATGATCGACGCGATGGACGCCGCGATACCGTCCACATACGCAACCTTTTTCGCCGCGTGACGCTTCAGTATCGCATAGATGCCGTAGCCCTCCTTGACGTCGCCGCCATAGCTGTTGACGTACAGGTTGATCCGCTTGGCGTCGGGATGCTCGTCCAGCTGGCGGCGGAATGCCTCCGTGCTGCCCTCGTCCTGGCGCTCACCCGTCCACCAATCGGTGTACGCAGGCTCAACATCACTGTACAGGTAGATGTCCAGCGTCTCCGGCACCTGCTGCCTAAAATCGTACTTAAGGCGTACCATTGCCATCAACTCCTTTCAAATAATCTTGGATCGTCGAAAAGTTTTTAGTGATAAAATGCTCATCCGCCCACGACTCAGGGATCGTCGGCTCGCCGAGCTTGCGCAGGATGTCATTGACGGAAAATACGCCGGAGGACACCAGCTTCTCCACCGACGCCGACTGCGCCAGCAGATCGGTGTGCTGGATCGTCGTGGTATCGACGCGCAGATATGTGCCGCCAAGCACAGCGCTCATGCCGTACCGCTTGCGGTTGATCTCTTCGGCGATCATGTCCGTCAGCGGATCAATGCACGAGGTCAGCGTCCACTGCACCGCCGCGTCAATGCCAGAGACATCGCCCAGCAGCAGTGCCGGCGCAACACCAAGCGCCCGCGCATCATACGTCACCACATCGTCAATCATGGCGCGTAGGTCGCGCGTCGTCTCCTGTGTGTACGTCTTGTTGCCGGACAGATCGGTGTAATCCTGGCCGTTGTACAGAGTCAGCACCGCGTTCTCTTGACTAAAAAATTTGTCAAACTTGCTCTTCATAATCGCGGCGCGCTTCGCTTTTTCGTCAGCCGTCAACTTGTCCGACTCGTGCGTATCAAGCTTGAGGATACCCTTGCGCCCGCGGCTTGCCTGATATGTCCGCGCCGAGTACGCAATCAGTTTACTGTATGTGTCGTACAACAGATTTGTTAACACCCGCATATTGTACGGCGACTGCTGAAAATACAGGACGTCGGATGCGCGATACACGTTGTTAAGCGTATAGCCGTTGATCGTGATTCCGCTAAACACGCTGTCCACCAGCGCCTTGTTATCCTGCACCCAGCTGTCCGCAACCAGCAGCTGGCCATTTACCTCGACGACCAGCGCAGCATGCTGGTCGCCATAAAGAGAGTGTACAAGTTTGCTCAAAAACTGCGTGCTGGACTGGTTGAGATTAGGGGATATATTCCATCGATACCACTCAGCGCCCTTGACAGGCCGGCCGTTCGCCAGCGTCTGAAACTCGCACTTGGATACCATTCGCGCGATCAGCCCGACGCAGGACCAGTACGCCAGTTCACGCACGTGCGTCTCGCCCATGATGTCGCGCAGCTCGGACACGTCCACGTCCATCCAATCGCGCCCGGAAAACTTACTGGAGACCCAATCCCAAAATTTCACTTGCTCTCACCCCCTTTCTCACAAAACCATGATGTCGTCAATGTCTGCTGTCATTGCATCATTCAGGTCGTCCTCGATTTGCAGCGCCGCAACCAGCGCCATAAACGGGTCATTCTTTCTGCTCCGCGCCTCAATCTTGCCAAACGTCATATTGCCATCCTTGTCATTGCGTACAAGCATTGTATTGTTTGCCGCCCAATTCATCAGCGGGTTCTCGCCCCACGCGATTTGATGCCGTGCAAAGATGCTCTCCACAACAGGCGCAACCTTCATCTCGCCCGTCTTGCGGGCGAGGAAGAGCTGCTTGCCGTTTGGCCCGTCCGCGTAAAACCCAACACTTTGCAACGACCGCTTGAGCAGCTGAAACCTAAAATTATCCATCGCGATCCGGCGCACGTTATACGTCTGCGCCATCTGCTCAACCCAGCCCGCAATCAGATCGGGGCTAATCTCCACATCGTCTACGATAGTGAGCAGTCCTGCCTGCGCCCACTCTTCCAGCGGCGCCTTGATTCGCCCCCAGTCTACCGACCGCCGGCATATCCACGCATGCGGCATCCAATACCGCATGCCGTCACGCCCATGAAAAAGCGCGCCCGCTCCGACCATATCGGAGATAGACGCGTAGTCAAGCCCGATCACGCAGGACTCCCCATCGAGATCCGGCAGCGGCACATTTGCCGCCTTGATGTTGTCCCACTCGGTAATGTGCAACTCCCGATCTGTCTTGGGGATATTCATTCGCTTCGTCAAAAACGACAGCGAGGATTCGCCGCGCCGATAGGCTCCGTACTCTTTCTCAATTTCCCGCTGCAGATGGGGCAGGTACTCCAACGACGGGTTGGCCTTGTCCCACATCGCCTTGTCGTCGACCTCGTCCTCTGCATCAAGGCGGCAGATAAATGGCAACCACCCCTCATCCGGCACGACACCGTTGAGGATGTCCTCGGATCGCTTGAGGTAGCTGTCCAGCACGCCGTCTCTCACAAATCCGTTGGTCGTGATAAACGTACGGCGCGGATGCGGCTTTTTACCAAATCCGGTCGTAAAGACCTCGATGTTCTTAAAATTTTCGTACTCATGGACCTCGTCAAAATCCACCTTGCCGCTTCGCAAGCCGTCTTTGCCCCTCGGACTATTCGTGCGAAAACGCAGCGTCGAGCCGGTCGCGCGATTGGTGATGTACTCCTTTGTCCAGACGTAGTGCTTGCGCAGCCGATCCGCGTTATCATCCAGCACATGCCAGATGTCGTCAAACGACGTCTTCGCCTGGTCCTCGTTGGTCGCACAGATATCGATGTTGTACTCCCGGATGCCGTTGTACGGGGAGAGTGCGCAAAAGTCTTCAAACGCAAGATAGCCGTTTTTCCCACTCCCGCGTCCGACCAGCACAAACAGGTCGTCCCAGCGCGGCGTGTTATCCGCGACGCGGTAGGTGCACATATGCAGCGCAAGCACGCACTTTTCCCACGCAAAGAGGTCGTACGGGAAATACCGCTGCATTGCTAGGTATTTCCGCAGCTGATCTGTATGGACGTAAACATCCTCGTTCGCAAAGACGCTGCGCACGAGCTTCACAAATTTGCGTTGATCCTCGCAAAACGCCTTCCCGCCATTTTCGACGTACGCGAGGTATTCCTCAATTTCGTCTGGGATTTCATGCGCAAACGGCGCGCCGTCGTACCCGTCAACATAGCTGATCTTGCGATTAGAGATCGTCATCAGCATCATCCTTTAGCGGCGGCTTGGGTTTTGCCGCCTCGATGCTGCAGTACAATTTGTCCATCTGGCCGAGCACCTTCACTAATTCCTGTGCCGACGGATTTATTTTTTTGACGAGGATGCCGCCGGTCTGCGGAGTCTGGACATACAGACCACGGCGCTTACGGTCTTTGACGTAGGACACGGCCAAGTCCCAGAGGTCCATATATTTCTCCACGCGATCGAGATTAACCGCGTCGGCACAGGAATTAGTG
>ERZ1034952.1448-NODE-1448-length-19232-cov-6.598060_pt1 | contig 19232 bp, 19 predicted proteins | sample MGYA00520625_ERZ1034952 | MGnify/ENA primary metagenome ERZ1034952 (study PRJEB33766, sample SAMN09781773) | gut metagenome | biome: gut microbiome | host: Homo sapiens | place: Madagascar | study: EMG produced TPA metagenomics assembly of the PRJNA485056 data... | reverse complement strand
GTGTGGGTCTTGAACTCCTCTTTCTTGTGGGTGGCGGAATTATACAGATACATAACGGTTCTCCTTCTATCTACATTATATTATTATGCCGAACAAAAACGCCTCCCATGCCGTAGGGCATGAGAGGCGAAAAAGACTTCGCGGTTCCACTCTCGTTTATCACTCAAGTCCGGCCATAACGCAGGCCATGCGGAGGGCATCCACATCCCTCGCGCTCCCGGACGCACTTTCTGCCCGCAGCGGGTAAAGGGGCTTGCAGCCAGCGGCCCCCTCTCTCTTTCCCCGTGGGATGGACATACTCTTTCCGATCAACGCGCTATTCGGTTCAGTTAATAGTAACAGGAATTTCCCCGCCTGTCAAGTGCTCTGTTTCCGCGCTGGGTACGCCTCCCGCCGGTCTGTCAGCCCCAGTAAGTAGTCAACGCTGACATTGTAATACCGTGCTATCCGTATCAGCACATCCGTCGGTATATCTCTTTTTCCCGATTCGTAATAAGAATAGCATACCTGCGTGCACTGTAAATACTCCGCCATGTCCTGCTGCCGCAAGTCCGCATCCTCCCGGAGATCGCGTATTCGTTGATACATTCTGCACCTCACCGCTTGAGATACAAAAAGTATAGACAAAACATTTTGTTTTATTGACAAATATAACGTATTGTTATACAATGTATAAAAACAGAGGGAGGTCTTATTGTGGACAAACAAACCCGCCCCGGCGAAGGCTCTGCCATCGCCAGTCTGGTTCTGGGCATCATCTCCTGCCTTACTATTCTTGTGTATGCTTTTTCGGGCAGGCTGTCACTCGGTGCAATCGCCGTCATTCTGGGGTTTGTCGGCATAGGCGCAGGGAACGCGGCAAAAAACAGCGGCTATCGCGGCGGTTTACGCATCGCTGGGACCGTCGTCTCTTGGGTGGGCGCCGTGTTTGGCGCAATCGTCTGCGGGAAGCTTCTGTTTGTCACAATGCTGTAAAAATTCACGCAAAAAAAGAACGGCCCACGGCCGTTCTTTTTTCATTTCACCTCTTTGAACACATCAGCGTTCTTGGCAAAATACTCAACTCCGGAGTACACCGTTGTCACCAAAATGATACCCTGGCATACATAGTTCAGCACCTGAGGGATACCCAGCAGGATCAGGCAGATACACACCATGGTGCTGGCGGTCTTGATCTTGCCCGACCAGCCAGCGGCGATGACCCGCCCCTTCTCCACGGCCACCAAACGCATACCGGACACGGCAAACTCCCGCAGCAGCACGATGGCCAACACCCACGCGAAGAAGGTGCCCTCCTCCACGAACCAGCACAGCGCCGCCATCACCAGGCACTTGTCCGCCAGCGGATCCATGAACTTCCCAAAATCGGAGACCTGATTATAGTGCCGGGCAATGTAGCCGTCCAGCAGGTCGGTCAGGCACGCCACGATGTAGATGCCCAGCGCCACATAGCGGCTGCCGGGAAAACCCCAGTACAACACCACCAAGAACGCGGGAATCATCAGCACCCGCAGGATCGTCAGTTTGTTCGCCGTAGTCATATATGTATCCACCTTTCGCTTTTATCTCTCGCAGCATTATAGCACAGTGCCGCGCAAAGGGAAAGCCCCCTTTTACTCCGCCAACTCGCCGGTCAGCTCGCCGTCCATGGTGCCGGTGATACGCACCGGCACGAACTCACCCGCCTCCACCTCATGGTCGGCAGCAAAGTAGATACGCCCGTCGATATCCGGACTCTCGGCATAGCTGCGTCCCACGAACTGCATAGCCTCCTGGTCGAAGCCATCACACAGCACCTCTGCCACAGTGCCCATACGGCTGTCGTTGAAGTCATCCATGATCCGGGACTGTACGTCCACCACCAGCTCCGCCCGGCGCTCGGCCTCGGCGGTGTCCACACGGTTCAGCATACGCGCCGCCGGTGTCCCCTCCTCCGGAGAATAAGGGAACACGCCCGCCCGTTCGATGCGGACCTCCTGTAAAAATTCGCACAGCTCCTCAAACGCCGCCTCATCCTCGAAGGGCAGACCGGTGATAAGGCTGGTACGCAGCACCAGGCCGGGGATACGCGCCCGCAGCTTACGGAACAGTGCCAGCAGCTCCGCCTTGTCGCCCCGGCGGTTCATGGCGCGCAGCACCTTGTCGTTGCAGTGCTGGATGGGGATATCCAGATAGGGCAGCACCTTCTCCTCCGCGGCGATGGTGTCGATCAGCTCGTCGGTGAACTCGTCGGGATAGAGATAGTGCAGCCGGATCCAGCGGAAGTCCAGCTTACACAGCTCCCGCAGCAGCGCCGCCAGCTTCTTCTCGCCGTACAGGTCGATGCCGTAGCGGGTGATGTCCTGGGCGATGACGATGCACTCCTTCACCCCTGTGTCAGCCAGCCGCTTCGCCTCGACCAGCACATCCTCCATGCGGCGGCTGCGGTATTTCCCGCGCAGAGAAGGTATCACGCAATAGGCGCAGCGGTTGTCGCAGCCCTCGGCAATACGCAGATAGGCATAGTGCCCCGGCGTAGTCAGCACCCGGTCGAATTCGTCGATCATCCCGTGGATATCGGCAAAGCGCCGGGGCGTGCCGCCAGCCATCATCTCGGAAAGCGCCGGCACGATCTCACCGTAGCTGCCGGTGCCCATGATACCGTCCACCTCGGGCAGCTCGTCCAGTATCTCCTGCTGGTAGCGCTGGGTCAGGCACCCCGTCACCAGTATCTTACCCACCTGTCCCTCGGCCTTCAACGCCGCCACGGACAGTATGGTGTCGATCGCCTCCTCCTTGGCGCTGTCGATAAACCCGCAGGTGTTGATGACCACCGCGTCCGCCCCGGCAGGCTCTTCCTGCAGGGTGTGTCCCGCCTGACGGCACAACGCCATCATCTGCTCGGTGTTCACCAGATTCTTGGCACAGCCAAGGGAAATAAATGCAACCTTCACGTCGTATACCTCACGTATCGTCTATCTCCTGCCCCCACTCGTTGAGCACAGGGCGTATGTCATTCCACGAAAACCCCCGCCGCTGGAGGGCTGCCGCCAGCCGGCGGCTTTCGTCCGCCGTCATGTCCCGCCCCCGCAGCTTGGCGCGGAGAAATTTTCGTATGGCGTCCTCCGGTGCCGGCAGCTGGGCAAGCGCACCGTCCCACAGCTCCTTCGGCACGCCCCGGTGCTGCAGCTCCTGCCTCACCCGCCCGGCGCCGTAGCCCATGGCGCCATAGTGCCGCGCGACGGCCCCGGCGTAGCCGGCGTCGTCCACCGCGCCCAGCGACTCCAGCCAGTCGGCCATCTCCGCTGCCTGTGCCTCGTCGGCTCCCTTTTTGGTCAGCCGATGCTGCACCTCTTTCTTGGACAGCATCCGCCCGGACGCCATCCGCGCCGCCGTCTGCTTCAGCTCGGACTTCTGCGCCGCCTCCTGTAATTCTACCACAAGCTCCGGCGTCAAGTCCATCCCCTTATATAAGCCAAAGCGCAGAAGCTCCGCGCCGGTGACCCGGAGGAGGTCTCCCCCCTCCAGATACACCAGCACGCGCTCCTGCCTGTGCTTTGATCTCTCAATGCGCTCTATACGCATCAGTCTTCGTCGTCGAAGTCGTCGGCGGACACGTCCACCGCCCGTCCGGCGGCCTTGGCCGCCACCCGGGACTGGCTGCCCATTAGCTTGTGGAAGTTTTCCCGCACGGCCTTTTCCAACTTATCGGCCTCCTCCGGATGGTCCCGGAAGTACTGCTTGGCCGCGTCGCGTCCCTGGCCCAGGCGCAACTCGCCCATGTTGAACCAGGAGCCGCTCTTCTGCACCAGGTCCAGCTTCACCGCCAGATCCAGCAGATCGCCCAGCTTGCTGATGCCCTCGCCGTACATGATGTCGAACTCCGCCTCCCGGAAGGGGGGCGCCACCTTGTTCTTCACCACCTTGGCGCGGGTGCGGTTGCCGATGACCTCGCCACCGGACTTCAGCGTCTCGATGCGGCGCACATCGATGCGGACGGAGGCGTAGAACTTCAGCGCCCGGCCACCGGTGGTGACCTCCGGGTTGCCGTACATGACGCCCACCTTCTCGCGCAGTTGGTTGATGAAGATGACAATACAGTTGGTCTTGGCGATGATACCGGTCAGCTTCCGCAGCGCCTGGCTCATCAGCCGGGCGTGCAGACCCACAAAACTGTCGCCCATCTCGCCCTCGATCTCGGCCCGGGGCACCAGCGCCGCCACGGAGTCCACCACCACCACGTCGATGGCGCCGCTGCGCACCAGCGCTTCGGTGATCTCCAGCGCCTGCTCACCGGTGTCCGGCTGTGAGATGAGCAGATCCTCCACATTGACGCCCAGTGCCTTGGCATACGTGGGGTCCAGCGCATGCTCGGCGTCCACGAAGGCCACCTCGCCGCCCATCTTCTGCGCCTCGGCCAGCACGTGCAGGGCCAGCGTGGTCTTACCGGAGGACTCAGGCCCGTAGATCTCCACGATACGGCCCCGGGGCAGACCGCCGATGCCCAGCGCCAGGTCCAGGGACAGGGAGCCGGTGGGGATCGCCTCCACGTTCATGGTGCTCTCTGCGCCGTAACGCATGATAGAACCCTTTCCGTACATCTTCTCGATCTGCTGCATGGCCGTTTCCAACGCCTTTTTCTTGTCGGAGACCACCGGGGTGGGTGCCAGAGTTTCCTTCTTCGCTGCCATATTTCCGTCCTCCTCATGTGATGCAGATGGGGTAAAATTCAAAGTATACACACCCGTACACCCCATCGGTGTACAGGGTATACTCCTATTATGCAGTGCTGCCTGTCCCAAAAAACGGACAGCGCTTTACAACTCGGTGCGGAGGACGCCCTCCACCACCCGGGGGATGCCATTCAGGTCGGGCGTGATCTCCAGGTCGCCGAAGCCCACGGCGCGCATAATGCGCAGCACCTCGTCCGCCTGGCCGATGCCCACCTCGAACAGCAGCTTCCCGCCCACGCGGAGCGCCGCCTTCCACTGCTTCGTGATGGCTCGGTAAAAGTCCAGACCGTCATCGCCGCCCCGCAGCGCCAGGTGCGGCTCATAGTCACGGACGGAGACATCCAGCCCGGCGATGTCTCCGTCAGGGATATAGGGCGGGTTGGACACGATGCAGTCGAAGTCGCCCAGGTGGGTGGGAGGCTTCTCCCGCGCGTCCAGCTGCAGGGATACCACCTGCCCGGTCAGGTCATTGCGGCGGATGTTCTGCCGGCATATCCGCAGGGCGCCCTCGTCCAGCTCGCCCAGCACCACATGGCTGCCGGGCGTGTGCTTGGCCAGCGCCAGCCCTATGCACCCGGAACCGGCGCACAGGTCCAGGATACGCGGCCCCTGCACCGTCCCTAGATACGCCAGAGCGCGGTCCACCAGTACCTCGGTGTCCGGCCGGGGGATGAGCACGCTTTCGGAGATGTCCAGCGGCAGACCGTAGAACTCCCACTCACCGATCAGATAGGCCACCGGCTCGCCGTCCAGATGGCGCTGCGCCAGACGGCGCACCTGCTGCTCCACCGTGTCGGGCACGTAGAGCCGCCCGTCGCGGTTCAGCTCCTCGCGGCTTTTGCCGGAGGCGCAGCAGACCAGCTCCCGCGATTCCAGCGTGGGGTCGGGGAGACCGGCGCGGAGGAACTGCTGGCGGACATCTAAATACAAATTGTTATAAGTGATCGCCATAATACGCACCGTTGTTACTTTCTTTGAGGTTTTTCGCGGGAGGCGGGGACGGGGGGAACGCGCCTGTGGCGCGGGAAACGGATTGCCACACCAGTGACACGGTCACTGGTTCGCAATGACAGGAGTGGAGCGGGGAACGGATTCCCACGCCAGTGTGAGCATTGGCTCGGAATGACAGGGGCGGGGGTGCCGCGCCTGCACTATTACCACTCGTCGGAGCCGTGTTCCTCGGGAATGACGAGCTTCATCGCCTCGATGGCGACCTCGATCATGGAGTCGTCCGGTTCGTGGGTGGTGAAGTTCTGCAGCCACATACCGGGGGCGGAGAGGACGCGGGTGAGGGCGTTGTCGTGCGCGCCCACCAGACGGTTGAACTCATAGGTAATGCCCACCACGGGGATCAGCAGCAGCAGCTTGACGCCCACGCGCACCCAGACGCTCTGCCAGTTGATATAGGGGAACACCAGGCTGGAAACAATGATGGACACGATGACCACCACGAACAGGAAGCTGGTGCCGCAGCGGGGATGGTGCCGGGGCTGTATGCGGACGTTCTCCACCGTCAGGGGTAGGCCCGCCTCATAGCAGAAAATAGTCTTGTGCTCGGCGCCGTGGTAACAAAACACGCGGTACACGTCCTTCTGCTTGGAGCACAGTATCATGTAGGCCAGCAGCACCAGTATCTTCACCACGCCCTCGATCAGATTGTGAACGGTGGGGCTGGTGGCGTGGAACAGTCCCGCCAGAAACGTGGGCAGCAGCATGAACAGCACCAGCATCAGCCCGATGCTCAGGATCACGGAGAAGGCCACCAGTGCCGTCTGCAGCTTTTCCGCCGGGACATGGTCGGTGAGCCACTGTTCAAATTTATCTGGCTTGGCGTTCTCGTCCTCCGGGAAGTAGTCAGCGGAGAACATCAGCGCTTTCACGCCGGTGATCATGGAGCCGATGAAGGTCACCGCGCCCCGTAGGATGGGTACGCCCAAGATGGGATAGTTGGCCTTGACGAACTTTCGCTCCGTGACCTTGGTGACCAGCCCCTCCGGAGAGCGGACGACGATGGCGTCCTTCTCCGGGCCGCGCATGAGTATGCCCTCGATCAGCGCCTGCCCGCCGATGCTGGTGCGGAAGGCGCCCTTTTTCTTTTCCATAGGCTTGCTGAATTCCTTTCTGCCGCAAGCATAACACACCTTGCGGAAAAATGCAACACTTGTTCGAGTTGTTTTTGGATTTTTTGGGGTTCCGCGCCTGCGGCGCGGGGAACGGATTCCCACGCCAGTGGGGCGGACTGGCTCGGAATGACAGGGGTGTGGGATCCGCGTTGCTGTTCCGCGCCGGCGGCTTTATTCCAATTCCCCGTCGGTCTGCTTTTTCAGCGGGAGGTATACGGTGACGACGGCACCGCCGCCCTCGGCGTTGGCGACATCCAGTCTGCCGCCGTGACGCTGGATGATCTCGTCACAGACCGCAAGTCCGATGCCGCTGCCCCGCGCCTTGGAGGAGCCTTTATAGAATTTCTTCTTCACATAGGGCAGCTCCGCCTCCGGGATGCCGGGGCCGAAGTCGCGGATGGTGATGACGTATTCCCCGTCGCGCTGGGTCAGGTGGACGGCGATGCGCTTGCCGCTGCCGCCGTGCTTGGCGGCGTTGTCCAGCAGGTTGCAGAACACCTGCTTGAGCCGCTCCGGGTCGCCGGAGATCAGCTCCTCGTACTCGGCGCGGTCTGCGGAGTATTCCAGCGCGATACCGTCCTGACGGAACAGCTCGCGGTAGCTGTAAATGGCGTCCTCCAGCTCCGCTTGGAGGTCGGTGTCCTCCACTTGCAGGGTGAAGCGGCCGTCCTCCAAACGGGAGAATTGCAGCAGCTCCTCCACCATATTGGTCAGGCGGCGGGATTCCTTCACCATGATCTGCACGCCCCGCTTCAGCTGCTGAACGTCGCCGGAGTCGTCGGCCAGCAGCGTTTCACCCCAGCCGTTGATGGCAGTCAGCGGGGTGCGGAGCTCGTGGGACACCGAGGAGATGAATTCGGATTTCATGCGCTCACTCTCGCCGATCTTGCGGGACATATCGTTGATGTTGGACACCAGCTCCCCCATCTCGTCGGAGTATTTGTTGGGTATCTGTACGCCGTAGCTGCCGCCGGAGATGCGCTTCGCCGCCTCGGACACAGCGGAAACAGGGGCGACCACGTTATTGATGAATATCATGCTGGACAGGACGATCAGTCCCACCACTGCCACCATGACGCCCGCCACCAGCATGACCGTCAGCATGACCTGGCGGTCGATGCTGCCCACAGCGGTGACGTAGCGCATGACGCCCACCACCTGGCCGTTGAATTTCAGCAGGCTGGATACCGCCAGGATGTGCTCGCCGGTGACGGCGTCGCGCCCCACGTAGTCCTGCACCTCGCCGCTCTCCACTGCCGCCAGAATCTCCGGCGTGCCAGGGTAGGTGCCGGCGGTGACGCCGCGGGTGGTGACCTCCACCCTGCCGGCACTGTTGAGGAATTGCAGCTCGATGCGGTCGCTGTCGTCAAAGGCAGCGGCGTAGACGGTGGCACTGCGGTAGTATTCCCGGTAGCTGGTCATCACGTAGGTGTTGAAGTAGTCCGCGCCGGCGGCGGCCTGCGCCCGCAGGGTGGAGCGGGCGCTGTTGTAGTAGTTGCTGGCAAAGCCCACGGAGATGAGCACGCCCACCAGCAGCAGTATGACCAGCACGGGACCCATGCTGCCGGTGAGCCACCGGCGGCGCAGACCCTGCACCTTACGTTTTTTTGCCGCCAAGGCGTTCATCTCCTTTCATCGCAAAATAAGGCATAGCGCGCCCACGGGCGCAGCGCAAAGCCTGACAGCGAGAGATCATTCGTCAGGACGAAGCGCGGAGGGACAGCGAGAGATTTTTCGTCAGGACGAGGCGCAGCGGCGCAGGCGTACCGCGTGTACGTCAAGCCGGTGCAACGAAGTACTGGCGGAAAAGATCCGCTGTCACAGGCCCCACTTGTAGCCGAAGCCCCAGATGGTGGTGATGTAGGTGGGGTTGGTGGCGTTATCCTCGATCTTCAGGCGGAGACGGCGGATGTTCACGTCCACGATCTTCAGCTCGCCGAAGTAGTCGTGTCCCCAGACCTTGTCCAGAATCTCCTCGCGGGAGAGCGCCTTGCCGGGGTTCTCCATGAACATCTTGATGATGGCGTACTCCACCTGCGTGAGCTTGATGCGCTGGCCGTTCTTCTCCAGGGTGCGGTTGCGGGTGTTCAGGAGGAAGGGCGGCTGGTCTATCTCGCCGGGCTCCACGGCGACGCCGCCGGAGCGGCGCATGAGGGCGTCCACCCGGGCGGTGAGCTCGGCGGGCGAGAAGGGCTTGGTGACGTAGTCGTCGGCGCCGGTCATAAGGCCGGTGACCTTGTCCATCTCCTGGGAACGGGCGGTGAGCATGATGATGCCGATGGACGAGTTGGTGGCGCGGATGCGGCGGCAGACCTCAAAGCCGTCGATGCCGGGGAGCATGATGTCCAGCAGCGCTACACGGACGTCGCTGTGCAGGGACAGCTTCTCCAGCGCCTCCTCACCGCTCTCGGCCTCCACCACCTCGTAACCGGCGCGGCGGAGATTGATGACGATAAAGCTGCGGATGCTGGATTCATCCTCCAGTACCAGTACCTTTTTCATGTGTTACCCTCCTTGTCAGTTGCTCCAGGTACCTACGATCAGGTTGAAGCCACGGCGGAACATATCCTCGTCCATACCGTAGTAATTGGCGGCATCGTACAGCTCACCGGCGTAGACCGTGGCGGTCTGACGGCGGAGGACGATACGCTTGCCGATACGGCCGCGGTTGTCGCGGTTCTCGCCGGTGATGGTATAGATGCTGAACACCGGGTCGCCGTTGATCTGCAGGCTGAATTGGTTCTCGTTGGTGATACTGGTGGTGGCGGTGGTCAGGTTCCAGTCCCACCAGCTCTCGGGGATGTTGAAATACCAGCCGCAGGACATGCTGTGGTACGTCTGCGCTACCCGCGTCAGCGTGCCGTCGGCGCCGCAGCGGAGCCAGGTCACAAGACCGTCGGTCTGCTCCGCGCTCCATGCGCCATCAGGGGCAGGTATCTCAATGCAGCCGTCGCCGTCGATGTCCTGGGGCTCCAGCTGGCGGTAGGGAAACACGGCGTTGGACACGCCGGTGCTGCTGCCGGACAGGGCGAGGTTCACCAGTCCCACGTCCTTCTGGAACACGAGAATGTCCGTGGCGGCGACGCTCTGCTCGTCCACGCCGGTGATAAAGAGCGCAGGCGTGTTGGCGTCCAGACGGCCGCTGACCATGCTGCCGCGGTTCAGGGACGCCATGGAGCTGGAGAGCACGCAGCGGTACGCCACGCCCATCTGCTGGTCCTTCCAGCCGTAGAACTCGGCCACGGGCTGGCTGTCGCCGTCGGTGCGGAGTATCAGCAGACTGGGGATGCCGTCGCTGTTGAGGTCCTGCATGGTGAAGCGGTTATAGCCGCTGGACATAAGGGAGACCGGCTCGCGCTCCACGGTGTAGACCGCCACGGTCTGCACCTCGGCGCTGATGCGCCAGCCCACGATCAGCTCGCGGCGGCCGTCGCCGTTGAGATCCTGGTAGTAGACGCTGTCGATGGCGGTGCCGCTGCTCTCGATGGTGCAGTAGTGGGTGTAGGCGTCGTCCTCCAGGCGGAAGATAAAAATTTTCAGGGGCTTCTCGTCGCTGCTCATGCGGAAGAAGGCCAGGGCCTCCTGCCGCCCGTCGCCGTCCAGGTCGGCCATCTGCACCGACTGGATGTTGCGGCCGCCGGTGGGCGAGGCATACTCGTAGCCCTGGGCGATCAGGTCGTCCAGCTCCTTGGTGAGACCGGTGTATTCCTCCGCCATGCGGGGCAGCTTGAACAGTTCCTCCACCGAGGCGTCGGAGAAGCCGCAGCCGGTAAGCAGACAGGCCAGCAGCGCCGCCAGCGCTGCCAAGACGATATATTTTTTCACGCTGTGCACGGCGGCACCTCCTTCCTGTCGGTATAATTCCACATCAGTATCATACCACATCTTCCCCAAGTTGGGTAGTAGATTTTTGTAAACAAAACGGAAATCTGCCGCCTGCTGCGGCAGAGCGCACCAAAAAGGAAAACCACCCATTCGGGTGGTTTTCCTTTTTGGTGCCGGTGACCGGACTCGAACCGGTACGCTGTCGCCAGCGGTGGATTTTGAGTCCACTACGTCTACCAATTCCATCACACCGGCGGGTATTACCAGTGCATTATACCGTATGGCGGCGGCGATTGCAAGATAAATTTACCGGTCAGCCGCCAAAAACGGAGACGCCCAGCTGGCTGAGTGCGCCCATGATGACGCCCGCCAGCAGTACGCCGCCCATACACGCCATGACGCTGCGCTTGAAGTCCATGTCCAGCAGGCTTGCCGCCAGCGTTCCCGTCCACGCGCCGGTGCCGGGGAGCGGGATGCCCACAAAGAGGAGCAGCGCCCAGTAAAGCCCTCTGCCCGCCTTAGCCTGGAGCTTGCGCCCGGCCTTCTCCCCCTTTTCCAGGCAGAAGGTGAAGAACCGGCCGATGACAGCCTTGTCTCTGCCCCAAAGCAGCACGCGGCGGGCGAAGAAATAGATAATGGGCACCGGGAGCATATTGCCCGCGATGGCGATGATATAGGTCAGCCACAGAGGCAGGCCGAAGGCCACACCGTAGGGGATGGCGCCGCGGAGCTCGATAAGCGGTACCATGGAGACCAGGAAAACGATGATACAGTGTTTGAACATAACGGTTCTCCGTTCTGTGGATTTCTGCCTGTGATTATACCCGGTTTCGGGGGCTTTGACAAGAAGTACAAGTATAAATCAAGAAAAAGCCAAAATTTCTACTTCGATTTTTGCGGTTACAGTCGACAAATCCCATGTGTTCCTGTTATACTACTTATAAGAATAAATTATCATGGGAGGAAATGGGCATGGGCATTGCGGACGTCATAACCCTGCTGGGCGGCATCGCGCTGTTTCTGTTCGGCATGTCCCTGATGGGCGAAGGGCTGAAAAAAGTGGCAGGCAGCCGACTGGAGCTGGTGCTGTACAAGCTCAGCAGCACGCCGCTGAAGGGCGTACTGCTGGGTACGGGCGTCACCGCCGTGATACAGTCCTCCTCCGCCACGTCGGTGATGGTGGTGGGCTTCGTCAACTCCGGAATGATGAAGGTGAAGCAGGCCATCGGTGTGATCATGGGCGCCATCGTGGGCACCAGCGTCACGGGGTGGATCCTGTGCCTGTCCTCTCTGGAGGGCGGCAGCGGCGTGGTGCAGCTGCTGAGCACGGAGGTGCTGACGGGCATCGTGGCGGTCATCGGCATCATACTGCGGATGTTCACCGGTAAGACCAGCAACCGCTATGTGGGCGAGATACTGCTGGGCTTCGCGGTGCTGATGTACGGCATGTCCGCCATGTCCGGAGCAGTGTCCCCCCTGCGGGAGAGTGAGGCGTTCATCCGCATCCTGACCAGCTTTTCCAACCCCATACTGGGTATCCTGGTGGGCATGGTGTTCACCAGCGTGCTGCAGAGCGCCTCCGCCGCGGTGGGTATCCTGCAGGCGCTGGCGGTGACCGGTGCCATCACCTTCGAGATCGCGCTGCCCATCATCATGGGTATCGCCGTGGGCGCGGCGGTGCCGGTGCTGCTCTCTGCGCTGGGCGCCAACCTGAACGGCAAGCGGACGGCGTTCATCTACCTGCTGATCGACGTGCTGGGCATGCTGATATTGTCCGTGCTGTTTTACAGCGCCAACGCCATCGTACACTTCACGTTCCTGGGCACGGTGATGACCTCCGTTTCCATCGCGCTGATGAACACACTGTTCCGTCTGGCCACGGTGGTCGTGCTGCTGCCGCTCATCAGCTGGATGGAGAAGCTGATGGAGCTGCTGTTCCCGGACGACGGCTCCAACGCGGAGGAGCAGGAGATGGACCGGCTGGAGGAACGCTTCCTGCAGCACCCGGCCCTGTCCATCGAGCAGAGCCGCCTGGTGACCAACTCCATGGCTCAGCGCGCCGAGGGGAACCTGCTGATGGCGGTGGAGCTGCGCAGCAGGTTCTCGGACAAGGAGTTCCGCCAGGTGGCGGAGACCGAGAGCATCATCGACCGGTACGAGGACAAGCTGGGCACATACCTGATGAAGATCACCAGCAAGTCCCTGTCCCAGACACAGAGCGAGGAGGTCAGCAAGTTCCTGCACACCATCTCCGACTTCGAGCGTATCTCCGACCACGCGCTGAACATATCGGAGGCGGCCAAGGAGATACACGACAAAGAGCTGCAGTTCTCGTCGGAGGCCTGCCACGAGCTGGACGTGATGGAGAGCGCAGTGCGGGAGATACTGTCCGTCGCGGTGAACGCCTTCGTGGACAACGACCCACAGCAGGCCGCGCGGGTGGAGCCCCTGGAGGAGATCATCGACGGGCTGTGCGACGAGATGAAGTCCCACCATGTGGACCGCCTGCAGTCCGGCTCCTGCACGCTGAACCAGGGGTTCGTGTTCAACGACCTGCTGACCAACTACGAGCGCGTGGCCGACCACTGCTCCAACATCGCCGTGGCCATCATCGAGCTGGAGTCCGACTCCTTCGACACCCACGAGTATCTGAACAGCGTGCGCGCCATGAAGGACCACTCCTTCGACAGGTACTTCGAGGAATACAAGGAAAAGTATCATCTGTAAGAGCAAAAAAAGAAAGCCCGGCGGGCTTTCTTTTTTTGCTCTTACGCGTGGTATTGGGGCTGGTTTCCCTGGTAGATGTCCTGCATCTCGCGGTCTATCTCGCTGATGGCGTCGGAGCACAGGCGCAGGCGGGCGGCATCCTGCTGGGTGAACTGGCGGTCGGACTTATAGCGGAGCTCATGCTCCAGACTGGCCCACATATCCATGGCGATGGTGCGCAGCTGTATCTCCACGGGGAGCACCATGGTGCCCTCAGAGATGACGATGGGGACGTTGACGATCAGGTGCAGACTGCGGTATCCGGTGTCCTTGGGCTCCTTGATGTAGTCCACCTCGCGGATAACGGTGTAGGACTCGCTGCGGGTCAACAGAGAGCGGAGATAATATATGTCATCCAGGTAGTTGCATATCACGCGGATGCCGGCCACGTCCTGGATGTGGGCGTAGATGTTGTCGATGCTGACCTCAAGGCCGCGGCGGCGCAGCTTGTCGATGATGCTGTCCAGGGTCTTGATGCGGTACTCGATATGGTGGATGGGAGAGTGGTCATACAGACGGGCGAATTCCTCGTCCAGTATCTCCATCTGGGTGACGGCCACCTTCAGCGCACTGCGGTACAGGTGGGTCACCCGCACCATGCCCGCGGCCAGCTCCTGCTCCTCCGGTGAGAGCCCCGCGGCGGTGGGGATGTCACGCAGACGGATGGTGCCGCTCTTTTCGATCATCATGGGCAACAGCCCTCCTTACACTTCGATAGTCTCATGATAGTCTATATCTATGTCCTGCCTGTGAACAAATTGCGGTTTCTTTCACAATTATACCGACAGTTTGGAGAAAATGCAAGGACGGCCTTGTGCAGAACGTGCAAAAGACGCGCCCCGGTTCCTCCGGAGCGCGTTGATGTCAGCTCTTGCAGCGGGCGAGGACGGCGGCGGCGATGCGGTCGGCGGCCAGGCCGTCGAAGCCGCGGCGCTGGGCATCCACGATGGCGGCGGAGGCCGCGCCGTCGTCCAGGAAACGCAGCGCGGCGGAGGCCATGTCCTCCGGAGGGCACTCCCCTGCCCAGCCGTGGGCGGTGAAGAACTCCTGGTTGCGGGTCTCGCACCCGCCTACCATATCGGCCAGCAGCAGGGGCACGCCGCGGGTCCCGGCCTCGGTGATGCTGATGCCGCCGGGCTTGGTGACCAGCACATCGGCGCTGTCCATGTACAGGGGCACCTGGGTGGTGAAACCCACGGCCTCCACGCGGTAGAGGCAGCGCAGCTCCAGGGCGCAGCGCATCTGCTTGTTGCTGCCGCATAGGACGGAGGCGAAGTCGCCGTCGGCCATGCGGATGTCCAGGTCCTCGGCCACGTCGCCCATAGGGCCGCAGCCGATACTGCCGGACATGAGCACGATGTGGCGGCCCTGGGCGGGCAGGCCCAGCGCTTTGCGGGCGGCGGCCCGGTCGCCGTGGTCACGGAAGGCGGCGCGGACGGGGATACCTGCGGGCAGGATGGTGTCCCGTGCGATGCCGCAGCGGACGAATTCCTCCGTCAGCTCCGCGTGGGGGATGACGCATATATCCGGCGTGCAGGCGCCCACGGTGGGGCTGCAGGTATAGTCGGTGGCCACGAAGCAGAACACCGGGCAGGCGCTCTGGGACTGCCGCAGGGCGGTCATCATCATGGCGGGTATCACGTGGACGCAGACCACGGCGTCGTAGCCGCCGGACTGCAGGGTGCGGCTCAGGCGGCGGGCACCCCGGGCGATGTAGCGGTAGACCACGCTGTCGCGGCGGTTGCTGTCGGCATCCTCCTCGGCGGACATATAGCCGGCCTTGTAGAGCTTAGGATAGCGGCGGTAGAACCGGGTGTGCCACTTGGAAACGAACTTGGATGCCTTCTTGGATATGAAGCCCAGGCCGTCCATAACGTCGCAGGAGGCTCCTTGCGCCTGGAAGCTCTGGGTCAGGGCGGCCGCTACGGCGTTGTGGCCGCCGCCGGTATTACAGGTCAGGATCAGTATGCGCATGGGAGACTCCTTTCCGCTGCTCACGTTTCTGCAGCAAGGCCGCCAGGCGCACAAGGCGCGGGCGGTTATAGCGTTGAATGAGGATAAAGGGCAGGTTAGCCAGCAGCACCCACACCGTCAGCATGGCGGCACCGCCCCAGCCGGGCCACAGCCACAGGAAGGCCAGCCCCAGCAGGCAGGAGGCGGTGTGCACTGCCTCGGCGCGGCAGGTCTCCTGCACCAGCGAGGCGGCCTGGGCGGCGGTGATGGCGCCGGTATCGGCGGGCAGCTGCTTTTTCACCATATCCGGGAAAAGGCGGCTCATGTCCGGCACCAGGGTCTTCCACTTGTCGATAGCCAGTTTGGTATAGACGCGGCCGTTTTTCTCCCACTTCCAGGGGCGGAAGGGGAATCTGTCGGGCCGGAAGTGTGCAGGTAGCGCCTGTCCCAGGGGGTGTGCCAACAGCGCCAGCACCACGGCGTAGAGGACGCATTTCCAGAAGCCGCTCACGCCTTGTCCTCCCCGCAGCTGCGCTCCAGGGTGCGGCGCAGCGTGCCCTCGGTCAGGTCGCTGATGCGCCGCAGGAACTGCTCCTCGTCGCTCTTCATGCCGTTGTGGAGCCAGCTCTGCAGGATGCCCACCAGGGTGGCGGTGTACAGCGCGGACAGGGCGCGGATGTCCTCCTCCGGCGCCGGCAGACCGGCAGCGGTGCGGCGGATGAGGCCCTCCACCGCGCGATAGGCCACCTGGTAGTACTCGTTTTCCAACAGGTCTCGCTGGTTGGAGCGGTACAGGTGGTAGACGGCGCGGCGGTTGGCGCGCATGAAGGCCGTGACCCGCATCAGCAGCTGGTACCAGCTCTCGCAGGGGGGCTGGGCGTTGAGGACGCTGTCCAGCTCGGTGTCCAGCACCTCGCGCACCAGGGCGTAGATGTCGCAGTAGTAGTAATAGAATGTGTTGCGGTTGACGCCGCAGTGCTCGGCGATGTCCACCACGGATATTTTGTCCAAAGGACGCTGCTCCAGCAACTCCAGAAAGCCCTTACGGATGGCGATGCGTGTGGTCTGTGCCATGGCTTACTCCTTTCCCTCCGCCGGGCAGTATTTCTCCTGCCAGCGGCGCAATGCCCACAGAATATCCACCAACTCGCTCCCGGCCTGGGTCAGGGTGTACTCCACCTTGGGCGGGATCACCGCGTAGACCTTGCGGGTCAGCAGCTCGTCGCTCTCCAGCGTCCGCAGGGCGGCGGTGAGTGTCTTCTGTCCGATGCCGGGGATGGCGTCCTTCAGCTCGCCGAAGCGCATGGTGCCGCTGGCCAGCGCCGCCAGCACCTCCGCTCCCCGCCGGCGGGACAGCACATCCACTGCCGCGTAGGCGGCGGTATTCTTCGCGGATATTGCCATACATACCTCCTTTAGTTTCCGATAGGAAACTTTGTGTCACAAATTGCTCTTACGGTACGTATGATAGAGCATTTCGACAGATTTTGCAAGATGCTGTAGTCAGACAATTTCGGGAAAGTGTGCAAAAAAGCATCCCCGCATAAATGCGGGGATGCTTTCTGTCTCAGGTCGGGGTCAGGCCGTCGCCACGGGGCCGCCGTGCTTCTTGGCGCTGATCTTCTGGTAGGCGATGACCGCCGCCACCAGCACCAGGCCGGCCACGTCGGTGAGGGTGCCGGGGATCATCATGCCCAGGCCGCCGACAGCCAGGACGATACGCAGCACCCAGTGGACCTTCTTGTACAGATGGCCGTTCAGGGACGCCGCGATGGCAAAGATGCCCAGCAGAGCGCTGACGCAGATCTGCACCACCTCCCACCAGCCGGAGATGTTCTCAAACAGCAGCGCCGGACTGTAGGCGAAGATGTACGGCACGATAAAGGCGGCAATGGCCAGCTTGGTGGCGTTGATGCCGGTCTTCATGGGGTCGGACTTGGCGATGGCCGAGCCGGCATAGGCCGCCAGAGCCACAGGGGGCGTGATATCCGCCACGATACCGAAGTAGAACACGAAGAAGTGGGCGGCCACCAGCGGGAAGCCCAGCTGAATGAGGATGGGCGCGCAGGTGGAGGCCATGATGCAGTAGTTGGCCGTGGTGGGCACGCCCATGCCCAGGACGATGCAGCACAGCATGGTCAGCACCAGGCCGATGATGGTGGCGTTGCCGGCCAGCTGAACGATGGCGTTGATGAGGATGGAGGCCAGACCGGTGACGGTGATGCAGCCGGCGATGATGCCAGCCATGCTGCAGGCCACGGCCACGGTGATGGCGCCGCGGGAACCGGCTTCCAGAGACTCCACAGCGGAGAAGAAGGAGCGCTTACCTGCGCTGCCCAGGGCCTTGCCAGTGGTCATGGGCTGGGCATCATTCTCGCCGCGCTTGCCCTGCAGGAAGAAGTTGACGAAGCCCACGGCAATGGCGGCCAGGATGGAATAGGCCGCGGAGTGGGACATGGTCTTGCTGCCGGAGGACACCAGCCATACCAACAGAATCAGGGGGATGATCAGGTAGCAGTCACGCAGCAGCAGCTTCCACGCGGGCAGCTCCTCACGGGGCACACCCTTCAGGCCCAGCTTCTTGGCCTCCAGATGGACGGCGATGAAGATCCCGGTGAAGTACAGCAGCGCGGGCAGAATGGCCTTGACGGCCACCTGGGCGTAAGGGAGCTTCATGTACTCGGCCATCAGGAAGGCCGCAGCGCCCATGATGGGGGGCATGATCTGACCGCCGGTGGAGGCCGCGGCTTCCACGGCGCCGGCGAACTCGGGCTTGTAGCCGGTCTTCTTCATCATGGGGATGGTGAAGGAACCGGTGGTGACGGTGTTGCCCACGGAGGAGCCGGACACCATGCCGCACAGGGCAGAGCTGATGACCGCCACCTTGGCGGGACCGCCGCTGGACCAGCCGGCCAGACGGTTGGCGAAGCTGATGAAGAAGTTGGCGATACCGGTGCGCTCCAGGAACGCGCCGAAGATGATGAACAGAACGATGTAGGTGTAGCACACGTTGATGGGTGTGCCGATGACGCCGGAGGTGGTGTAGAACAGCTTGTAGACGATGGTCTTGAGGGCGTCATACAGGGTGGCGCCGTTGACGGCACCGGCGTAGCTCAGCTGGTTGATGAAGGCGTAGATGATCAGCACGCCGGCCACGCACAGAATGGGCAGACCCACGCAGCGGCGGCACAGCTCCATCAGGATCAGGATGCCGATGACGCCGATGATGACGTGCACTGTCTCGATACGGGTGGACAGGCGCACCAGGGTCATGGCGTTAAGGGCGAAGTAGAAGAAGCAGGCCGCGCCCACCACCATCAGCACGATGTCGTACCAGGGGAGGAAATTCACCCGGACGTGGTGCTTGCTGGCGGGGTAGGTCAGGAATCCGATGATGATGATGCAGCCCACGAACAATGTGAGGCGCACCTCGGGCATGGCCTTGGAGAACAGGGTCATACCGATGCAGAACAGACCGAACACGGCCATGAGGATGCGGATGATCAGCTGGGGCGTGCCCTCCCACAGGCGGGTGGCGGATTCGCGGTCATATTTGCGCATGACCGCGTCCAGATCCGTGGCCTCGTCAGCGGCGGTATCAACGCCTGCAGCCGGGCTGGTGTCCGGTTTCTTCTTGTCGATGCTCATAGTCGTTTCTCTCCCTGAATGTTACAAGATAGCGCGAGGACTACGGCGGGATGACCCGCCGTAGCCTCGAAAGGTGTCAAATATCCGCTAAGAAATCAGTCACCAAAGTACACGTCCTTGGCGATGACAGTCTCGGTGTAATAGTCGGAAGTCTCCAGCAGCTTGGCGATGTGCTCGCTGTCCAGGCTGACCAGGTAGGTGTCCT
>ERZ1034952.1441-NODE-1441-length-19293-cov-9.313702_pt1 | contig 19293 bp, 9 predicted proteins | sample MGYA00520625_ERZ1034952 | MGnify/ENA primary metagenome ERZ1034952 (study PRJEB33766, sample SAMN09781773) | gut metagenome | biome: gut microbiome | host: Homo sapiens | place: Madagascar | study: EMG produced TPA metagenomics assembly of the PRJNA485056 data... | reverse complement strand
CCCCCGAGGGTCATCACAACGTCATCGACCTGATGGCCGACCAGCAGGGCAACATCCCCAAGGGCGGCACCATGCGCCTGGGCAAGTATCCCTGCACCGTCCTGCCCGGCACCAAGATGGCCGAGTGCTACGGCCAGAGCGAGATCTGGGAGCGCCACCGCCACCGCTACGAGTTCAACAACGACTACCGTCAGGAGATGCAGGACGCCGGTCTGGTCATCTCCGGCACCAGCCCTGACGGCCGCCTTGTGGAGACCGTGGAGCTGCCGGGCCGTGACTTCCACCTCGGCGCACAGTTCCACCCCGAGTTCAAGAGCCGTCCCAACCGCGCACATCCCCTGTTCAAGGGCTTTGTCGCAGCGGCGCTGAAGTTCAAGAAGGGCAAGATGGGGCACTGAGAGGTTGTACGAAGGCAAACCTGACCCTAAACCCAAAAGCACCCGCTTTCCACATCACTGTGGAGAGCGGGTGCTCTTTTTGCTATGATACTATGTAGCCGTGCTTACTTGCCTGCCTTCGTGGTCTTCTTACGAGTGGCGGTCTTGCGGGCAGGCTTTGCAGCAGGAGCGGCCTCGGCGGGCTTTTCCTCGGCCTTGGCGGGTGCGGCTTCAGCCTTTGCCGCAGCGGACTTCGCTGCAGTCTTGGCGGCGGTCTTCTTTGCCGCAGGCTTTCTGGTGGTCTTCTTCGCGGCAGGTGCAGCCTTTTCCTCAACCGGCTTTTCCTCGGCGGGAGCAGCGGCCTCGGCCTTGACCTCAGCGGGCTTTTCCTCCGCCTTGGGGGCGTGCTTTGCGCGGTCCTTCACCTCGGAGATGGTCCACAGCTGGTCCTCGCCGGCAGTCTCCTGCCAGATCTGGAGCACAGCGCCGTCCGCAGTACCCATGCCCACGGTGTCGATGCACTTGCCGGCAGCCCACATGGAGCGCAGGCGGACGGTGCCGGCCGGGGTGGGCTCCATCTTCCACATCTGGGAAGTGCCACCCACGTCCTCCCACAGGTGGAGCCAGGTGCCGTTTGCGGTGCCGGTCATCATCAGGTCGATGAGCTTGCCGGAAGCGCGGTTGCGGATACGGTAAACGCCGTCGCCCTCGCGGACGAAAGCCCACTCCTGCTCGGGCTTGCGCTCGTACTTGCCCAGACGGATGTTGCCGCCGTCCTTGACGCTCTCCACAGCCTGAATGACGCTGCCGGTCTTGGCGGCGATGGTGTAGAAGCGGTCTGCTTCAATGATAGTCTGTGCCACAGATTTCATAAGATTTCCCTCCGTATCCCGGGGCAGGATCTCCCCGGAACTCTTCTCTGCGCTGTTTTTTATCTTCGCGCTTTTGTTTCTTTCTATAAATTATACCACTTGACGTGATTTTCTACAAGCAATTCGACCTTTCTTTGGCAAATTTGCCAAAAGGCATTCCATTTTCTCCTGCTTTTGCACTCAATACCCTAACTTTTTGTAGCGGAGCCGACCGCCGCTGGTGCAGTGCCACCATCTCGACATTTCCCCCGATCTGCGCTATACTTATTATATATCTGCATTTTATCCGTTCTTTGCACAAAGAGCGGTATTTTCTTTGATTTCCGAAAGTGAGGTATCTCTTCATGCCGTCTTCCCCCCGCACCGCATCCGACGCCGCCGAGCTGGAGCGCAGCAGGCTCCAGTTCGAGAAAATGACCCAGACCCCCGTGCCGAAGCTCATTCTCGGCCTCGCGGCCCCCACCATCCTGAGTATGCTCATCACCAGCATCTACAATCTGGCCGACACCTTTTTTGTGGGCCAGCTGTCCACCAGCGCGTCGGGCGCGGTGGGCGTCGTGTCGAGCCTGATGGCCATCATTCAGGCCCTCGGCTTCATGCTGGGCCACGGCGCGGGCGGCATCATCAGCCGCAGCCTCGGCAGTCAGGACACCCATGCGGCCACAAAGTTCGCCTCCACCAGCTTCTTCACGGCGCTGACCTTCGGCGCAGTGCTGGCTGTTCTCGGTCTCGCTACCCTGCCCGACTTCATGATGCTGCTGGGCAGCACCGACACCATCCTGCCCCACGCCTGCGCCTACGCGCGGCCCATCCTCATCGCGGCCCCGCTCATGATGTCGAGCCTCGTGATGAACAACATCCTCCGCTACGAGGGCAAGGCCAGCTTCGCCATGATCGGCCTCGTCACCGGCGGTGTGCTCAACATCGTGCTGGACCCCGTCTTCATCTTCGGCCTCGGCATGGGGACCGGCGGCGCAGGCACGGCCACCGCCCTGAGCCAGAGCATCAGCTTCTGCATCCTGCTTTCCATGTTCCTGCGGGGCAAGACCGTCAGCCGATTCCGCATCACCCAGGTCACCCGCAGCGCCCGGGACTTCGGGCAGATCTTCTTCAACGGTGCGCCCAGCTTCGGCCGTCAGGGCCTGAACAGCATCGGCAGTATGCTGCTGAACGTCGCCGCCCGCAACTACGGCGACGCCGCCGTGGCCGGCATGAGCATCGTGTCCCGCATCTTCCAGTTCGTGCTGTCGGTGGCTATCGGCGTCGGACAGGGCCTGCAGCCTGTGGCGGCCTTCAACTACGGCGCCCGCCGCTTTGCCCGGGTGCGGAAAGCGGCCATCTTCACCATCTCGACGGCTTTCGTCTTTATGGCGGTGCTCAACGCCCTCTGCTGGTTCAACGCCGAGCCCCTCATCCGCCTCTTCCGCGATGACCCCGAGGTCACCGCCGTGGCTCTGCCCGCCCTGCGGTATCAGTGCGTCGCCATGTTCTTACAGCCCGTCATCATCGTGACGAATATGATGTTCCAGTCCATCGGCAAGTCGGGCCGGGCCACCTTCCTCGCCTGCTGCCGTCAGGGCGTCTGCTTCATCCCGCTCATCCTCACCCTGCCCCGCATCTGGGGCCTGAGCGGCATCGAGCTGTGCCAGCCCATCGCCGATGGCCTCACCTTCTGCATCTCGGTGCCTTTCCTGCTGCCCTTCCTGAAGGAATTGAAGGAACAGGGAGACGAAGAATAAGCTTGTCATAAAACTGTAACCAGACCCGTCCACATTTCTGCAATGAAATGTCCGGGTCTTTCGTATATACTATAGATGGGAAAGTCAAATTCTGGGAGACTGTGAGGTGTTTCTATGAAGACCACTCTGCTTCGACTCAGCCGCCGCGCCGCCTGCCTCGTGCTGGCGGGCGGGCTGCTGACGAGCTGTTCGCTGCTGCCTGCGGCGTCGCCCCGGCACGAGGGGACGGCGTCCTCGCAGGCCCCGCAGTATTACAGCGACGCATGGCTCAGCGACGACTCGCTCCACTACGTCTACTCTTACGCCGGGAACGGCGGCGGCACCATCCTCCGGGGCGGCAGGGTGCTCTACAAAGCCAGCAGCTCCGACAGCATCCAGCTGCTGAAGGACACCCTCACCGGCGAGACGGACCACTACCTCGTGGCCCACTCCACCCCCGGCACGGAGGAGCGCACTTCCACCCTTTACGACGCCGACGGCAATGCCGTCATGACCTTCCCCTACGCCGTGAACGCCACCCTCTCGGGCGGGCTGCTCATCCTGCGGGACGACGCTGACGTCTGGGCTTTCGAGAACGGCACCACCGGCGGCACTCGGGTGTACGACCTCGCCACCGGGGCTGAGCTGCCCGTGCCTGAGACGGCCCTTGACTGTCTCGTGGTGGATGAGGGCGGCCAGTGCCTCGTCTTCAACTGCTACGACCTGCCCGAGGGCCTTACTTACGCCTACGACGACCCCGACCAGCCGCTCCACCAGTACGTCCTCATCACCGACCGGGAGGGCAATGTGCTGATGCGGGAGGACGGCTGCACGGCCAGCACCCTCGCATCGTATCGCGGCGGTTTTGCCGACTGGCTCGATTTGAGCTGGTTCCGCGGCTCAGACTGGGGCATCGCCCGCGAAGCCCTCTACAACGTCACCACCGACGAACTGCTCACCGGCGAAGACGACAGCGCCGTCTCGGCCTGCGGCGTGGGCGTCGCCTGTCTCCAGAGCCGTCAGGACAGCCGCTCCGTCCTCTACGATTTGAACGGCGGCGAGGCCGTGGAGCTGGGCCGCTTCGACCGGGCCGTGAACACTTACACCCCCGGCTGCGTCGTCCTCTCCGGCAGCGATGACCCGGACAGCCCCTACACCCTCATCGACCTCGCCAGCGGTGAGAGCATCGGCGTCCAGCGGTACGACACCGACTACCGCTCCGGCAACGTCGCTGTGCTGACGACGGACAACATCCTCAAAGTCTACGACGGCACCACCGGCGCGCTGCTGACCGACGTGGAGGCAGCGCCCGTGGAAGAAGCACAGTACATCAGCGTGACGGCCCTGCCCGACGGCTACGCCCTGCTGCAGTGCAACGACGAAAACTACGACACCATCGCCATCCAGACCTACGGCGGAGAGGGTCTGCTCTGGTCGTCCGCCGGTGAGGCCCAGCAGTACACCTACGCTTCCTACCTCACCAGCACCGCCCGCGGCCCTCTGCTCACAGCCTGCCGGGACAGCCGTGACGGCAGCAGCCTCTACGATGTGCTGGACATGGAGGGCGATCTGCTTCTCCGCCGCCTCGGCAGCTGCTACAGCCCGGACGACCTGCCCGACGACTGCTTCATCGCGCGGCAGGGCTTCGACTACGGCCTGATGGACTCCACCGGCCAGTGGCTCTACCGCGAAAGCATCTTCTCCTCCCCCAGCGACGACGCTGGCGGGGGCTACCTGTACTGACACGGAGGTTTTTGATATGAAAGAGATGATCTCCCGCCGCAGCTTCCTGCGCGTGATGGGCCTCAGCTTCGGGGCGGCGATGCTCACCGCCTGCAAGACCGGCACTACGGACTCCCCCGCCGACTCTCCGGCAGCGTCCGTCCCCGATGCGGACACGCCCGTCCCCTTCCTGACCGAGGACGAGTTCCCCCGCCTCGACGGCTCCACGGCCTGTATCCCCCTGATGGCCCAGATGAAGGCTGATGTCACCGGCATGGACCTTCTCGAGGCCCAGACCAGCATCACCGTCAGCACCACGGCCTATGCGTGGGAGAACTTCGGCCTCTGGTCCCGCAGCGACAGCGAGGACTACGGCGCACAGCTGCTCATCGTCTACGAGGCCCCTGAGTACGTCAAGGAAGAGCTGGCCGAGGCCGACGCAAAGCTCGAGCAGAAAGCCATCGGCCGGGACGCGCTGGTGTTCATCGTCAACGAAGAGAATCCCGTCCAGAGCCTGACCCAGCAGCAGCTGCGGGATATTTATGCGGGCCGCATCACCAGCTGGAAAGACGTGGGCGGCGTGGACTCCCCCATCGTGGCGTTCCAGCGGGGCGTGGACTCGGGCAGTCAGACCCTCTTCAAAAAGCTGCTCATCGACAAGGGCGACGGCCAGCTGATGGCCGCGCCCACCGAGCTTGCCCCCGCCGACATGGGCGGCCTCGTGGACAGCATCGCCGAGTACAACAACTCCGCCAACGCCATCGGCTTTTCGGTCTACTACTACATCGACCAGATGTACTCGAAGCCCGGCCTCCGCCTGCTGGCCGTGGATGGCGTGACCCCCGGCAATGACACCATCGCCGATGAGAGCTACCCGCTCTGCAACGAGTTCTACGCAGTCGTCCACGCGGACGCCGCCCCCGACAGCCCCCAGCGGAAGGTCTACGACTGGCTGGATACCGACGAGGGACGCAGGTGCATCGAGAAGGCGGGGTATGTAGCAGTGGATTAAACCTCTCCGTCACGGCTGACGCCGTGCCACCTCCCCTACCGAGGGGAGGCCTTGGCATTCCCAGAAAGCTTCGCCTCTTCGCCAGAGGCTCCCCTACCAGGGGCAACGGCGACGACCGCCGCCAGCGGCGGAAACAGGGAGGAGCTGTTGGGGCCGCGGCCAGCAGGATGCAAGCGGCAGCGCAGCAGACGCTGGGAGCCGCAACCCGGCCTTGTCTGCGAAGCAGACTGAGAGGTTGTACAAAGGACAGCCTGCCAATTATACAAAACCGCCTCCGGGTCTCCCCGGGGGCGGTTTCGTTTGCCATATTTTACACCACCAAACACCATAGCGGCGTCGTGATGAGCGACAGCACCGTGGAGATGGCCGTACATTTGCTGGCGAAGGTGGAGTCTGCGCCGTACTTCTCGGCGAGGATGGTGGTGGTGCCGCCCATCGGCATACCGGCCAGAACGACGGCCACGCCGGTTGCCAGCTGGCCCACATGGGCCGCGCGGCATCCCACCAGCACCACCAGCGGCATCAGGAAGAGCCGGATGATGCAGTAGATGATGGCGTCCTTGTCCAGCAGCGGGTGAAGGTCGCGGCTGCCGATGATGGCCCCGATGAGGAACATCGACATGGTCATGTTGCAGCTGCTGGTACACTGGACGGCCTTGCCGAGGAAGGTGGGCAGCGGCCACTGGGTCAGCATGATGACCATGCCCACGAACACCGACGCGATGCAGGGGTGGGTGATGGTCTTGCGGAGCACTGCGAGGCGGTGCTTTTTCTTTTCCTCGGGCGTGGCGGGGGCAGCGTCCTGCATGAAGTAGGACACCCCCACCGACCACATCACGATGCGCTGGGGGATGAGGTAGAACGACGTCAGCAGCAGCCCTACCCCGCCGAACAGCCCCTCCGCCAGCGGGCTTCCGAGAAAGCCCGCGTTGGAGCAGACCGTGCCGTACTGCATGACGGCCTTCCGCGCGAAGGGGTAGCGGTTGTAGCACACCGCGCAGACGACGCCGTAGAGCACCTGCAATAAAATCGACAGGATGAGGATGTCCCGGGTGCTGCGGAAGATCTCCGCGTTGAACTCGATGCGGAACGACTGGATGATGTTCGCAGGCAGGATGATGAAGAGCAGCAGGTCGGTCAGACAGGCGCGGCCCTGGTCGGTGATGAGCTTTTTCTTTGCCAGAAAAACGCCGATGGCCAGCAGAAGCATCATCTGCGCCTGCAGGTCCAGCATGGTGGAAAATTCGGGCATGGTATCCCCTTTCATTTGGACGTTCTTTGCTTAGCTGAGCCAATTATAATCGCGTGATGAGCCGATTTCAATACCCGCGCCCCGCCGGGCGGCATGATTTTTCTGAATACCTTGCAGAAAAAGAGGCCAAGACCCATTCTGTCAGGTCTTGGCCTCTTTCCTGTTTCCTTTATAGGCCGAACAAATCGGCGTGTGTGCCGGTGCGGTACAAATACAACTCCGTATCTGTCTGGTAGTAAATCAGCAGCCAATCCGGCTGTATATGACATTCCCTATGGGGAATGTAGCTACCCGTCAAGCTGTGATCTCTATTCTGTGGCGGGAGCTGTTCAGGAACGGCCAGTACATTGACGACCTGCTGAAGCAAAGCCATATTGTAATGCCGCTTCTGGCACACTTTCAAATCTTTCTTAAATCTAGTGGAGTATTTTACTTCAAGCACTTTCATCCTCCAGCAACGAGCTGATCAGATTTTCAACCGGCCCGTTGTAGGTATGACCGCCGCCGTTGTCCAGTTCTTCAAAGGCTTCCAGCGTGTCGGCATTCGGTGTTTCACTTTCATCCGGAATAGCAGCCCCCTGCAAGTAGGCAATAATATACAGCAGCTTGTTTTCTGGCACTTGGTCGATCAAGCTCTTCGCCAATTCTCTTGCACTCATAACACACCCATCCTTTCGTGTAAAGTTTCAGGCTTATAAGTATTATAGCACTTTTTTTCTTTATTGAACAGTCCTGCGTACCTTTTCCCAAAAGCAAAAGCCCCACGACACACGCCGCTTTTCAGCGGTATATCGTAGGACTTTTTGGAGCTGGTGACAGGAGTTGAACCTGCAACCCACTGATTACAAATCAGTTGCGCTGCCATTGCGCCACACCAGCGAGTATCGTTTGCACAGGGTACTTTAGTAGAATACCAGAAACCTCCCCGCTTGTCAATATCTTTGTCTGCCCCCCGGCCCCGCTGTCGGCCCATGCAGCGCTCTGTTTCAGGGCGTTTCGAGACATCTGCGGGGCGTTTCGAGACATCCGCGAGGCGATTCACGCAGATTCGGCACATTATGGCCGGAATGTGGTAGAATAAATCAGACTCAACATTTGTGCTTCTTTCACAAGCTCCTGCCGTTTCGTTGGGAGCTTCTGTGTAAAACTCACACTTTTCAGAGGAGGTTTCTATGATCTCTTATCGCAAGCTTGCAATGCGCGTTCTGGGGCATCCGCTGCGGGTGCCGGCAAACACCCCCCGGCCCGCGTCTCACCGGGTGACGGCGCTGGCGCTGACAGCCGCAATGGTGGCCGGCATGGCCGCACCGGCGTATGCGGATGTCTATTACATAGGCGATGGTGACATCACAGTCACCAAAGACGAAAGCGACACCTATGTCAAGCACTCGGGAAATGCTACTGCTACAAAGGACAACGACGGCAAGATCGTCATCAAGGGCGGCAAGCGCTCAGAGGATACCACCGCCTCCGGCGGCAGCTCTTCCGGCAGCGGCTCTTCTACCGGCAGCACCTCCGCAGCCTCTCCCGCCCAACCCAAGTTGACCGCGCCCCCATCAGAAGACAGCGAAAACGAAGACAAAGACATGGTCTACCTCGGCGACACCAAGGGCAGCACGTCTTCCACCGGCAGCGGCGAGGAAAACGAGAACCAGTCCGGCGGCACCTCCGGCGGCGAGGAAAACAAGAACCAGTCCGGCGGCACCACCGGCGGCGAGGAAAACGAGAACCAGACCGGCGGCACCACCGGCGGCGAGGAAAACGAGAACCAGTCCGGCGGCACCACCGGCGGCGAGAAAAACGAGAACCAGACCAGCGACAGCCCCGTGCTGGGAAGCCAGCTCACGTACACCGGCGCATCCCTCAAGGTCGCCGACGCCAATGACGACGAAGAGACCCGGAACGAATCGACCACGGCCTTGGAACGCGCGGCGGAAAACTTCAAGAGCACAGCCGAAAACGTCACCAACTACGTCATCCGAATCATCAACAAGGTCAAAGGCAATGACAACACCCTCAACGTGACGCTGGACAATGTCAACATTAAGGCCAAAAACGACGCCGCCCTCAGCGTCGAGGGCGCGGGCGACACGACGATCACGCTCAAGGGCGACAATACCCTCACCAGCGGTGGCTACCATGCCGGCCTCGAGCACAACGAAAAGGACTATTATGGCAAAGAAGACACCGGCAAACTGACCATCACATCCAAAACAGATACGGATGGCAGCAACACCGGCAGCCTGACTGCCACAGGCAGCGATGGCTCTGCTGGCATCGGCAGCGTCTGGAACACCGCCAAAGAAAACGACCCTCATGCCGGTGCCGGCACCATTGAGATAGCAGGCGGCGACATCACCGCCATCGGCTCCTCCAGTGGTGGTGCCGGCATTGGCAGCGGTTGCGATGCTACCGGCAAAACCAATATCACCATCAGCGGCACTGCCAAAATCAAGGCGCAGACCGAGCAGGGCGGCGCCGGCATCGGCAGTGGGTCAGACGCTACAGGCAACACCAATATCACCATCTCCGGCGGCACCATCGAAAAAGCGCAGGGCGGCAGCGGTGGTGCCGGCATCGGCAGCGGGTTTGACACTACAGGCGCGACCACAGTCACCATCAAAAACGGCACCATCAAGGAGGCCGTGGGCGGCGACCTCGGCGACGGCATCGGCGGCGGCGGCATCAAAAACGGCAGCGAGAGCACGAATATTACCGTCGAGATTAAGGGCGGCACCATCGAAACCGCGCAGGGCGGCAAAGGTGACGAATACCGCAACGCCGGCGACGGCATCCACAGCGACAAGGCTCTCACCATTTCCGGCAAAGCCACCATTGTCAGCGCCATCGGCGGCGGCTGCGACAATGACGCCACCAACCGTAACGCCGGCCACGGCATCTACAGCAAAGGCGACCTCACCATTGAAACCGGCAGCACGATCAAAAATGCGCAGGGCGGCGATGCAACTGACAACAACATGAACGGCGGCGCGGGCATCTACAGCCTCGGCAAAATCGAAATCAAGGGCACCATCGAAACCGCGCAGGGCGGCAGCGGCATAGCTGCCGGCGGCGCGGGCATCTACAGCAGCGGCGACCTCACCATCAATAAAGGCGCCATCGGCAGCTTGGGTACTGATGGTAAAACTCCCGATACCACCACAGGTGCTCTCGGCGGAACCGCTACCTTAGGAGCAAAAGGCGGCGACGGCATCCACAGCAACGGCAAAATCAACATCACGGACAGCAAAATCGGAAACGCCAAGGGCGGCGAAGGCAAAGGTTCCGGCAGCAGCAGTAACGTCAGCCATGGCATCTACAGCCAGAAGGAGCTCACCATCACGGACTCCACCATCGGAAACGCGCAGGGCGGCAAAGGCAAAAATTACGGCGGCGCGGGCATCTACAGCGGAAACAACCTGAACATCTCCGGCAATGCCTTCATCCAGAACGCCAAGGGCGGCGATTCCGGGGAGGGCGGCGATTCCGAGAAGCGCGGCGGCGTTGGCATCTGCAACGCCGGTACGCTCACCATCTCCGACACGGCCACCATCGGAAAAGCGCAGGGCGGCAAGAGCAGCGGCACCGGCGGCACCGGCATCTCCAGCTCCGGCAAGCTCACCGTCTCCCAGAGCGCCAAAATCAATAACGCCACCGGCGGCGACGGCATCCACGGCGGCACCGGCATCCTTGGCTGGACCACCATGGAAATTGCCGGTACCATCAAAGAAGCCTTCGGCGGCAACTCCACCGGCAGAGGCATCGGCGGCGACGGCATCCGCAGCACCGGTATACTCACCATCAAGGACGACGCCACCATCCGAAAAGCGCAGGGCGGCACCGGCAAGAGCGGTGGCAACGGCATCTACAGCAAAGGCGACCTCTCCATCTCCCAGAGCGCCAAAATCAATAACGCCACCGGCGGCGATTCTACCAATGACACCGGCAACGGCGGCGACGGCATCCACAGTGACGGTGAGTTCGCCATCTCCAAGAGCACCAGCGGAGACGCGTGGCCCAACACCATCGGAACCGCACAGGGCGGCAAAGGCAAGAGCGGCGGCAGCGGCATCTTTGGCAAGACCATGAAAATCGCTGTCGGTATCATCAATCAAGCCATCGGCGGCAACTCCACCGGCACCAGCGAGAACGACACCGGCGGCGCAGGCATTTCCGCCAGCGAAAGCCTCACCATCTCCGGCAATGGCTGGATAGAGCATGCCACCGGCGGCAGCGCCGAAAGCGGCAAGGCGGGCGACGGCATCCGCAGCGGCAAGAGCTTCATCATCTCCGGCGGCAGGATAGATGAGGCCACCGGCGGCAGCGCCGAAAGCGGCAACGGCGGCAGCGGCATCCATGGCGGCGCGGGCATCGTCATCTCCGGCGGCATCATCAAAGCCACCGGCGGCACCGGCGGCGCAGGCATCGGCGTGGGCGAGACATCCTCCGGCACTGCCAAGATCTCCATCTCCGGCGGCAACATCAAAGCCACCGGCGGCACCGGCGGCGCTGGCATCGGCGGCCGCAAAAACCAGAACGGCAGCGTCGAGATCACCGGCGGCGTGATCACACAGGCCACCGGCAGCGGCGGCGGTGCGGGCATCGGCGGCGGCAGCGGAGGCAGTGCCACCGTCGCCATCTCCGGCGACACCACATCCATAATGGCTACGGGCCAGGACGGCGGCGCCGGCATCGGCAGCGGCAGCGACAGCAGCGGCGGCACCACCGTCACCATCTCCGGCGGCGTGATCGAACAGGCCACCGGCATCGGCGGCGCTGGCATCGGCGCGGGCGCGGAATCCCACGGCGAAACCCAAATCAACATCTCCGACGGCACTATTAACTATGCCATTGGCCAGAGCGGCGGCGCGGGCATCGGCGGCGGCAGCTACAGTGACAGCACAGCCGACACCGCGAAGGGCGCTGTCACCGTCACCATCTCCAACGGCACCATTAAAAATGCCAAGAGCGAGTACAGCAGCGCGGGCGGCGGCGCCGGCATCGGCGGCGGCAACGGCGGCAGTGCCACCGTCACCATCTCCGGCGGCACCATCGGCTCGCAGGACAATAATGATGATGGCGCGTTCGGCAGAGGCGGCGGCGCCGGCATCGGCGGCGGCAATGGCGGCAGTGCCACCGTCACCATCTCCGGCGGCACGGTCCACGCTTCTACCGACGCCAACGAGGGCGGTGCCGGCATCGGCAGCGGCAAAGGCTCTACCGGCGAGACCAAGATCGACATCACCGGGGGTGCGCTCGTGTACGCGTATGGCAACGAGGGCGCAGCCATCGGTTCGGGCGAATCCTCCACCGGCGAGACGACCATCACCATCCACGATACGAATCCCGAAAAGGGTGTCAAACGTGCTTTTGCCTACGACGGTGCAGGCATCGGCAGCGGTTGTTACGCCTCCGGCCAAACTCACATCACCATCCGCAACGCGTCTGTGAGCTCTCTGGCGTCCTCCGCTGATTCCACTAATAACCCGGGCGCTGGCATCGGCAGCGGCAAACGCGCCAAGGGCAACACCGACATCACGATAGAAAGCAGCACGGTAAAGGCCGTCGGCGGCTACGGCGCAGCCATCGGCAGCGGCAGTGAAGGAGACCTCTACACTCCTCCTACGGGTACGCCGAACGCCCTCAAGACCATTATCCGTATCACTGACAGCAACGTCACAGCCTCCAGCGACTCCAGTGCAGCCATCGGCAGCGGCAGCTATTCTACCAACGCCACGGAGATCCACATCAACGGCGGCAAAATCGAGGCTTCGAGTTATGATGGTTCCGGCATCGGCAGCGGCAGCGACGCCAAGGGCGACACCGACATCAAGATCCAAAACAGCAATGTCACAGCCAAGGGCTTTATCGACGTCAGGTATGTAAGCCACGGCACAGGCATCGGTTCCGGTCTCTCTTCTTCCGGAAAGACTACCATTGATATTTCTGGCGGCACTGTTAAGGCCACGGGCAGCGGCGACGGCTACAAGGGCAGCGCGGGCATCGGTTCGGGCAGCAACTCCACCGGCGACACCAGCATCACTCTCCGCGACGGCGTGACCGTTACGGCCACCGGCGGCGGTAATTCCTCCCTTGGCGGCGGCGGCGGCGCAGGCATCGGCAGCGGCAGCGACGCCAACGGCAACACCACCATCCTCATCAAGGGTGCAACAAAAGTTACCGCTACCGGCGGCTCCACCGCTGCGGGCATCGGCTCCGGCCACTATGTCGGTGACATCAAAGATCCCTCTGTGGGCAGCACCACCATCACCATCCGCAACAGCGACGACGGCACCGTCATCCCCATCATTGAGGCCAAGGGCGGCGGCGTAGAGAACGGATCCTGCTGGGCTTCCGGTGCCGGCATCGGCTCCGGCGGCAACACCCTTAATAAGACCACCATCAACATTGAGGGCGGCGAAATCACGGCCACGGGCGGCGTCAGCCTTGACTCTCGCAATCACTCCGACGAGCAGCTCAGCGGCGCAGGCATCGGCTCCGGCTCCAACGTCTCCGGCGAGACCGAGATCAATATCAAGGGTGGCACCATCACCAAGGCCACGGGCGGCAAATACGGCGGCGCCGGCATCGGCGGCGGCAACGGCGGCAACAAAGACGACCGCAAGAAGGGCGCTGTCACCATCAACATCACCGGCGGCACCATCACCGAGGCCACGGGCGGCAGCGAGTATGTGTCCAGCTCTAAGCGCTGGTATAGCGGCGCGGGCATCGGCGCTGGCCTGAATGCCGGCACCACCACCATCAACATCAAGGACAACGCCCATATCGTCAGCGCCACGGGCGGCAAATACGGCGGCGCAGGCATCGGCAGCGGCAGCAGTGACACCAAAAACGACAGCAAGAAGGGCGCTGTCACCATCAACATCACCGACGGCACCATTGAAAAGGCCGAGGGCAAGAACGGCGGCGCCGGCATCGGTTCGGGCTATTACGGTCGCTCTTCCACGGTCAACATCTCCGGTAACGCCGAACTCAAAGACGTCAAGGGTGGCAATCTCGCTGCCGGCATCGGCTCAGGCTATGACTCCGACAAGGTGGACGTCGTGATCGACGGCGGCACCATCAACGCAACGGGCGGCGATTCCGCTGCCGGCATCGGCTCGGGCCTTAATAGCCGCAGCAGCGTGACCATCAAGAGCGGCACAGTCAACGCCAAAGGCAACCAGCATAGCAACAACTTCGGTTCTTCGGGCATCGGCGGCAGCTACGCCGATGTCACCATCAGCGGCGGCAACATCACAGCCACCGGCTATGACACCGGCGCCGGCATCGGCGGCAGCGACAACAACAACTCCAGCAGTATCACGATAACCGGCGGCACCATCACCGCCAACGGCACCAGCGACGCCCCTGCCATCGGCAACGGCAGCGTCTCCATCAGCAATACCGACGCCGAGCTGGACATCACCGCAAACGCCCCCGACGCCGAAAGGGCCATCCGAAGCAACGACGGCAAGAAGCTGGACAAAGTCATCCAGCTCGCGGAAAACGGTAAGTCGGGCCTCGTGAAGCTCGTAAAGAGCGGCACCACCAGCATCTCGCGGCTCTTCCACAACGGTGTCTACGCGGCCAGCCAGCCATCCCACAGCGGCAGCGTAAAGGCCGAGATGAGCGAGGCAGAAAAGGCCAAGTACGGCGACATCGCTTCTGTCCACAACTGGAAAGTCAGCGACCGTCAGGAGCCGAACTGCGGCAAGGACGGCTACATCGAATACACCTGCATGGTGGACCACTGCGGCACCACGTTCCGTCACACTCTCCCCGCCACCGGCCAGCACACCTGGAACGAGGGTGTCGTCACGAAGAAGCCCACCTGCACTGAGCTGGGCGTGCGCACCTTCACCTGTACCGTCTGCCACAATACCCGGACTGAGGACATTGAGGCCCCCGGCCACGAGTACGGCGAGTGGGTCATTGACCGGGACGCTACCTGTATCGAGGAAGGCTCCAAACACCGTGATTGCATCCGCAGCGACGCTACCCAGACCGAGAGCATCCCCGCCACCGGCCAGCATCAGTGGAAAGTCCTCTCCACGACAGCGGCTACCTGCGGCCAGGACGGCACCGTCACCTACCAGTGCAAGGTCTGCGGCGATACGAAGACCGAAACTCTCAACGCCACCGGCCAGCACAGCTACGGCGCGGGCGTCGTGACCAAGGCCGCGACCTGCGCCGAGCCGGGCATCATGACCTATACCTGCGTCGTCTGCGGCGACAGCTACACCGAGAGCATCCCGGTGGATAAGAGCACCCACAAGTGGGATGCAGGCGTCGTCACGAAGGAGCCCACCTGCACTGCCGACGGCGTGCGGACCTTCACCTGTTCCGTCTGCGGCGATACCCGGACTGAGGCCATCAAGGCCCTCGGCCACGAGTACGGCGAGTGGGTCATCGACCGGGACGCTACCTGTGTCGAGGAAGGCTCCAAGCACCGTGATTGCATCCGTGGCGACGATACCCAGACTGAGGCCATCCCCGTCAGCAATACCCACACCTTCGGCGAGTGGGTCATCACCAAAGAGCCTACCTGCACCGAGAAGGGCGAGAAACAGCGCAGCTGCACCATCAGCGGCTGTGTCGTCACTGAGACGGAGGAGCTGCCCGCCCTCGGCCATCAGTGGAGCGACTGGACGCCTGTCAAAGGCGACAGCAGCCGCGAGTACCGCATCTGCGAGGTCTGCAATGAGGTGGAGTACCGCGATGTCTCCCACAACAGCGACAGCAGCATCTCCACCGGTCTGCGTGTCCTCGACCCGGCTCAGGCCGACATCCTCCAGAATGTCCAGCTGGTCCAGCTGAGCCAGATCGGTAATGTTCTCCACATTGATGTCGCTCAGGAGACGGCATCCCTGCATGGCGTCCTTTCCGATTTGACCGACCTCCGCTCTGAGAACATCGAGACCGTTGTCTTCTCCACCGAAAGCTGCACTTCTACCCTCTCCCTCTCCGATGTTGCAGCCCTCGGTGCGGGCAGCACACCTTTCACCCTCCGCCACAGCGGCTCCACCGCCACCTTCACCGTGGGCGGCGCAGACCACACCGCACTGCTGAGGTAAGCACATTACCATCCTCCATTCCTTCCACATAACGACCAAGGCCCCCGCAGTTCTGTTCCAAACTGCGAGGGCCTTGGCGTTTTATTATGATAAGATCTTACTTCAGCTCCCGCTGTACGGCAGCGAAATCCTCGAGGGTCAGGGCCTCGGGGCGGATGCGGGCGTCGAAGCCCGCCGCCTCGATGGCCGCGATGACCTTATCTTTCGGCAGGCCGAGGCCGCTGGCGATGGCGTTGGCGGCGGTCTTACGGCGCTGGCCGAAAGCGGCACGGATGAGGGCGAAGTAGCCGTCCTCGTCCTCCACCTGTACGGCGGGAGTGGGGCGGATGTCCATCCGCACAACGGCGCTGGTGACCTTCGGGGCCGGGTAAAAGCTGCCCGGCGCGGCGGTGAACATCAGCTTTGAGGTGGCGTAGTAGCTCACGGCACAGCTGATGGCGCTGGACGCCCGGGTGCCGGGGGCAGCGGCCAGACGGTCGGCGGCCTCCTTCTGCACCATGACGGTGAGGTTCTGGATGGGCAGGCGGTCGCCCAGCAGCTTCATGACGATGGGGCTGGTGATGTAGTAGGGCAGGTTGGCGCAGACAGCCACCGGCATCCCGGGGAACTCTTCCTCGATGAGGGCGCGGAGGTCTACTTTCAGAACATCCTGCAATACCAGCTTGAAGTTATCCACGCCCGCCATGGTCTCGGCCAGCAGGGGCGGCAGGCGCTCGTCCACCTCGATGGACACCACCTTGGCAGCGCGCTGGGCCAGCTCTTTGGTCAGCACGCCGATGCCGGGGCCGATCTCCAGCACGCCCCAGCTCTTATCGACGCCGCTGGCGTCCACGATCTTGGGCGGCAGGCCGGGATTGATGATGAAGTTCTGTCCAAAGCCCTTGGAGAGCGCGAAATCGTATTTTTCGCACAGGGTGCGGATAACGGAGAGGTCGGTCAGCTCCGGCATAGTGGTTTTCCTTTCTGTTTCTTGCTAAAACAGCAAAACCTCTCCGTCACGCCTGCGGCGTGCCACTGCCCGGGTTGCGGCTCCCAGCGTCTGCTTCGCTGTCGCTCACATCCTGCTGGCCGCGGCCCCAACAGCGACTCCCTGTTTCCGCCACTGGCGGCGGTCGTCGCCGTTGCTCCTATCGAGGGGAGGCCTTGGCATTCCGCAAAGCTTACTCTCTTCGCCAGAGGCTCCCCTCGGTAGGGGAGCTGTCTGCGAAGCAGACTGAGAGGTTGAGCTATTTACACGACTAAAATTATTTTCAAGAAGTGTTTACTGCGTGCTGGATGCCTCCTGCTCCCCTTCTGCACCGGCCTCGGAGGATGCCTTTGCCTCCCCTGCGGCCTCACTGGAAGCGGTGCTCTCGGCTGCGGCCTCCGAAGAGGCTGCGGCGGAGTCGGCGGCGATGTCAGCGTCGTTCACGCCGCCCACGGTGGTGACACCGGTGAGCTGCTGTGCGCAGCTGACGGCGCGCTGTATCTGCGGGTCCGTGTCGAGGGTGTAGTCATAGTAGCTGGCCTGCTCGTCGGCAGTCAGCGGGCGCTCCACGTCCACGGTCAGGCCGGTGCCGTCGAAGCAGGAGCCGTCGCCGCAAATGAGCTTTGCCACCGTGACCACGACAGCGCTGCCGTCCGAAAGGCGCTGGGGGCTGCTCTGGATGGTGCCTTTGCCCATCGTGGTGCTGCCCACGAGGCGGGTGCCGCACAGGGTGCGCAGGCTGGACGCAAAGAGTTCTGCCGCACTGGCGGTGTTCTCGTTCACGAGGCAGACGGTGGGCTGGCTGATGACCGAGTCGCCGGTGCTGCTGCCCAGCAGGGTGCGGTTGCCTGCCTTGTCCTCAGCGTAGGCCAGCACGCCTTCCGGCGCGACGAGTTCGATGCAGCTGATGGCGTCGTCAAGGATGCCGCCGCCGTTGTCGCGCAGGTCGAAGATGAAGCTCTGGGCGCCGCTGGCGGTCAGGCTGCGGAGCGCAAAGTCCAGCTCACTGGGGGTGGAGTTGTCGAACTGCCAGATCTTGATATAGCCCACATTGCCCTGCACCAGCGCGGAATCGACGCTGTTGGCCGTAAAGCCGGAGTGGGTCAGATCGGCGGTATGCTGGGCGTTTTCGCTGTCCAGCCAGCCTACATTGACGCTCGTGCCGCTCTCGCCCCGGAGTTTATTCTGGATAGCCTCCACGCTGCCCAGACTTTTGATGTCTGCGCCGTCGATGGTGGTGATGTAATCGCCCCGCTGGAGGCCGGCCTCCTTGGCAGGAGACTCGTCATACACTTTGATGACCTTGGCGTAGCCGGACTGGTCGATGGCCAGCTCCACGCCGATGCCCATCAGCTTGCCGCTCTGGGCGTTGAGCAGGTCGGTGTAGGCCGAGGCGGTGTAGTAGCGGGCGTACTTGTCGCCGGTACCCAGCAGATAACCGGCAGTCAGACGGTCATACAGCACGGTCTCGTCGATGTCGTAGTAGTCGTTGGCGCGCACATAGCGGTCTACCTCGGCCACCTTGTTGTACATGCTCTCCTTTTCCTTCACGCTGGTGACGGTGTGGTCAAACAGCCGCATCGCCATCAGCATCGTGATGGAAAAAGTGACCGTCATTGCCAGAATGACGATGGTCACGGTCATCCCTACGGAAATTTTGCGGTTCATTCAGTGTCCTCCCCAGTTCAGACCAAAAACATCAGGATGACACTGCCCAGCACCGACAGCAGGAACACTCCTGCCAGAATCAGACAGCCCACCCGAAGGATACGCTTGCGTTTTTGCTCGTTCATTTCGCCTTGTGGCCTCCTTTGACCCCTCGACTTCAATTACAGTTGTGTTATCTTATCGGAATATAACCGCGGGGGTTGACCGCATTGGCCTTGGAGCCGCCCTTCCACACCTCAAGATGGAGGTGGTTGCCGGTAGAGTTGCCGGTGGAGCCCACATAGCCGATGAGGTCGCCCTGGTTGACATACTTGCCCGCCGACGTTGCCACCGAGCGCATATGGCCGTAGAGGGTGGAGTAGGCGTTGCCGTCTGTCATTTTGCCGTGATAGATGATGACATAGTTGCCGTAGCCGCCGCTGGACCAGCCGGCCACCTGCACATAGCCGCTGGCGGCTGCGTAGATGGGCGTGCCTGCGGGGGCGGCAAAGTCGATGCCGGCGTGGAGCTTGTTGACGCCGGAGACCGGGTTTTTGCGCCAGCCGTACTCGCTGGAGATGCGGGTATAGCTCCTGAGCGGGCAGATAAAGCCGCTGAAGCTCAGCTGGGGCTTGCTGGCCGCTGCCGC
>ERZ1034952.1440-NODE-1440-length-19309-cov-5.231640_pt1 | contig 19309 bp, 16 predicted proteins | sample MGYA00520625_ERZ1034952 | MGnify/ENA primary metagenome ERZ1034952 (study PRJEB33766, sample SAMN09781773) | gut metagenome | biome: gut microbiome | host: Homo sapiens | place: Madagascar | study: EMG produced TPA metagenomics assembly of the PRJNA485056 data... | reverse complement strand
GTGGAGAAGATTATTTTGAACCAATAAGTTTTTCTTATTATTTTAAAATAAAGGATGATGATAAAAAAAGAACATATGATTTTTCTGCATGCGTTTATCAGTATATTTCTAATTCAGAGAATATTAGATTTGGCAGTAATATTAGCAATGTTCCGGTTGTGCCGGATGAAACAACCAAAACAGTTGAAAAGGATATTTACACAAGAAAAATTGGTGATGTAATTCCGGATGGTTCGATTAACATGAGCGATGTAACAGAGTTATTGGGAATTGTTTCTTTTCTAAATGCTTGTACAGGAGAGTTTGAATACCCAATAGTAGAAACCATTTCTTTGAATAATATGCTAACAATGGATCGCACTTATACATTACAGAGTGGAACAACTGGAAGATATCGGGATCGTTTGAAGAATTCTCTGTATGCGAACAATGTTCCGTTTGCCGAAATTGCTGACTGTGATCAAAATGGCAAAATTGAACAAGCGGATGGGCAATTGTTGATTACTTATTATGCACAGGTCGCTGCAGGGCAGAATCCGGAATCCTTGATTAATACAGAACTTTCCAAGGTGGTCTATGCAGATATTACTATGTAATTTGTTAAGATTGCATAAAAACGCATCTTGAATTTTAGTGCTGTTTTTGTTGCTTTTAACTTGACAAAAAATCAAATAAGTGATACAATCATATTGTAAACAAAGCAATATGATTGTTTAATTAAGAAAGGATGGATTGTTATGAAAAAAACATTATGTGCATGCATGGCAGCTGTATTGGCACTGGCTTCTTTGCCGGTACTGGGTGCAAGTGCAGAAGAAACAACTTACGCTCTCGGCGATGTGGACATGGACGGCGTTGTAACAAATGATGATGCTACAATGATTTCTCGTTATGTTTTGGCCTACATTACGTTGACGGAGGAACAGCTGAAACTGGCTGATGTTAATGAAGACGGTGTTGTCGATTTGACAGATGTAACCAAGCTCTATAATGAAAAGCAGATCTATGTTCTGGGCGACGTGGACATGGACGGCGTTGTAACGGGTCACGATACGGCGATGGTTTCCAGTTATGTGCTGGATGACACCTACACGCTGACAGAGGAACAGTTGAAGTTGGCAGATGTCAATGAAGATGGAGTAGTTGATCAGGCAGATGCTGACAAGCTCTATACGGAAATGCAGGTTTATTCACTCGGGGATATTGATATGAGTGGAATGGCTGAGGTAGGCGATACTTCGGATATTCTGGTCTACTATGCAAAGATGAGTGCAGGTCAGAATGTAGAACTGACAGCAGTACAAAAGAATCTGGCAGATGTTGACTTGAATGGAACCGTTGATATTACCGATGCATGCTATAATTTGGCTGGTTATGCACGGGCAGCAGCTGGACAGAAAGCTTATAATCGGGACAATGAAAAGCAGTATTATTATGCTCCAGTTAAAATTGTGATTCAGGATCCAGATGATCCGAATTATACAGGAGATCTTGAACCGGATACGGTTTATGTTCCAAAGACAAAGGCTTAACCGCTTGCTGTTTGTAAAAAAGCAAATAAAAGGAATCAAACCGCTGTGCTGGGAAACCGGTGCAGCGGTTTTTCGTTTGAAATCCGGCATTTTGCACAGGAATGCATAGCCCTGCGGAAAGATTCCGAAAAGTTTTTTAAAATGTTTGGAGAAGTACTTGCAAAATGCAATAAAATAGTGTAAAATAAAAGAGTACGGTGCGATTGCACTGCAAAAAGGTTTACATTTATTCATGAAAGGATGTCAGAAAATGGCAGGTTTGAACAAAGTAACAGTAGACGATATTGATGTAAAGGGCAAAAAGGTACTGGTAAGAGTAGACTTTAACGTACCGATGAAGGATGGCGTGATCACAAACGACAACCGGATTCAGGCTGCTCTCCCGACTATTAAAAAGCTCGTTTCCGAAGGCGGCAAGGTAATCCTCTGCTCTCACCTCGGTAAGCCGAAGAATGGTCCGGAAGCAAAGTTCTCCCTGAAGGCTGCTGCAGAACGCCTTGCAGAACTGGTTGCTCCGACAAAGGTTACTTTCGTACCGTCTGATAAAGTTGTAGATGACAGCGTAAAGGCTGCAGTCGATGCAATGCAGGACGGTGAAATCATCGTTCTGGAAAACACCAGATTCCGTGGTGCAGAAGAAACCAAGAACGGCGAAGAATTCAGCAAGGAACTCGCTTCCCTCGCAGATGTATTTGTAATGGATGCATTCGGTAGTGCCCACAGAGCACACGCTTCCACTGCTGGCGTTACCAAGTTTGTAAAGACCACCGCAGTTGGTTATCTGATGCAGAAGGAAATCCAGTTCCTCGGCAATGCAGTTGAAGATCCGGTTCGTCCGTTCGTTGCAATTCTGGGCGGTGCAAAGGTTGCTGACAAGCTGAATGTCATTTCAAACTTGCTCGAAAAGTGCGATACCCTGATTATCGGCGGCGGTATGGCTTACACCTTCCTGAAGGCAGAAGGCTATGAAGTTGGTACTTCTCTGGTAGATGACACCAAGCTGGATTACTGCAAGGAAATGATCGAAAAGGCAAAGGCAAACGGCAAGCAGCTGCTCCTGCCGGTTGATACCGTAACCGCTAAGGCTTTCCCAGACCCGATTGATGCAGCAATCGAAGTAGAAACTTACGATGCACAGCACCTGCCGGCTGACAGAATGGGTCTGGATATCGGCGAAAAGACACAGAAGCTGTTCGCTGACGCTGTAAAGTCTGCAAAGACCGTTGTTTGGAATGGCCCGATGGGTGTATTTGAAAACCCAGTTCTGGCAAAGGGCACGATTGCGGTTGCACAGGCTCTGGCTGATACTGATGCAACGACCATCATCGGCGGCGGTGACTCCGCAGCAGCTGTTATGCAGCTGGGCTTCGCTGATAAGATGAGCCACATCTCTACTGGCGGCGGTGCATCTCTGGAATACCTGGAAGGCAAGGAACTGCCGGGCGTTGCTGTAATCGCAAACAAGTAAGAGATTTTGTTTTCTGGGAAGCAGACCGCTTTTCTGCTCCGGTAGAAGAGCGGCTGTTCCAACAGAAAGGAACTGCCAATGTTGAAAAAAACATGGGAACAGATTGCAGATACTCCGAAAAAAGAGGTTGCATTGCCATTTGCCTGTGGGGTTGCCTGCGGGATTTTGATTGGACTGCTTGCAGTTCCATTCTCCAAGGGCATTGTCATCGGCAGCTATAACAACTGCAATCATCGGGTATCGGATGAATCTGTACGGGAATTGCCGGAACAAGACGGCGAAAATTATGAAGAATAAGGAGCAAATTCAATTATGAATAAGGCACTGAGAAAGGCAATTATTGCCGGCAACTGGAAAATGAACAAGAACCGCAAGGAAGCTGCAGAACTGATTGAAGCACTGAAGCCAATCGCAGCAGACAAGACCTGTGGCGTGATTATTTGCGTACCGTTCACCAACCTGGAAACTGCTCTGCGGCTGACAGAAGGCACGAACATTGAAGTTGGTGCTGAAAACGTACACTTTGAAGAAAAGGGTGCATTCACTGGCGAAATTTCTGCAGATATGCTGACAGAAATGGGCGTAAAGTATGTTATCGTTGGTCACTCCGAAAGAAGACAGTATTTCGGTGAAACCGATGAAACTGTTCGCAAGAGAACCACTGCTGCTCTGAAGGCTGGCATGACGGTTATTCTGTGCGTTGGTGAAACCCTCGAAGAACGGGAACTGGGCATCACAGAAGAAGTCGTTGCAAAGCAGGTAAAGGTTGCTCTGCATGACGCTTGCGAAAAGTGCATCAAGAATGTCATCATCGCTTATGAACCGGTATGGGCAATTGGTACTGGTAAGACTGCAACCGCAGAACAGGCGGAAGAAGTTTGCGGTTTCATCCGGAAGACCGTTGCTGGTCTGTTCGGTCAGGCAGTTGCTGACGGCATGACCATTCAGTACGGCGGTTCTATGAACGAAAAGAACTGTGCAGAACTGCTGGCTAAGGAAGACATCGACGGCGGCTTGATTGGCGGTGCTTCTCTGGTTGCTGAAAAGTTTGGCGTTCTGCTGGAAGAAGCTTCTAAGTAAGCAAATTCTTTTCAGTAAAAATTGCATGAATCAGGCAGGCGGTTTTTGATGACCGCCTGTTTTTGAAAAGGAGAAAAAACATGAGTAAAAAACCAGTTGCATTGATTATCATGGATGGTTTCGGCTATAACAAGGATACCTTTGGCAACGCCATTGCAGCTGCCAACAAGCCGAATATCGACAAGTATTTGCAAGGCCCGCACACCTTGATTGGTGCAAGCGGTCTGGACGTTGGTCTGCCGGATGGACAGATGGGAAACTCCGAAGTTGGTCACACCAATATTGGTGCTGGTAGAATCGTTTATCAGATGCTGGTCAAGATTACAAAGGACATTCAGGACGGCGTATTCTTTGAAAACAAGGCTCTGTGCGATGCGATGGAAAATTGCAAGAAGAACGGCACGGCTCTGCACCTGATGGGTCTGCTCTCTCCGGGCGGCGTACACAGCCACATGGAACACCTGTTCGGTCTGCTGGAAATGGCAAAGCGGCACGGTCTGAAAGATGTATATGTCCATGCATTTTTGGACGGCAGAGATGAACCGCCAACGTCCGCAGCTGGCTTCATGAAGACCACTTGCGAAAAGATGCAGGAAATTGGCGTTGGTAAGATTGCGACCATTTCCGGCCGTTACTATGCAATGGATCGTGATAACGCTTGGGATCGTGTCGAAAAGGCATATGCTGCGATGGTTTATGGCGAGGGTGAAACCGGAACCGAACCGGTTCAGGCAATCGAAGATTCCTATGCAAAGGAAGTAACTGATGAATTTATGCTGCCGACTGTTCTGGACAAGAATGGCTTGATTAAGGAACAGGACAGCGTGATTTTCTTCAACTTCCGTCCTGACCGTGCAAGACAGATCACCAGAAGTTTTGTTGACCCAGAATTCAAGGGCTTTGCACGGAAGAAGGGCTTCTTCCCGCTGCATTTCGTTTGCATGGCACAGTATGACGCAACCATGCCGAATGTAACCGTTGCTTATCCGCCGGAACAGCTGCACATGACACTGGGCGAATATCTGAGCAAGTGCGGAAAGACCCAGTTGCGAATTGCAGAAACTCAGAAATATGCACACGTTACCTTCTTCTTTAACGGTGGCGAAGAAAAGGTATTTGACGGCGAAGAACGGATTCTGATTCCAAGCCCGGATGTACCGACATTCGACCTCAAGCCGGAAATGAGTGCATACGAAGTAACCGATGCAGTTGTAAAGGTAATCGAAGAAGAAAAGTATGATGTCATCATCCTGAACTATGCAAATTGCGATATGGTTGGTCATACAGGTATCTTTGATGCTGCAAAGCAGGCTGTAGAAGCCGTTGATACCTGCGTTGGCAGAATGGTAGATGCCATTTTGGCAAAGGGCGGCGTTGCTCTGATTACCGCTGACCACGGCAATGCAGATAAGATGTGCGAACCGGACGGCACACCGTTCACCGCACATACCACCAACCCAGTACCGTTTATCGTTGTTGGCGAAGACTGCAAGCTGCGGGATGGCGGCGTTCTGGCTGACATCGCTCCGACTATGCTGCAAGTACTTGGCTTGCCGCAGCCGGAAGAAATGACTGGCAAGAGCCTGATCGTTTCTGAATAAATTGCAAACACTCTGATTGATACAACGAACCCCCATGCGTGGAGCAAATGCCATGCATGGGGTTTTTCTGTTGGTCAACGCTTGCAGTGTTTCTGTAAGCCCTCCCAAAAAATTTTTGTATGAGGGGCAAGATATGCCTGTTCTCGCCGTACCAGATAAATTGTCGTATCCGGTAGGGAATCAGTGATGGGAACGATTCTGGTTTCTGGATTTTGCAGCAGGGAGCAGGCAGACTCCGGAACAATTCCAACTCCTAGCCCGGCATCTGCCCAGTAGACGGTTGTACGGGCATCTTCATTCACACAGAAATAAGAAACGGGCAATTCCAACGTGCGGAATGTCTGGTTTAAGATGTGTTCCCAGCGGCGGTAGACAATTAGCGGACGTTCTGCCAGTTCTTGCAGGGAAATGCTGTCCGCCTCGGAAAAGAACGAATGATGCCCCACTGCCATGAGCGATTCTGTCTGTAAGGGAACTTTCTGAATGCCCTCTGCGGAGAATGGCGAACGCACCAAAGCTAATTCTACCCGGTCTTGGTGCAGTTTTTCTAGAATTTGGTAGGTATCGGATTCATAGAGGGAAAAATGAATCTGCGGATACTGGAAGTGAAACGATTTCAGCCACTGCGGCAGCAGGGAACAGCCAACCGATGAAATAACGCCCAGCCGAATCGTTCCGCTGGTCTGTTCGGAGCAGACGGCTAATTCTTCTTCGGTGATTCGCCGCAGCTCCAGCATGGATTTTGCACGGGTATAGAGCAGCTTTCCGGCTTCTGTTAGCTGGACTTCTCTTGCACCTCGTAAGAATAATACACAACCCAATTCTTTTTCCAGCCGTTTCATCTGCATGCTCAACGGGGGCTGGGAGAGAAAAAGTTTCTTTGCCGCAGCCGTAATGCTGCCGCTTTCGGCAATCGCCACGAAATATTGTAACTGGTGGAAGTCCATGATTTCCTCCTATAGCAAAAAAGTATGGATTCCATATGAAATATATATTTTTGGAATCCCGCTTTCTATGATATAATAAAATACAGAAAAAATCAAGAGGAGGATTGTATTTTTGTGTGGAAATTACTGCGATTTTTGAAGCCGTACCGCAAAGAGTCGATTTGTGCACCGCTGTTTAAGCTGCTGGAGGTCGTCTTTGAGTTGCTGGTACCGCTGGTGGTTGCTCACATGATTGACAGTGGCATCGGGGGAGCGGATAAAGGGATCATTGTTCGTTCGGTTTTGCTGATGATTACCTTGGGAGCGGTCGGGCTGGCAAGTGCCACTACAGCCCAGTATTTTGCAGCGAAAGCTTCTGCTGGCTTCGGGGCAAATATTCGCTATGCCATGATGCAGCATATTCAAAAGCGGTCGTATGCAGAACTTGACCAGATGGGGACAAACACCATGATTACCCGTATTACCAGTGATGTCAATCAGGTGCAGAGTGGTGTCAATATGGCATTGCGTCTGGTCATGCGGTCGCCGTTTGTCGTCATTGGTGCAATGGTAATGGCATTTACTGTAGATGTCAAGTGTGCCTTGATTTTTGCAGCTGTCATTCCGTTGCTGGCGATTGTGGTATTTGCGATTATGTTCGGCAGCATTCCGCTGTATCAGAATGTACAGAAGAAATTGGATGGCATTTTAGGACGTACCCGTGAAAATTTGTTGGGTGTTCGGGTGCTGCGTGCATTCCGGAAAGAACAGGAAGAAATGGATGCTTTCACGCAGGAGAGTGTGGAACTTTCTGCTCTGCAAAAGCGAGTTGGACGGATTTCTGCCCTGATGAATCCAGCAACCTATATTCTGCTGAATTTGGCAATTGTTTTTCTGATTTGGACGGGTGCATTACAAGTCAATGTTGGCGTTTTGACGCAGGGTGCAATCATCGCCCTATATAACTATATGTCACAAATTCTGGTAGAATTGATTAAGTTGGCGAACCTGATTATTACGCTGACAAAATCCATTGCCAGCGGCAACCGGATTCAAGATATGCTGGAATTTGGAGAAGAACCGGACAACACTGGCAAGCAGGATTGCAAAATTGCTGCGACAGCTGGTGCAGAGATTCGGTTTGACCATGTTTCCTGCCGCTATCCGCAGGCAAGTGCAGATGCACTGCAAGATATCAGTTTTACAGCAAAGGCTGGGGAAACCATTGGAATCATCGGCGGAACAGGCTCTGGAAAAACAACGCTTGTGAACCTGATTCCAAACTTCTATCCGGCAACTGCCGGAACGGTTTCCATTGATGGCGTAGATGTCAAGCAGTGTACCGATGCTTCGCTGCGGGCACAAATCGGAATCGTGCCGCAGAAAGCAGTGTTGTTCCAAGGCACGATTCGGGAGAATTTGCAGTGGGGCAAGGAAGATGCCACAGATGCAGAACTGTATCAGGCTTTGGAAATCGCACAGGCAAGAGAAATTGTCGAGAAGAAAGCTGGAAAGCTGGATGAACGCATTACCGAAAATGCAAGCAATTTGTCCGGCGGACAGCGGCAGCGGTTGACCATTGCCCGTGCATTGGTGCGGCAGCCTCGAATTCTGATTTTGGATGACAGTGCATCCGCTTTGGACTATGCAACAGATGCAGCTTTGCGGCAGTCTTTGCAGCAGATGCCAAACCGCCCGACGATATTCTTAGTATCGCAACGGACAGCCTCGCTGTTACAGGCTGACCGGATTTTGGTTTTGGATGGCGGAAAACTGGTCGGAAACGGAACACATGCGGACTTGCTGGAAACCTGTCCGGTTTATCAGGAAATCTATTATTCTCAGTTCCCGAAAGAGGAGGTGCAGACAAATGCCGAAGAAAACCGCTAAAGAACCCCAGAACTGGAAACGGATTTGGCAGATGATTCGCCCATATCGGGGCTGGATGATTGCCTCGATGGTGTTGGCTGCCTTTACAGTTGCCTTTACGCTGTATATTCCGATTTTGGTCGGCAATGCGATTGATGCAATGGTGGAGGCTGGGAAAGTTTCCTTTGCGATTATCACACCAATTTTATGGAAGATTGCAATTTTAGCCGTTTTAACTGCCCTGTTTCAATGGATTATGCAGACCATGCACAATAAAATTACCTATCAGGTGGTACGGGATTTCCGGACGGCTGCCTTTGAGAAGATTCAGAAGCTGCCTCTCTCTTATCTTGACCGACATCCAACCGGCGAAACCGTCAGCCGTGTCATTACAGACGTTGACCAGTTTGCAGATGGGTTGCTGATGGGCTTTACACAGCTGTTTACAGGGGTGTTCACATTGATTGGAACGCTGCTGTTCATGCTGGTGCTGGACTGGAAAATCAGTCTGGTGGTTATCTTGATGACACCGCTTTCGATCTTGTTTGCAAAGAGCCTTTCGGGGCATATTTATAAGATGTTCCGGGCACAGTCGGAAGCTCGTGCAGAACAAACCGCAATGGTCAATGAAGCCATCGGCAACCAGAAAGTCATTCAGGCATTTCACCATGAAGAGGCAACCATGGAGCAGTTTCAAGAGAACAACAAAAAGTTGCAGGAAACTTCGCTCCGTGCATCGTTCTTTTCCTCTCTGATCAATCCGGGAACACGGTTTATTTATGCGGTTGTCTATGCAGCGGTTGGATTGATTGGGGCACTTTCTGTTCTGAGCGGAAGAATTACGATTGGCGGACTGTCTTGCTTCTTGAACTACACTAACCAATATACCAAGCCGTTTAATGAAATTACTGGCGTGCTGACCGAATTACAAAATGCGGTTGCCTGTGCAAATCGGCTGTTTAACCTGCTGGATGAACCAGAAGAAACGCCGGATGCTCCGGATGCAGTGGATAGGAAAACGGTTGACGGAAATGTGACGATTCAGGATGTGGATTTCTCCTATGTACCGGAAAAGCCACTGATTGAACACTTGAACTTACAGGCGAAATCGGGACAGCGGATTGCCATTGTTGGGCCGACTGGCTGCGGAAAGACGACACTTATCAATTTGCTGATGCGGTTCTATGAGGTGAACAGCGGAGCGATTTTGATTGATGGCGTGGAAACCAAGCATATGACCCGACATAGCCTCCGGCAGAATTTCGGGATGGTTTTGCAGGAAACATGGCTGAAGAGCGGCACAATTCGAGAGAATATCTGTATGGGAAAGCCGGATGCAACAGAAGAAGAAATGATTCTGGCAGCCAAGGCAGCTCATGCACACACCTTTATTCAACAGTTGCCGCAGGGATATGATACCGAAATTCGAGATGGCGGAAACCTCTCACAGGGGCAGAAACAGTTGCTCTGTATTGCAAGAGTGATGTTGTGCTTGCCACCAATGCTGATTTTGGATGAAGCAACCTCTTCGATTGATACCCGAACAGAAGTGCGGATTCAAGAGGCATTTGCAACGATGATGAAGGGTAGAACGAGCTTTATCGTTGCCCATCGGCTTTCGACTATTCGGGAGGCAGATGTGATTCTGGTTATGAAAGATGGGCATATCATCGAGCAGGGCAATCATGAAACGCTGCTGGAGAAGAACGGATTTTATGCGAAATTGTATCGAAGCCAGTTTGTGCAAACGGCAAGTTGAGTGAAAATGAAATCATAGAAAAGACCCGATGGAGCAGGAGCAACTCTGTCGGGTCTTGTTGTATCTGGAGAAGTAAGGCTGTCAAATACGAGCCACAGGCAAACAAAAAGTTTTTCGGTGCAGCAGTTTTTCAAAAATGCTGCCGAGGTGTGGGCGAGTAGCCCACATTTGCGAAGCAAATTTGATTTTGCAATTTGTTTTTCCTGCTGCAATTGCATTTAAGAAAACTGTCTAATTCATAATTGGCTACTCTTTGTGAAGCAAGTTGCAAATTCGGACAAGGCAACGGGGCAATTGCGGCACGCTGGTAGGCAAAAGCAGGGGTGGAACCCCCTTTTGCCGGACGTGGAAGAACGGTTTTTCTAAGAGAAGTTGTTCTTGGGAAACCAATTGTGTCCGGTTCGGCAGAATCGCTTCGCTGTCTGCCTTTGTGCTGTTCGCCAGTGGTTGTGTTGTCCGAATTGCTTTTGAATGTTTCTTAGATTGCAGTTTGCAGGAAGTTTTTTGTTTTTGGAATGGCGAACAGTATTTTTACAGATTCCTCTTAGATTTCAATTTCATCTCATCAATACCTCTGTTAAGGGGGAAAGCTTGTCCCCCTTAACTTTTAAAGGATGCCCTGCCCTTTTGTCCCTGCGGGACATTTCCCCACACTGTGGGGAATCACCCTCTCCGTCAAGCTGAGCCATCTCGACCGCAGTTGCCTGCGGCTCTCATTCCTGCAACAAAAAATCCCGACAGAACCATTATCAGTTGTTCTGTCGGGATTTGCTCTATGATTCTATTGTATCTGGTATCTGGATGTCAGGCATCTTTTTGCTCAGAAAGTTTTTTCATTGCCTGCATTCCAATAATGACCACTCCGCCAATCAGGAAAAATAAAATGCTGAATGTGTGAATGGTGAGATGCGGTTGTGGGTCTTCCAATGTGGTTGGCCCCATCACAATGGCATACAGGGACCCAATCATCAAGCCAATAATCAAGTAAACCGTTGCTGCCCGATGCTTATCCAATGCATTCCGAATGATTTTAATGATGGCAACAATTCCCGTTAAAACACCCAGACCAAATACAAAAACTGTCGGAAATGCACTGAAATTCAAGTGCAAAAAGTCTTTGATGGCGGTGATAATCGGAACGTAAATCCCGAAAATCAGCAGCAGCGTAGAACCGGAAATGCCCGGCAGTACCATCGCACAAATTGCAATCGCTCCGCAGACAAAGACATACAGGAATGTTCCAACATTCGGATGCGTCAGGCTGATGTTTGCACCATCGCCGGAAGAGGTCAGATAAGTAATCACGGAAACCACTGCAATGCCAATCAGAACAAAGAAAATCCGGCTGATTTGCTCTTTCAGGCACTGCTTTTCCTCCATGATAACGACCGGAATGGCGAAAATAATAAAGCCCATAAACAGTGAGGAAATCAAGTAGATGTGACTTTCAAAGACGTTTGCCAGTACCAGAACTGCTGAGAGAAAACCAATGCCCCAGCCAATGCCCAGTTTGATGAGATAGCGAATCGCTGTGATTCGCTTTTCTTTTGTGCCGGAAATCAGGTCGTCCAGAGAGTCAACAAAACGGTCATAAAAACCCAGCAGGAACGCAACTGTTCCACCGGAAACGCCCGGAACACTGTCCGCCAATGCCATACAGAATCCATGAATGAAGGTGATGATTTTTTTCATGTTTGGGAATCCTTTCTTGTTTTGTTTCATTTTTTTGGAATGGAAGAATCATAGAAAAACGCTGTTCCGGTTGCATCGATGAGAACAGCTGAAACAGCGTTTTTGAGCAAAATTATTTTTTTCGGGTATAAGAAGTGTCGCTCCGCTTTGGCATCGTTTTTTGAGAAGGAGAAGTGCTGCGTTTTCTGGTGGTGGCAGTAGTAGCAGTGGTGGTTCTTGGCTTTTGTGTTGCCTGCGGATTTTTTTTGGTTGCAGATTTTGTGGATTGGGATTGCGACTGTTCCGATGGTTCAGGGCGATGATAGAACACCGTATCTGAAGAACGTTTCCAGTTCTTTTGATTGTTGTTCTCAATCCGAACTGCCTTTGGAATCAGATGTACTGATTTTTCTTCGATTGCCTTTTTCCGGCACTGATACGCTGCATTTGCACAGCGAGCAATATAAATCAGTGTCAGAGCAGTTGCAACCAAGATACTATACAGCATCATTTTAGAATGCGGAAATTCTTTCAGGGCGTTGAGATTCTGTTTTACCGTAGAACGCTTGACACTGCTGACCGAAACCAGCGGAACGGTGTCAATTACTTCGCCAGAGAATTTCAGTTCGAGTGTGCCGAGCTGCTGCCCCTTTTCAATCGGAGCATGGACGTTTTCCTGTAGGTTGATGTTTTTCTGAATGGCAGAGGTGTCCACATCTGTACACCACAGCGTGATACAGTCGGATTCCGGACGTACCAGCACATAGTCATTTCCTGCCGCACTTTCGACCGGAACTTCTGCCAGTTCTTCATCATTCTTGACGAGTGTCACATAGGAGAAGTCTTTGAATGCCCAGTCTAGCAGGTTGGTGGCATCTTCCATGTGGTAATATTGCAGTTCTCCGTCTTCGTCATCAAATGGTGCTTTCATCAAAATCAGCAGGTAGGAAATATCGCCTTTTGTTGCCATAGTAATGATGTTTCTGCCGTAGGATTCCAAGTTGCCTGTTTTAATGCCAGCAGCTCCCTTATAATAATACTGGTCAGTTTCATCTATCATGGTGTTGGTGTGCGTCCACTTCAGGGAATTGGATGCAGGGTGATTGGCATTTTTGGAGGTGGGAACATACGATGCAGTCGTTGCAATTTCCTTGAACGTATCGTTTTGCAGGGCGTACTGCGTAATCTTCAGCATATCCCGTGCCGTTGTAATCTGGTAACTGTCATATAGTCCGGTCGGATTCGTGAAGTTTGTGCCAACGCAGCCAATTTCTGCGGCTTTTTCGTTCATCTTCTTCACGAACTGCACTTCATTGCCATCGCCGAAATAATCCGCCAGAATTTCTGCACTTTCACAGGAGGATTCCAGCAGCATGGCATATAGATATTCCCGAACAGAGAACGTGTCGCCAGCCATAATATCGGCATAGCGTACATCTTCCTGATTGGTATAGTCATAGAAGTAAGACATCGGATTCTGGGACATGGTAATTTTTGTGCCGTCCAAATCGTCGCAGGCATCCAATACAACCAGAGCTGTAACAATCTGTGCCAGATGTGCTGGCATCTGCTGTTTGTCAGCGTTTTTTTCATAGATGATCATATTGGTATCCAAGTTCAGGACAATGCCGGATTCACTTTGAATGGTGAACGGCGGCGTAAAGGCAAACGCCTTTGCAGGAAGGCTGCAAAAGGACAGCAGGATTCCAAACGTGAGGAGCAACGGCAGCAGCCGCTGCAAGATGTTCCATTTTTTTCTCATAATTCGCATTCCTTATCAGTAAAATAATGTATGGATTCCAAAAAAGCGAGTACCACCAACTCAAAAACAAAACAAAAGAAACATATTGTAATGCAATTACAGAAGCGAACATTCATTTCTGAAATTGCATTGCCATACGTCTGTATTTTTTCTAAGTTTTTTGGGGAATTTCCGAGAAAGATATTTACCTTTCTGCAGAAATATGATAGAATAAACAGAGAGCAGCAGAACCAAGCACAATGGGGTTCGATGCTCACGGAACAGGAGGGAAGCAGCAACATGGTTTATGTAACAGGAGATTTGCACGGGGATTACAGCCGATTCAAGCGGCCGGAAATGAAAAAACTGCGTGCCGGAGATATCCTGCTGGTCTGCGGTGATTTTGGGTTTATCTGGGACAACTCCAAACAAGAGCAAGCTGTGCTGAAAAAGCTCAGCGAAAAGAAATATACCATTGCTTTTGTGGATGGCTGTCACGAAAACTTTGACTTGCTGCAACAGTATCGGCTGGTTCGCTGGCGGGGCGGCGTTGCAAGATTGATTGCCCCGAATATTTTTCACTTGCAGCGTGGGGAAATTTACACCATTGAGAACCAGAAATATTTTGCCTTTGGCGGCGGGCACAGTCAAGACTATGAATACCGCAGGGATACAGGCAATTGGTGGCGGCAAGAACAGCCGACCCATGACGAGATTCGGAGAGCCATTCGCAACTTGAACCGCAATCAGGCAACCGTGGATTATATCATCACCCACGAGCCGCCAGCTTCTTTGAAAGATTGTCTCGGCGTGGATGTGCAGCAGCGGCTGGAAATCCATGCATTTTTTGAGGACATCATTAAAGAATGCGATTATAAAAAGTGGTTCTTTGGAAAATGCCATATGGATCGGTTTATTCCCATGAAATTTTATGCCGTGTTTCAAGATGTGCTGCCAGTGACAGACGAACGGGACTGAGTTCCCCATGTCTGTCTTGCAGCAAGAGCAAGATTTTGTTTTTATGGTTGTTCCGTCGGTTTTCACCGACCAGAACAGCCTTTTCTTTTTGCCGGAATGGCTTACTTCAGGACGGATTCCTGCATTTTAAAATGCACGGGCAAGCCGTTGTGCAGCCGAATGTTGCATTCGCCCTGAATCAGCGGCAGGAAATACGACCAAGCCGCTTCGGTAATATTGTTGCCTGCATCGTTGATGTAAGCAGGCGGCAGGAAGCGTTCCTGATTGGCGATATTTGCCGCACTGGTGGACTTGACAACAATGGCATATGGCTGGTCAGAAACCCGACGGAATGTCATAACAATGCCGGTTTCGCCTGCCAGAGCCGCCCGAACACCAGCCGCTCCGATTTGAACGGATTCGTCAATATCGGTTTTCGAGCAGAGATGCGAGGAGCAACGCTGCATGACATTCAGTTCAATGGAACGAACCTTACATCCGATTTGTTCCCGAACGACCTGCTCCAGATACTTGCCAATACCAGAGAGGTACTTGTGTCCGAATTCATCGGTCACACCAGACTGGAACGCAGCTGCTTCCGGGTCTGCAACGCCCTCGGAAATGGCAATGATAACAGCCTTGTGCTTTGCCATCTGCTGGCGGGTATCTTCGAGGAACTGTTCAATGGAGAACTTGCGTTCCGGCACATAGATGAGGTGCGGAGCAACTTCGCCGTTTGCGTGGAGGACAACGGAAGAGGCTGTCAGCCAGCCGGCATTCCGTCCCATAATTTCCACGATGGTCACAGACGGGGCACTGTAAACAGAACTGTCCCGTGTGATTTCCTGCATAGTGGTTGCCACATATTTTGCAGCAGAGCCAAATCCCGGTGTGTGGTCGGTAATGCAGAGGTCGTTGTCAATGGTCTTTGGAATGCCAATAATCTTGGTGTTCAAGCCCTTTTCCTTGACATATTCTGACAGTTTCAGAACGGTATCCATGGAGTCATTTCCGCCGATGTAGAAGAATGCTCCAATCTGCCGCTGTTCAAAACAGTGAATGATTTTCTGGTAAACGGTGTCGTCATCGTGCCAGTCCTTGAGCTTATAGCGGCAAGAACCCAATACGGTAGACGGTGTTTGAAGCAGCATTTCCATGTCCTCGTTGGTACGAATCATGGTTTTCAAGTCAATCAGGTGGTCGTCAATCATGCCTTCAATGCCGTTGATCGAACCAAAAATGGCATCAATAGACGGTTCTTTCAGTGCCTCGCTGAATACCCCAACCAGAGAAGCGTTAATGGCACATGTAGGCCCACCGGACTGTGCAACTGCAATATTCATAAAATGCCCCTTTCCTATGCATCAAAATCAAAATAAGTGTACTTCTTCTATTGTAACGGATTCTTGGAAAAATGTCAATCTGATTTTTCACTTTTTCCAAAAGAAAAACCGCCCTGCGTTGCTGTCAAAAGCGGCAGCAGGACGGCAGTCATTAAAATGGCAAATCGGAATCCGGTTCATCCGTTGCGGAATCGGTCGATTCCAGGGAAACAAAATTGGTTCCCAGCTGTTCCAGCATGGCTTCTTCGCTGGTTGGCGGCAGGGTCGTTTCCGGAATTTCAACAGACATCCCGTTGACCTGAATATCTGGGTCGTCCAAGTCAATCATCAGATAGCGGTGACCGTCTACGTTTTGCAGATGTACGCAGGAGGTGAAATCTTTTTTTACCTGCACAGAAATCCCCGGAGCGGTGATAACCGTTTTCTTATCCACTAAGTTGTCGGCAGAAAGCGGATGGTTCTGTACTTTTTCCCGATAAGCGGTCTGCATTTCTTCTGCTTTTTCTTCGCTGACCCCAGCATCCAAGAGAATATCCCGTATCTGGATGTCATCAATCACGGGCAGGTCTGCGGATGGCTCTGGGTCTTCGGCAACGCTCTGAATCCGCTCATTGACAGCGGTGATGGTGTTGTAGTTGAGTTCTTCGCCGAGGATGTCTTGCAGCATCTCTTGAAACTGTTCTTTTTCCTGTTGAGCGGTGTAAGTAAATTTGCAGCCGAGCACCTGTTCGACTAGGCTGACATTGACCTCTTTCGGCTTGCGGGTATAGTAGAGAACGTGGTTGACATCTGGACCTCTGCCCGTAAAGGTCGGATATAGGAATCCATCGGACGGCACTTCCGCAACAATGCGGTCGGTGTCGATTTTTTTCATGATTTCGTTGTCGGTTTCGTTGTAAATCAAGCCGTCTGTCCGCACTTCGACTGGACAGATAGCAACCGCAAGGAATGAATAATCCAGACTGTCATAGGGATTCTTTTCATCGTTGCGAGTCTTATTGAAAACCGTATAGGTGCAGTGTGCAACTAAAATGGCATACATGGAAGTTGCATCCATCTGGCGGACAATCTGGTCCAGCAGAATGGAAACGTCCGATTCATCTTTTAATTTTGTGTTGAGTGCCTGATAGAGAATCTGCTGCGGAGCACCTTCTTCGTATGCTTCCTTCGGGAATTCATATTCGAGCAGCCCTTTTCCGAGCGAGCCGGAGAGGACTTTTTTGAAGGTTTTCCAGTAGCAGAACGCTTCTTCCTGTGGAATGTCGTGGTATGCCTGACTATTCTGGCAGCGAATGTTCTTTTCTGCATCGACGAATGCGGTTACAACGTGATTCATCGTGAAGAGGTCGCTGGTATCGGAGAAGTTTTTCTTTAATTCTCGCAGGTCTTTCTTATTCATGCAGGTTGGATGCCTCCTTTTTGAAGTCGGTTTCAAATTGCTGCAAAACCCGATAGAGTTTTGCAACGGGCAGCCCCATCACGGTGAAATAATCGCCCTGAATGCCCTGAATCAGCAGCGAGCCTTTTCCCTGAATGCCGTATGCTCCGGCTTTGTCGAACGGTTCGCCCGTTTCCAGATAGGCGGAAATCTCTGCTTCTGAGAGCGGATAGAACTGCACGGCTGTTTCCGAGGCGAACGAAATCGTATGGCTGCCGTTGGTGACCGTTGTTCCGGTAATCACCTGATGGCGGTTGCCAGAGAGCATTTGCAGCATTTCCCGAGCCTGCTCCGGCGAATGAGGCTTGCCAAGAATCTGGTCGTTTAATAATACAATGGTATCGCAGCCGATGACGATACTGCCCGGATACTGGTTGGAAATAGCTTCCGCCTTGATGTGGGAGAGATAAACCGCCGCATCTTCCGGCAGGATGTCATCCGGAATGGTTTCGTCTACGTCTGCCGGCTGTATAATAAAATCATCTGTAATCTTGTGTAACAGTTCCTGTCGGCGAGGGGAGGCGGAGGCTAAAATATAAGGCATGGTGTCCGCCCCTCCATTATTCAAAGGAATCGAAGTCAATGCCAGCGAGCAGGTTCTTCAGTTCCACTGCTTCATCTGCTGACAGGGTGACACCTTTTCCCATTTTTGCGTGTTCTGGTGCCCAGTCCCGAATGTCATACTTTGGTTCTCTGTCGTTCCAGCTGACGAGGTTCAGTTCTTTTCTCCAGCCTCTTGCATTTTCGGAAAGCACACCGATGTGCTCCACAATTTCATACTTTAATTCTGCCATGATGTTTGATACTCCTTTTTTGAAAATCAAGCCGTTTTGGCTTTCAATTTTCTATTATAACGAATTGCGGAAAAAATAGCAACCGTTTTTTTCATGAATTTTGTGTGAGAAGCGGCTGATATTTTTGATATTTATGTGAAATGTAGAAAATTTTAAGACTGTTTCAAGCTATCTTCACTACAATGAACAAAAAGGGATGCACAAGAGGATACAACAGTTTGGAGGTGAAATATTATGGCAATTGAAACATTTCAGCGGCAAGAGATTAAATTTCTACTGAATGAAGTTCAATACCAAGCTTTGACGGAACAGCTGGAACAGTACATGAATCCAGACCCATACTGTGTGGGTGGTAAGAATTACGGCATCTATAATATCTATTACGACACGCCAGACGATTATTTGATTCGGACATCTCTGGCAAAGCCGTATTATAAAGAGAAAATCCGGTTGCGGAGTTACATGTCACCGGCAAAACCAGAAGATTTGGTCTTTCTGGAAATCAAGAAGAAAATCGGCGGCATTGTCAACAAGCGGCGAATTACGCTCACACTGAAAGAAGCAGAAGCGTATATGCAACGTGGCATTCATCCGGTGGACAATGGGAAATATGTCCGGCGGCTGGTGCTGGAGGAGCTTGACCATTTCTGTGACCGCTATGCACCGCTTGTACCGAAGCAGTATATCAGCTATCAGCGAGCGGCATTTTTCGGAAAGGATGACTCAAATTTCCGGCTGACCTTTGACCGACAGCTGACGCAACGGCGAACGAACCTGAATCTTTCAAGCGGGGACTTTGGTTCGCTGCTGATACCGGAAAACAGTCACCTGATGGAAGTGAAAATCGGCGGAGCAATGCCGATTTGGCTGGCACAGCAGCTTGCAGCACTGCGAATTTATAAAATCAGTTTTTCCAAGTACGGAACGGCGTACCGCCTGTATTGCACGGCGGAACAGCAAACAAAAGAAAAGAGGAATGTGTCTTATGTTTAATTCTGTTTTATCATCCATAGGCTTGTCAATTGGAGCAAATACCAGCAATACAACGTCTTTCCTGAGCGATACCGCTTCATCATCACCGGATGCCAAGACCGTTGTTGTGACCCTGTTTTTAGGGGTATTGGTTGGGC